>Ga0255095_1000140_pt1 | contig 43809 bp, 42 predicted proteins | sample Colum_Law_RepC_8_2_FD_188435 | JGI IMG/M metagenome (GOLD analysis project Ga0255095, IMG submission 188435) | Freshwater microbial communities from Columbia River, Oregon, United States - Colum_Law_RepC_8d | ecosystem: Environmental > Aquatic > Freshwater > River | place: USA: Oregon...
CGGGGCGTGCCGATCATTGGCCTGGAGCCCTCCTGCCTGTTGAGTCTGCGTGACGAGTTTCTGGCCCTGCGGCTCGATGAGGCGCTCGGGGTGCCCGATGCCGCCCAGACCGTGGCCGCTCAGGCCGTGCTCTTTGAGGAATTCATGGTCGAGGCCATGCGCAGCGGGCGCGTGTCCCTGCCGCTCAAATCATTGCCACAGACTCGGGCGCTCGTTCATGGCCATTGCCACCAGAAGGCCTTTGATGTCTTCTCTCCCACCCTGGCCTTGCTGCGTCAGATTCCTGGGTTGCAGGTGGAGGCCGTTCAATCGGGCTGCTGCGGGATGGCGGGCAGCTTCGGTTTTCAGGCTCGCCATGAGGCAGTCTCGATGCAGATGGCCGAACTCGATCTGCTGCCTGCCGTGCGTTCAGCCCGTGCGGACACCCTGATCGTTGCCGACGGGACGAGTTGCCGGCATCAGATCGCGGACGGTGCAGCCCGTGAGGCGCTTCATGTGGCGCGTGTGCTTGAACAGGCTGTGGATTCAACGCGCCTGGGCTGATTGAAGCAGAGCGTCGCGCAACGCTTCCTGGCGGAAGGGCTTGGAGACGAAATCGTCCATTCCGGCAGCGAGGCAACGCTCGCGATCCTGATCGAAGGCGTTTGCCGTGACAGCAATGATCCAGGGCCGAGGCCTTCCGTCGAGCTCAGTCTGGCGGATGGCCCGGGTCGCTTCGATGCCATCCATCCGGGGCATCTGAACATCCATCAGGATGACGTCAAACGCTTCCTGGCGCGCCAGCTCAACCGCCTCCAGGCCATCTCGGGCCAGACGTGCCTGGATGCCGAATTTGGCGAGTACCGTCATGGCGAGCAACTGGTTGATCTGGTTGTCTTCAGCCACGAGCACCCGCAACGTCTCAATGGGCAGGGTCGCCCGGCCCTCCGGCTGGATCGATGCCGCATGGGTCACGGGCAACTCGGCCGCGACGCTAAATCCAAACCGGCTGCCCACGCCGGGCTCGCTTTCCAGTGTGAGTTCGCCGCCCATCAGACGCACCAGGCGTGAGGCAATCGACAGGCCGAGCCCTGAGCCTGTCGCTCCCGGGGGGGTCGTGATGTCGGAGCGATCGAAGGCTTCGGTGATCTGCCGTTGATGCTCACGCTCAATGCCCCGCCCGGTATCGGACACCCTTCCGCGCAGCTGGATGCGAGTCATTCCAGCGCCAGGGGGTTGGCTTGATTCGGCATGAAGATCGAAGCGAACCTCACCCCGATCGGTGAACTTGATGGCGTTGGAGAGTAAATTCATCCAGACCTGCTGCAGACGTGTTGGCTCGCCCAGCACCTGCTCCGGCAGTTCGCCACACCAGAGCAGCAGAGTCAGGCCTTTGGCCTGGGCGTGCGCCCGAACCAGTGCCATCGTGTCCTGGGCAAGGCGCAGCGGCGAGAACATTCGTTGTTCCCGCTCCAGCTGGCCCGAGTCGATGATCGACAGGTCAATCACCTCGTTCACGATCGTCAGAAGCGCCTCGGCCGACTGGCTCAGGGTATCCACATAGCCCGACTGCTCCCGGTCGAGTCGGGTCTCGCGCAGAAGTTCGACCATGCCGACCACGCCGTTGAGTGGTGTGCGGATCTCGTGACTCATGGTCGAGAGAAATCGGGTCTTGGCCTCATTGGCGGCCAGGGCGCGGGCGAGGGCTTGCTCTGCTGCGAGTCGGGCCTCGTGTTCGACCTGCCAGCGCGCCTGAGACTCGGTCGATTCGTCAGAGGCGGCCGGCGGCCCGTCATCCCTTCCGGCCGGGGATGCCTGGGATGAGTTGGGGAATGCGGCGGCAGCGCCGGGTTTGGACCGGGACGACATGCCTCAAGGGTAAACCCGCGACCGCTACTCGCCAAACCCGGACATCGATCGGCGAGGCCCCATAATTTGATCCTGTCCCGAGGTCTGAACCTCAGGCTCATCACACGCCGGTGTCCCGGCCTCAACCTTCTCCGCGGGATCTTTCATGGCCCAGCCGCTCAATCCAGACCTTCGCCGTGCAGCGCTCGAATATCACGAGCAGGGCCAGCCGGGAAAGATCTCGGTCACCCCAACCAAACAACTGACCAATCAGCGCGATCTGGCGCTGGCTTACTCCCCGGGTGTTGCCGCTGCATGCGAGGTGATTGTCGAGGATCCGGCCGCCGCCTTTCGATACACCGCCAAGGGCAATCTGGTTGCCGTCATCACCAACGGTACAGCCGTACTGGGTCTGGGCGCGATCGGGCCGCTCGCGGCCAAGCCGGTCATGGAAGGCAAAGGGGTGCTGTTCAAGAAGTTTGCCGGGATCGATGTGTTCGACATCGAAATCGATCAGAACGATCCGGACAAGCTGATCGAGATCATCGCTTCGCTTGAGCCCACCTTTGGCGGCATCAATCTCGAAGATATCAAGGCACCTGAGTGCTTTCACATCGAGCGAGCGCTTCGACAGCGCATGCGCATTCCGGTCTTTCATGACGACCAGCACGGTACGGCCATCGTGGTGGGGGCGGCGATCCTCAACGGCCTTGAGGTGGTCGGCAAGAAGATCAGCGATTGCAAGTTGGTGGTCAGCGGAGCAGGCGCTGCAGCGCTTGCCTGCCTCGATCTTCTGCTCGACCTGGGTTTCCGGCGGGAGCAGATCTGGGTCACCGATATTGAGGGCGTGGTCTACGCAGGCCGCGCCGTGCTGATGGATGACGAAAAGGCCAGGTTTGCCCAGCAGACCGACGCCCGAACGCTCGCTGAGGTGATCGGCGATGCCGATGTGTTTCTGGGGCTCTCGGCCGGTGGGGTACTCAAGGCGGAGATGGTGGCCCGGATGGCGCCCAGACCGCTGATTCTGGCGTTGGCCAACCCGACCCCTGAAATCCTCCCCGAAGAAGTTCGCAAGGTGCGTGACGACGCCGTGATCGCGACGGGGCGCAGCGACTATCCCAACCAGGTCAACAACGTCCTGGTGTTTCCCTTCATTTTCAGGGGCGCTCTCGATGTAGGCGCGACCACCATCACCCGTGAAATGGAGATCGCTGCGGTTCGTGCGGTGGCGGAGCTCGCTCGTCTGGAGCAGTCGGAAATGGTGGCAGCCGCCTACGGCAGCATGGCGAGCTCATTTGGCCCGGAGTACCTCATCCCTCGTCCTTTCGATCCGCGGCTCATTGTCAGGATTGCGCCCGCAGTGGCCCGTGCGGCCATGGACTCCGGAGTGGCGACTCGTCCGATTCCTGATTTTGAAGCCTATCGGGCGCAGCTTGAGCAGTTCGTCTATCACTCCGGCAACTTCATGAAGCCGATTTTCTCGGCCGCTCGCCGCGGGCCGGGCCGGCGCATCGTGTATGCCGAGGGCGAGGATGAGCGCGTGTTGCGGGCAGTCCAGCAGGTGGTCGATTCAAAACTGGCGCGGCCGATTCTGGTGGGGCGGCCCGATGTGCTTGAGCGACGCATCGAGCGTTTCGGGCTGCGTCTGAAGCTCGGCCAGGATGTCGAGGTGGTCAACCCCCAATGGGACGAGCGCTACGGCGAGTATTGGCGCGACTATGCGAGCATCTCGGCGCGCAAGGGCGTTACGCCAGCCTATGCCCAGATCGAGATGAGGCGCCGGCACTCCCTCATCGGGACGATGATGGTTCGACGGGGCGATGCAGATGGCCTGCTGTGTGGCACGTTCGGTGCCTATTCCCAGCATTTGCATTACGTGGATCAGGTGCTTGGACGGGCACCCGGCGCGCAGGTCTATGCGGCCATGAACACACTGATGCTGCCCGGTCGTCAGGTGACGCTGGTGGATACCCACGTCAATCGGGATCCCGATGCCGCCCAACTGGCGGAGATCACGCTGATGGCTGCCAACAGCCTGGTGCACTTCGGGATCCGGCCCAAGGTGGCGTTGCTGTCCCATTCGAGTTTTGGGTCTTCCGATGCCCCCTCGGCCATCAAGATGCGGGAAACGCTGGCCTTGTTGCGCGAGCGCGCGCCTGATCTCGAGGTCGATGGCGAGATGCATGGCGATGCCGCACTCGACCCGGCACATCGCCAGACCCTGATGCCTGACAGCACCCTCAAGGGCGAGGCCAATCTGCTCGTGTTGCCCAACATCGATGCGGCCAACATCTCCTACAACCTGCTCAAGACGGCTGCGGGCAACAATATCGCCATCGGCCCCGTGCTGCTTGGTGCCAATGGTCCGGTACACATCCTCACTTCGGCGGCGACGTCGCGGCGGGTGGTCAACATGACGGCCTGGACGGTGGTTGAGATCAATGCGGCGCGTTGAGAGGATGACGCACTCGACGAGCGCCTTGCTGTGGGCGGTCGCAGTGCTGCTCGGCCTTGCGTTTGCGGCGCTCCTGGGCGGGGCGCACGCGCGGGAGTCGTGGGTTTCCGCCGATCCGGCCACGATCTCGCGTGCCGAGTTGCCCGTCGAAGCCCGCATCACCCTTGATCTGATTCGTCGTGGAGGACCCTTTCCCCACGATCAGGATGGCACGGTGTTCGGCAATCGGGAGCGTCTGCTGCCGAGAGCCCCGCGGGGTCACTACACCGAATACACGGTTCGCACGCCCGGGGTGCGCAACCGGGGTGCACGCCGGATCGTTGTGGGGGGTGACCCGCGCTCCTCTGAGGCGGAACTCTGGTACACCGAGGATCATTACCAGTCTTTCCGTCGTATTCGTCCTTGAGCATCGCCCAGTCCCCAGTGCCCCATCAGTGTCGTCAGACCGGGAGGTCCCAGCGCATGAGCAGAGCTGAATTCGAGAGCGGTCAGCCCGCCGTACAGCAACTGAATCGCACGCAGTGTCATGCGCTGCTGAACGCCCTTGCGTCGACATCTGTGCCGCTGTTGCGCATCGATCTGTCCGGTGTCGCAGACAAGGCCGCCACCATGAACGCGCTTCGCACGGCGCTTGGACTGCCCGATTACTTCGGCGGCAATCTGGATGCCCTGTCGGATTGTCTGACCGATCCGGATTACGCCCCGAAGGGCATCCTGCTGCTTGAAGGCCTGGTCGATCGGCCCGGGCTGATGCGCGAGGATCTGCTCGATGTGTTCGAAGAGGCGGTGACAGCACGGGCTGCGAGCCCGACGCCGTTTCGCGTGTTCTGGACGGGGACTGCGGACTGAACGGGTATCGCCCGACTCCGGGCAGCCCAGTGCTGCCTCAGGGTTGGTCCGTCCCGGCGGACGGCAGCGATCCCTCGGCCTGAGCGCGCCAGTCGCCCCAGCGATCCTGCAGTGCGGCGAGAACGGCCAGCCCGGCGGTTTCGGTACGCAATATTCTGGGTCCGACTCGCACCCGGATCCATCCACCCCGTTCGGCTGCATCGAGTTCTCGGGCATCCCATCCGGCCTCGGGACCGATCGCAAGATCAATCCGTTGCGGGGCCGCTCCCCGGGCCAACGCGTCGAGTCCTGGCACGCCCCGGGGGTCGAGCAGCAGCCTCAGCGAATCCTGGGCGGGCTCGGCCAGCCAGGCTGCCGCCGCCTGAGGCTCATCGAGTCGTGGCAGCCAGTCCTGTCCGCACTGCGTCGCTGCAGCGACCCCCACCCGGTGCCAGTGGGCTGAGCGTTGAGCGAGTTTGCGCGCTTCGAGCTTGACCACGCTGCGTTGCGCCTGCAGCGGCTGAATGCACGCCACGCCAAGTTCAACGGCTTTTTCGATCACCCAGTCCATCTTGTCACCCTGGGGCAGGCCCTGGGCCAGTCGGATCGGCAGTTGCACTCGGGGCTGTGTCAGGACAGGCGGCTCAATCCGGGCCGTTGCATTCGATGCATCGGCGATCTCGAGGCGGGCGCTTGCACGCCTGCCCTCACCATCGAAGAGTTCGAGGGCGTCGCCCGGCTTCATGCGCAAGACCCGGAGCAGGTGATGGCGCGCCTCTTCGTGCAGAACGATTCGGCCGTCGGTCGGCCAGGGCCCTGGGCACCAGACCCGGGGTCGTCGAGGGCTCGTGGCGGCGATTCGGTCGGCCATCAGGGGAGCGGGGTAAAATCAAGGGTTGATTTCAAAGTGTCCATTTTATTTCCCAGGAGCCCAGCATGACCCTGCGTGTTGCCATCAACGGATACGGCCGGATCGGCCGCAACATTCTTCGCGCCCATTACGAGGGAGGCAAGAAGCATGATCTGCAGATCGTGGCGATCAACGATCTCGGTGACCCCAACACCAACGCTCATCTCACGCAGTACGACACGGCGCATGGCAAATTCAATGGCACGGTCTCGGTCGATGGCGACGCCATGGTCGTCAATGGCGATCGGATCCGGGTGCTCGCCAACCGCGATCCGGCCCAACTGCCCTGGGGTGAGTTGGGCGTGGATGTCGTGCTCGAGTGCACCGGGTTTTTCACCAGCAAGGAAAAAGCCTCGGCCCACCTCAAGGGTGGCGCCAAGAAGGTCATCATCTCGGCCCCGGGCGGCAAGGATGTCGATGCCACCGTGGTTTTCGGCGTGAATCAGGGCGTGCTCAAGGCCTCGCATACAGTCATCTCCAACGCGTCATGCACCACCAACTGTCTGGCCCCGCTGGTCAAGCCGCTGCACGACCGGATCGGTGTGCTCAGTGGGCTGATGACGACCGTTCACGCCTACACCAATGATCAGGTTCTGACCGATGTCTATCATGAGGATCTGCGTCGGGCCCGCGCTGCAGCCCACAACATGATTCCCACCAAGACGGGCGCTGCAGCGGCCGTGGGACTGGTCCTGCCCGAGCTGGATGGCAAACTCGATGGTTATGCGATTCGCGTGCCCACGATCAATGTGTCCATCGTCGATCTGTCTTTCATCGCTGCGCGTGACACCACAGTCGATGAAGTCAACGCGATCATGAAGGCTGCAGCTGAAGGAGAACTCAAAGGCGTACTGGCCTACAACACTGCGCCGCTGGTTTCCAGTGACTTCAACCACGATGCCCACTCCTCGACTTTCGACGCCACCCTCACCAAGGTGTCCGGTCGTCTGGTCAAGGTCTCGAGCTGGTACGACAACGAGTGGGGCTTTTCGAACCGCATGCTCGACACCACCGTGGCCTTGATGGCTGCGAAGTAATCCCGCTGGCCCGAGCCCCGCGTGCCGCTTCGTACTGCGGCCTCGGGGACGGGTTTTGATCAGGCGGGGCGCAGGTACTCCACCAGAATCGCCACTTCCGCGGCCAATCGGGTGGCTTGTTCCAGTGCACCCTCGGTGCGTCCTTCCCGCGCTGCCAGTTCGATCCGGGCTGCCAGCGACGAGGAGGATGCCGCTCCGACCGTCAGCAGCGTGCCCTTCAGGGTATGCGCCCAGTGCCGGATCTGTGGGGCGTCGGCCGCCCGTGCGGCTGCAATGACCGACTGTGCCTGATTGACGGAGGCCTCGCAGAAATGCGGCATGAGCATCTCGAGCAGGCTTTCGTCGTCACCCAGCGTACTGAGTGCGGCAGCCCGGACATCGTCGCGGGCAGGCGGGCGGCCGTCGAATGGCTCAAGGGAGGCGTCGGACATAAGCAAATCCTTGCTGTGAGGCGGGATCGCCTCAGTCAGGCTGAAATTGGCTCCAATGCTACGTCATTCGGTCTGCAGCGCTAAAATCACGGCTGCACCTCCAACTCAAACCCTTGCCATGCCCGCTTTCAAGCGCCTGTCCGACCTGGACCTTGCCGGCCGCCGTGTGTTCATCCGAGCCGATCTCAATGTGCCGCAGGATGATCAGGGGCGCATCACCGACGACACCCGCATCCGGGCTTCGGTTCCCGCGATTGCTCATTGCCTGAAGGCCGGGGCGGCAGTCATGGTCACCTCCCACCTCGGACGCCCGACCGAGGGGCAGTTCGATGAGGCGTCATCCCTGGCCCCGATTGCCGAGCGTCTGGCCGCGTTGCTGGGCCAGCCGGTTCGACTGGCTCGCGACTGGGTCGCTCAGGCCCCCACGATTGCTGCAGGCGAGGTGGTGCTGCTCGAGAATTGCCGCTTCAACGTAGGCGAGAAAAAAGACAACGAAGCGCTCGCGCGGCGGATGGCCGCGATGTGCGATGTGTATGTCAACGATGCCTTTGGCACGGCCCACCGGGCCGAGGCCACCACCCATGGCATGGCACGGTTTGCCCCCGTGGCCTGCGCCGGCCCCCTTCTGGCAGCCGAACTCGATGCCCTGGGTCGTGCGCTGGAGTCGCCGCGCCGGCCGCTGGTGGCGATCGTGGCAGGCAGCAAGGTCTCGACCAAGCTCACCATCCTGAAGTCGCTGGCGACCCGGGTCGACCAGCTCATCGTGGGGGGCGGCATCGCCAACACCTTCATGGCCGCCGAGGGCCTGCCCATCGGCAAATCCCTGGCTGAGCCCGATCTGCTCAATGAGGCTCGCGCCATCATCGATCTGATGAAGGGGCGTGGCGCTGCCGTACCGATTCCGGTGGATGTGGTCACCGCGCGCGAGTTTTCGGCCAGTGCAGTGGCGACCACCCAAGCCGCCACCGATGTACAGCCCGAGGACATGATTCTCGATATCGGCCCCAAAACCGCGCAGCAACTGGCCGATCTGCTCAAGGCCGCCGGCACCATTGTCTGGAACGGACCGGTGGGTGTGTTCGAGTTTGACGCCTTCGCGCAGGGCACAGCCGTGCTGGCCCGGGCCATTGCCGACTCACAGGGCTTTTCGATTGCGGGGGGCGGCGACACCTTGGCGGCCATCGCCAAGTTCGGTATCACCGATCGCATCGGCTACATCTCGACCGGTGGCGGCGCCTTCCTGGAGTTCCTGGAAGGCCGAGAACTGCCGGCCGTGGCGGCGCTGCAGGCCAGGGCCTGATCAGGGGCTGCCGCAAAACGGATGCGGTAGGCCCCGGGCGATCGCCCATAACGCGATCCCGGCCATCACGGTCAGCATCAGGCCGGCCAGCCGCACGCCCGCTCGTTGCCAGCCCTCACCGGCGCGCTTGAGTCGCGCATGGAGGGTGTTCAGGGCGAACTGAGCCATCATCAGATCGACTGCGGTGCCCAGACCAAAGCTCGCCATCACCGCAGCGCCCCGCGTGGCATCGCTGGCGAGCAGGGCAAGCGCCAGCGCGCCGGCCAGCAGGCCACAGGGCAACAGCGCCCAGGCCAGGCCCAATGCCATCACGGGGGGGCGCCGTCCCGACAGCCAGCCCGACTGCAATCTGCGCCAGAGCCGGTGAGTCCAGCCATCGATCCAGGCGGGCATCGCACCACGCAGGGCCAGGGCCAGACCCAGGCTCAGGACGGCCGCGTTGAGCAGGATCCAGAGGGTACGTAACGATGAAGCCCATTCGGCACTCCAGCGCAGGGTCGCCGAGAGCGCAGCCACAGCCGCTCCGAGCAGGGCGTAGCCGCAGATGCGAGCCGCATGAAACTGAAGCATCACCCCGACGGATGCGTGGGCCGAACCCCTCAGCCCATGGGTGGAAACAAACCGCAGGGGATGGGTGTCTGCGGGCGCGTCTGCGTCGACTTCAGGACGTCGTGGGCCGCTGCCCGGGATTGAACCCCAGCCCATGATGCTGTGCTGCAGGCCGGTACACATGGCCAGGCAGTGAATCCCGCCGGTCAGGCCCAGCAAGAAGGCAGCACCCAGCAGACTCAGCAGGTCCATCGCGAGCGGCAGGTTTTCGGGAAATGGGTCGGTCAGTGAATCGAACCGTCGGACGCTCGATCAGCCCGGGGATCGATCCGTCGGCCCATCGACTCGGCGAGCCAACGGCTCGGCAGAGGATGGATGCGAAGGGCGTGCGTTCTGGGTCTGGCGCGTGAGGCTCCAGACAGCGAGCGCGACCAGCGTCGTGACGAACCAGAACGCAAAGAAGGCCAGCGAATAGACCGTATCGCGTTCGGTCTCGACCCGAAAGCCCAGCAGGTTCATGTCATGTGGATCAAAGCTGGCAAACACCAGCATTTCGATCAGGCAGGCCGCCAGGAATGCGGGCCACAGGACGATGATCCAGTCTCGGGTGGTGCGGGGCATGGCGTTCTCAGGGTTGGCGGGTCTGACCGAGGCTGGCCACCGCCCCGGCTTGAAGGGCAAGGCGTGCGCCCGACAATCGCCAGGCCGGGCCTTCAACGGCCAGGCCCCATTGCCCCGTGTACTGGGTGACGGTATGGGCAGTGGCGCTGCGATACAGCCCATCGGGGTTGAGGATCAGCGCGATCCGCTGATCCTGGCGGGCCTGGACTGGATGGGTCAGAACGACCTGCACCGCTTCGGGCAAGGCAGCGCCAGCGGGTGCACTCAGGCGCAGCGCCAGGATGTTGTCGGGCTGCACCTGCACCTGCGCCCCCAGCCCTGCCTGCTGCGCCGCCTGTTCGCGTTCCAGCACGCGATTGATGGCCAGTCCGCGCTTGTAGTGGTCATCGGCCACATCGCTGTCCGCACGCTGCGCCGCGATCCACCAGGTGACAAATCCCGCGACAACGGTGAGCGCCGGAATGCCAACGACCAGCCACACGAAGGGTTCCTTGCGGGCAGGGCGAGGGTCGGTCATGACGGCTGCTGGGGATGAGGGTGTGGCGCGCATCGGGGCCTTCTTGGTGTCGGGGCGCTCTGCAACGGCGAGGACCGCAGGGGCGGGGGGCTCATCGGGGCAGCAGGAAGGTGGTGGTTTCGGTGCGGGACAACGCGGGATCGGTGCGGTCGGTGATGATGATGCGGACCTTGTGCGAGCCTGGGGCAGCCGCATCGGCAGCGGTACGCAGACTGATGGCTACGGCACGGTTGCTTGCCGCATCGACATCGAAGCTCGAGCTGCCCGAGAGGCTCAATCCTGGCAGCCCTTCGGCACGCACCTCGAGTTGCAGCGGGCGTTCGGCCGCATTCATGAAGTGGATCCGGTAGGTGTTTTCGATGTTGCCGTCTTCAACCACCCGCGCCAGCGTGTTGCGATCACGGATCAGATCGACCCGCAGCGGATTGCGGGTGGCGAGCGACCCGATCAGGGCGGTGGTGAGTCCAAGCAGGATCACGGCATAGACAATGACCCGAGGCCTGAACACCCGCCTCAGCATGCTCTTGCCGTCGAGGCCACGGTCGATGGCCCGCTGGGTGGCATAGCGCACCAGACCCCGGGCATAGCCCATGCGGTCCATGACATCGTCGCAGACATCGATGCAGGCGGCGCAACCGATGCACTCGTACTGTTGACCATCGCGAATGTCGATCCCGGTGGGGCAGACCTGAACGCACAGCGTGCAATCAATGCAGCTGCCCAGACCCAGGGATGCCGGGTCGGCCTTGCGAGGGCGCGAACCCCGCGGCTCGCCGCGCTGACCATCGTAGGTGACGATCATGGTGTCCTTGTCGAACATGGCCCCCTGAAACCGGGCGTAGGGGCACATGTACTTGCAGACCTGCTCGCGCATGAAGCCGGCATTGCCCCAGGTGGCAAAGCTGTAGAACAGACCCCAGAACACCTGCCAGGGGCCCAGTTGCAAGGCCAGGATCTGGCTGAACAGTTCGCGGATGGGGGCAAAGTAGCCGATGAAGGTAAACCCCGTGAACAGCGACATCAGAATCCAGGCGCTGTGCTTGGCCGACTTGAGTCCGAGCTTGCGGGCTCCCCAGGGGCTGGCATCGAGCTTCATCTGGGCCACCCGATCGCCCTCGATCCTGCGCTCGACCCACATGAAGATCTCGGTATAGACCGTTTGCGGACAGGCGTAGCCGCACCACAGCCGACCTGCAACCGCCGTGAAGAAAAAAAGCGAAAGTGCAGCAATCACCAGCAGGCCGGCCAGATAGATGAAGTCCTGCGGCCAGAGCACCACACCAAACAGATGGAACTTGCGTGCGCCCAGATCGAAGAGCACGGCCTGACGCTCATTCCAGTTGAGCCAGGGCAGACCATAGAAAAGAATCTGGGTGAACCAGACCGCAGCCCAGCGCAGGTTCGCAAAGCGGCCCTTCACGGACCGCGGATAGATCTTCTCGTGCGAGGCGTAGAGCGAAAACAAACCGCCGCCGACCGCTTCCGTGGCGGGCTCGGCGGCGATCGGAATGGTCTTGCGCGGGGTTTCTGTCACCGAGCCTTGCCTTCGGACAGACTCAGTACGTAAGCCGCCAGCACATGGATCTGGCCCGCGGTGAGCTTGTCCTCCCAGAGGGGCATCTTGTTGTTGATGCCGTTGTTGATGGCATTCGTGATGGCCTGCAGACCACCGCCATGCAACCAGATGCGGTCGGTGAGGTTGGGTGCGCCCAACGCCGGATTGCCCGCACCATTGGCCCCATGACAGGCGGCGCAGGTGCCGAACTTGGGCTTGCCGAGCTGGGCCTTGACGGAATCGCCCCCGCCCGAGAGAGACAGCACATAGTGGGCCAGGTTGTCGACATCCTGGGCCGATCCGACTGCGGCGGCCATGGGAGGCATGATGCCGTTGCGACCCTTGGCGATGGTCTGGATGATGGACTCGGGGGCCTTGCCGTACAGCCAGTCGTTGTCGGTCAGGTTGGGAAAGCCCTTGGCACCGCGACCATCCGAGCCATGACACTGTGCGCAGTTGTTCAGAAAGAGGCGCTCGCCGATGGCACGGGCCTTGGCATCGCCTACCAGCTCACCCACCGGCTTGGCCTGGAAGGCCGCATAGATGGGCGCAATCTGATCGTTCAGGGCCTGGGCCTCCGCATCGTGCTGGCCCTTGGTGCTCCAGCCCAGACTGCCGGCATGGGTGCCGAGCCCGGGATACATCCACAGATAGACCAGACCGAATAGGAGGGTCAGCACAAAGAGGATCACCCACCAGCGCGGCAGGGGATTGTTGGCCTCGCGCAGATCGCCGTCCCACAGGTGGCCCGTGGTGTTGTCGGCCGTGGTGGGCGGCTTCTTGCTGTTGACGACCAGCACAAAGATGCAGAACGCGACCGAGAGCAGGGTGGCGATGAGGATGAAGGGGGACCAGAATCCGCCGATGAAGTCCGACATGGTGCGTTCCTGTGCTCAGTCGTCGAGGGGCAAGCGCGCATCGCGCTCGAATCGGGCCTTGTTGCGCGGCGCCCAGGCCCACAGGGCGATCCCCACAAAGCAGGCGAGCGAGATGGCCGTGATCAGGCCGCGTACCCAGTTGATGTCCATGGTGGCTCCGATCAGCGCAGGGCCGTACCCAGGCCCTGCAGGTAGGCAATCAGGGCATCCATCTCGGTCTTGCCCTTGACGGCTTCCGGGGCCTGAGCGATGTCCTGCTCGCTGTAGGGCACCCCGACCCGGCTGAGGGCCTTCATGCGCACCTGAAGATCGGCGCCATTGATGGTTGCCGTGGCGAGCCAGGGGTAGCCCGGCATGTTGGACTCGGGCACCAGTTCGCGCGGGTTGATCAGATGCACGCGGTGCCATTCATCGTTGTAGCGACCCCCGACACGGGCCAGATCCGGACCAGTGCGTTTGCTGCCCCACTGGAAGGGGTGGTCGTAGACGAATTCGCCGGCCACCGAGTAGGGCCCATAGCGCAGGGTTTCGGCGCGCATCGGCCGGATCATCTGGGAGTGGCAGTTGTAGCAGCCCTCGCGCAGATAGACATCGCGGCCCGCGAGTTGCAGTGCATCGTAGGGCTTGACCCCCTGCACGGGCTCGGTGGTGGATTTCTGGAAGTAGAGCGGCACGATCTCGACCAGGCCGCCCACCGAGACGGTGAGCAGCGTGAGCACGATCAGCAGCAGGACATTGGTTTCGATTTTTTCGTGGCCGAATCGCATGACGGTCTCCTGCGCTCAGGCGTGGGCCGGTGCGAGCACCGCCACCGTGGTGGGCTTGCCGCCCAACGCTGTCTTGGCCACGTTCCAGGCCATGATCAGCATGCCGCTCAGATACAGCAGGCCGCCGAACAGTCGCACGTAGTAGTACGGATAGCTTGCCTTGACCGACTCCACGAAGGAGTAGGTGAGGGTGCCATCGGGCTCCACCGCACGCCACATCAGGCCCTGGGTCACGCCACTGATCCACATGGCGACCGCATAGAGCACGATGCCGATGGTGGCCAGCCAGAAGTGAATCTCGATGGCCCGCATGCTGTACATGCGCTCGCGCCCGAACAGGCGAGGCACCAGGTAGTAGAGACTGCCCATGGAAATCAGACCCACCCAGCCCAGGGCACCGGAGTGCACGTGTCCGATGGTCCAGTCGGTGTAATGCGACAGGGCGTTGACGGTCTTGATCGACATCATCGGGCCTTCGAAGGTGGACATGCCGTAGAAGGACAGCGAGACGATCAGAAAGCGCAGGATGGGGTCATCGCGCAGTTTGTGCCATACGCCCGAGAGGGTCATGATGCCGTTGATCATGCCGCCCCAGGAGGGCGCGAGCAGGATGAGCGAAAACACCATGCCCAGGGACTGCGCCCAGTCGGGCAGGGCGGTGTAGTGCAGATGGTGCGGGCCCGCCCACATGTAGGTGAAGATCAGGGCCCAGAAGTGCACGATCGAAAGCCGATAGCTGTACACCGGCCGGCCGATCTGCTTGGGCACGAAGTAATACATCATGCCCAGAAAGCCTGCAGTCAGGAAAAAGCCCACTGCGTTGTGCCCGTACCACCATTGCACCATGGCGTCCTGCACCCCGGCATAGATGGAATACGACTTCATGAAGCCAGCCGGCACCGCAAGGCTGTTGACCACATGCAGCAGCGCCACCGTGAGGATGAAGGCGCCAAAGAACCAGTTGGCCACATAGATGTGCTGCACCCGGCGCTTGGCCACGGTGCCGAAGAACACGATCGCGTAGGAGACCCAGACCAGGGTGATCAGGATGTCGATCGGCCATTCAAGTTCGGCGTACTCCTTGCCCGAGGTATAGCCCAGCGGCAAGGAGATGGCGGCTGCCACGATCACGGCCTGCCAGCCCCAGAAGGTGAAGGCCACCAGCGGGCCGCCAAACAGGCGGGTATGGCAGGTGCGCTGCACGCAGTAGTAGCTGGTGGCAAAGAGCGCACACCCGCCAAAGGCAAAGATCACCGCGTTGGTGTGCAGCGGCCGCAGGCGGCCATAGGACAGCCAGGGAATGTCGAAGTTGAGGGCCGGAAACGCGAGCTGTGCGGCGATCCAGACGCCGGCCAGCATGCCGACCACGCCCCAGACCACAGTCATGATGGCGAACTGGCGCACGACCGTATCGTTGTAGGTCCCGGTGACGGACCCGCCCTGGCTTGGTGCCATGTCTTTTTCTCCCTGTTGCTACCAGGGCTATTCTGCCACAAAGCCATGACAGTCGTGTCAGTGCTCAGCGTGGTGGCTTGTCATCGTCGTCGGTCAGGATCCGCTCGCCTTCGCGTTCGATTTCATCGAACTGACCGCTGTGTACCGACCAGGCCAGCACCGCGATCAGCCCCAGCACCAGCACCACCGAGAGCGGAATCAGCAGGTAGAGGATGTCCATGGTTCAACTCGCGCTCAGGTGTTCAGGCCGCTCTCAGGTCTTCGGATCGTGCCCATGGGTTCGGGCGGGATTGCCCATGCCGCGGGCAGGGAACCGAGGCGCAGGGCATTGAGTACCACGATCAGGGAGGAGCCGGCCATGCCCAGGCCTGCCAGCCAGGGCGGCATCCATCCGGCCAGGGCCAGCGGGATGCAGGTGAGGTTGTAGATCGCGGCAAACGCCAGATTCTGCCGGACCACCCCCAGGCTGCGGCGGGCCTGTCGGTGCGCGACGGCGATCGGCATCAGGCGATCACTCAGGATCAGGATGTCGGCCTGCTGTTGCGCAAGCGCAGTGGCCTGCGCAAAGCTGATCGAGACCTGAGCCCGCGCCATCGCCGCGCCATCGTTCAGTCCGTCGCCCACCATGCCGACCCTCAGGCCCCGGCCTTGCAGGCGCTCCAGATCCAGCAGCTTGTCGTGGGCTGACTGGCGTGCGGCCCAGTCCGAAATCTCCAGCGTGCGAGCCACGGCCTGCACGGCCCCGGGCTGGTCGCCGGAGCGCAGGCCCAGCACCAATCCCTGAGCCCTGAGCGCTTCCAGTGCTTCATGGGCCTCAGGGCGCAGGGCCTGGTCGAGTTCGAATCGGGCCACTTCCTGGCCATCGAATGCCAGTGCGATTAGGGTTTGCTTGGATTCGAGACTGTCGCAGTCCGCTGAACCGAGTCGCCAGGCAACTGGCCCGCTCGGAGTGATCCACAGGCCACTCAGGCCTTCGCCGGGATGCTCGGTCACGTCCTGAATCCGGGCTTCCCAGCTGGCCAGCTCAGGTGCAGTCAGTCGCTCACGCGCCGCATCCTTCAAGGCCGTGGCGATGGGATGCAGCGAGTGACCCTCAGCCGCCCAGACCAGGCCCAGAAGGGCGGTCTCGTCGGGCGCCTGTTCAGACAACCGCACGATGCGTCGCAGGACCGGACGGGCATCGGTGAGGGTGCCCGTTTTGTCGAACAGGAGCAGGTCTGTCGTGGCCAGGGCTTCAAGTGCATCCGGTGAGCGCAGCAGCACCCCCTGACGGGAGAGGGCCGCGCTACCCGAGCCGCCAGCGACAACGCGCATGGACAGGTCACGATCAGGACCGAGGCGGCCACCCAGACGGCCCGCGCGGGCTCGATCACCCACCAGATCGCCGCGGCGGCCGCGGCCAATGCCAGGACCCCGCCCAGAAACGGCCCGGACCAACGATCGGCCAGGCGCGCCAGACGGGGCCGGGCGGCGCTGGCCTGGGCAATCAGGTCGGCGATCTCGCGGGCCCGTGACGACTGCGCCGCTCGCTCAACCGTGAGGATGACGGGCCCATCGAGCAGTGCCGTGCCGGCAAGTACCGGCTCGCCGGCGCGCCTGAGCACCGGATGGCTCTCGCCGGTCAGCATGGATTCATCCACCCGCACATCACGCGCGGGTACCCGGCCATCCGCAGGAATCAGGGCGCCGGCGAGCAGCCAGACCTGATCGCCGGGCCGCAGCGCTTCAGGTGACACCGCCGTGTGCCGGCCCTCAGCCTCGATGCGCAGGACGGATTCAGGCAGTGCGGCCAGCTGATCGGCCAGGCCGGCCAGTGCCTTTTCACGGGCCGCCGACTCCAGCCAGCGTCCGACCAGCAAAAAGGCGGCGAACATGGTGATGGAATCGAACCACACCGGATCGGTTTGCGGCGAGTCGCTGTGCATCGCAAGGCTGCTTGCCACGAACATCACGATCAGGCCCAGCGCCACCGGCACATCCATGCCGATCCGCCGGTGTCTGAGATCACGCCAGGCCCCCGCCAGAAACGGCCAGGTTGCAAAGATGAGAACGGGCAGCGTGAGCAGCCACTCGGCCCAGATCAACAGGCGATGGATGTCGGCGGGCATCTCGCCCTCGCCCGCCATGTATCGCGGCGTGGCGTACATCATGACCTGCATCATGCACAGCACCGCCACCAGCATGCGCCACAGCGTCATGCGGCGGCCGGCCTGTGCGGTGGCCTCGAGCGCGGCCCGTGCCAGTGGGCGGGGCCCGTAGCCCAACCCGCGAATGGCACGCAGGATGCCCGAAAGGGGCTGCTCGAGCGGGTTGAACACCACGCTGGCCCGCCGGGTGGCGGCATTGACCGAGACTGACTCCACATGCCTGGCCAGGGCCGCTTCAATGCTGATGACGCAGGCGGCGCAATGCACTCCATCAATGGTCAGCACGGCTCGGCGCCGGGGCTGCCCGCTGGCTGAGGGCTCGAGCGCTTCGCTGATCTGCGCCAGCGTCTCGGGCGCATCGAGCTGGGCCCAAGGCGGCTCGCAGAGGTGGGGCACTGACAAGGTGGATGGGATGGCTGTCATGAATTTCGGGGACAATGATCGCACTCATCCCTTGCCTTGCCCGGAGCCTGCATGACCATTCCCCGCGCCACCAAGATTGTTGCCACGCTCGGCCCTGCCTCGAGCGACCCGGCCGTGATCGAGCGACTCATCCTGGCCGGGGTGAATGTCGTGCGGGTCAATTTCTCTCACGGGACGGCCGAAGGCCATGCCGAGGTGGTGCGACAGGTGCGCGATGTGGCGGCCCGGCTGGGTCGGGACATCGGTGTGCTGGCCGATCTTCAGGGCCCCAAGATCCGCATCGGCAAGTTCGGCGCCGGCCGGGTCAACCTTGTCGAAGGCGACCGCTTCACCTTCGATATCGATTGCAGCGTGGGGGACGAAACCCGTGTGGGCCTCGATTACAAGGAACTCGTCCATGACGTGAAGCCGGGCGACACCCTGCTGCTCAATGACGGCCGCATGATGATGCGGGTGGACGAGGTGGGTGAGCGCACCATTGCCTGCACCGTCACGCTCGGTGGCGTGCTGTCCGATCGCAAGGGCATCAACCGGCAGGGGGGCGGGTTGTCGGCGCCGGCCATGACCGCCAAGGACATGGAAGACATGAAGGCCGCGGTGGGCTTTGCGGCCGATTTCATTGCGGTGTCGTTCCCTAAGAACGCATCCGACATGTACATGGCCCGTGAGCTCGCCCGTGCGGCCGGCGGCAAGGCCCTCATGATTGCCAAGATCGAGCGCTTCGAGGCCATCGGCAATCTCGAGGAAATTCTCAAGGCCTCCGACGGCATCATGGTCGCCCGCGGTGATCTTGCCGTTGAAGTCGGAGATGCGGCGGTGCCTGCCCTGCAAAAACGCATGATCCGCATGGCCAAGGAGCTCAATCGGCTCACGATCACGGCCACCCAGATGATGGAGTCCATGGTCGAGTCGCCCGTGCCGACGCGGGCCGAGGTGTCCGATGTGGCCAATGCCGTGATCGATGGCACCGATGCCGTGATGCTCTCGGCCGAGACGGCATCGGGCAAGTACCCGGTCGAGACGGTCGCGGCCATGGCCCGGGTCTGCGACGAGGCCGACCGAGCCGGTTCGTTTGCCCTGGACCAGGCCTTTCTGAATCGAACCTTCGGGCGTATTGATCAGGCCATCGCCATGGCCGCACTGTTTACTGCGGCCCACATGAAGATCAAGGCGATCTGCGCCCTGACCCAGTCGGGCTCCACCGCCCTCTGGATGTCACGGCTCGATTCGGGGGTGCCGGTGTACGCCCTCACGCCGGAAGAGGCCAGCCGCCGGCGCATGTCGCTGTATCGCGAGGTTCATCCGGTGCTCATGACCTTCAAGGGCACCGATCGTGAGAGCCTTTTGCTCGAGGCTGAACAGAAGCTTGTCGATCTCGGCGTGGTCGAGCGGGGCGATCTCATGCTGATGACCATCGGCGAGCCGATCGGCAAGTCGGGGGGCACCAACACCCTGAAGATCATCCGGGTGGGTGAGCACGCCTGAGTCACGGCGAAGCCGGCATAATTCCGGGTTGACCCAGTCAACCCGCGTCCAACCCTCCAGGAGTCTTCCCCATGCCTCTCGTCTCGATGCGCCAGCTGCTCGACCATGCCGCAGAGCATGGCTATGGCATTCCTGCCTTCAACGTCAACAACCTCGAACAGGTGCAGGCCATCATGGCAGCGGCGGCCGAGGCCGATGCGCCCGTCATCATGCAGGCCTCGGCAGGCGCCCGAAAATACGCAGGCGAGCACTTTCTGCGCCACCTGATTTCGGCTGCGGTCGAGTCCTATCCCAATGTGCCGGTCGTGATGCACCAGGATCACGGTCAGTCGCCCAAGGTGTGCCAGGGCGCCATCGATCTGGGATTCTCCTCGGTCATGATGGACGGCTCGCTCGAAGAAGACGGCAAGAGCATTGCGAGCTATGACTACAACGTCGATGTCACCCGCAAGGTGGTCGACATGGCCCATGCGGTGGGCGTCACGGTGGAGGGCGAGCTCGGTTGCCTGGGCTCGCTCGAGACCATGAAGGGCGACAAGGAAGACGGCCACGGCACCGATGCCACCATGACCCGCGATCAGTTGCTCACCGATCCGGAGCAGGCCGCCGATTTTGTGCGCCGGACCCAGGTCGACGCGCTCGCGATCGCGATTGGCACCAGCCATGGTGCCTACAAGTTCTCGCGCAAGCCCACCGGTGACATCCTGGCCATCTCGCGCATCAAGGAAATCAACGCCCGCCTGCCCAACACCCATCTGGTGATGCACGGCTCGTCCTCGGTGCCTCAGGATCTGCTGGCCGAGATCCGCAAGTACGGCGGCAACATGAAAGAGACCTACGGCGTGCCGGTCGAGGAGATCCAGGAGGCCATCAAGTACGGCGTGCGCAAGATCAACATCGATACCGATATTCGCCTGGCCATGACGGCTGCGGTGCGCCGATTCCTGGCCGAGTATCCGGACAAGTTTGACCCGCGCGAGTTCCTCAAGCCCGCCCGCGAAGCCGCCAAGGCGATCTGTCTGCAGCGCTACCGCGAATTCGGTTGCGAGGGCCAGGGCAGCAAGGTCAATCCCATCACCCTGTCGGTCATGGTCGAGAAATACCGCAAGGGCGAGCTCGCGCAGGCGGTGGTCTGACACGAACCCCCTGCTAAACCTGAACGATGACCCCTGCGAAGTTGGCGGCTTGCTTCGAGCTGGCCAAGCCGCCTGAGGGGTTCATCGATGACCCGTATCCGGTCTACGCGCTGCTGCGCGAGTTCGAACCGGTTCGCGTGCTGGCCAATGGCGCTGTTTTTCTGACGCGCTACGACGATGTCGCAGCGGTCTATCGGCTGTCGCAGGCGAGCTCGGACAAGCGGCGCGAGTTTGCACCCAAGTTTGGTGACTCACCGCTCTTTGAGCATCACACCAGCAGCCTGGTCTTCAACGACCCGCCCGCTCATACCCGGGTGCGCCGGCTGATGATGGGCGCGGTCAATCAGCGGGCCATCACCCGCATGGAAGCGGGTGTTGCGGCACTGGTCGAGCGCCTGCTCGATGCGATGGCCGCACGGGCCGAGCAAGGCGATTCCATCGATCTGATCACTGACTTTGCCGCAGCGATTCCGGTGGAGGTGATCGGCAATCTGCTTGCCATCCCCCATGCCGAACGGGCACCTTTGCGCGACTGGTCGCTGGCCATTCTGTCCGCGCTGGAGCCTGTGCCTGATGCAGCCATTCTCGAGCGCGGCAACCGGGCGGTCACTGACTTCTGCACCTATCTCAAGGATCTGGTGGCTCGCCGGCGGGCGGCGCCATTGGATCCTGACGAGGACGTGCTCACCCGGTTGATCTTTGGCGAGCCCGAGGGCGGGCGGCTCGATGAGCGTGAGCTGCTGCACAACTGCATCTTTCTGCTCAATGCTGGTCATGAGACCACCACCAATCTGATCGGCAATGGTGTGGATGCCCTGCTGCGCTGTCCGGATCAGCTGGCCCGGCTGCGCGAGGATCCTGCGCTCGTGGGCAGTGCCATCGAAGAGATGCTGCGCTATGAGAGTCCACTGCAGCTCAACAACCGCATGCTCACGGCGCCGGCCCGGCTGGGGGGCCGGGAATTCCCTGCCGGCACCTTCATCACGCTGGGCGTGGGTGCGGCCAATCACGATCCAGCGCAGTTCGAGGCGCCGGAGCGCTTTGATGTGGGGCGCCGACCCAACCGTCATCTGGCCTTCGGCCATGGTGAGCATGCCTGTCTGGGCATGAATGTGGCGCGTCTGGAGGGGCGCATCGCGCTGGCCGGCCTGCTCAGGCGGTTTGCCCTGATTGAGCGTGCGGGCGATCCCGTGCGGGATCGCCGCGTTCGGTTCAGAGGCTTCAGCGCGCTGCCGGTTCGTCTGGGTGCTGTGGGGCACTCAACAGCAGCAGGTTCCCATCGAGGTCGCGCATGACAAAAACCCAGGCGCCCCAGGGCCTGGCCTCAATGCGTCGGCTGATGAAGGCGCCCGTGATGCGGGCCCGTTCATAAAGCTCACGCAGGGTATTCAGGCCATCGACCTCAATCGACGCGGCCATCAGTTCCTGTCGCTCTCGAACATCTCCATTGAAGACCGGCCCACTCACACAGCGCAGCGCAATTCTTGCGGCATCGCGTCTCACCTCCGCGTAATACGGGGGCTCGCCAGCACAGGCTTCAACGGTAAAGCCCAGGGTATGTCGAAACCAGTCGATGCTGGCTGCAACATCGCTGACATACAGGTGGGCGGCGATCGAGGTGAGCGTCATGGCAAGGTCTGAGCAATTCCGGTCTGGGCAAGGCGTGAGGTTCAGCTTCGCCTTGCACAGACCTCAGTCGATGATCGCCGAATGGACGAAGTTGGCCACCTTGTCCAGACGCTGGGAGTGCCAGGGGTCGGGGATACGGCAGTTGCTCAGATAGGCAAAGGACACGCCACTCTCGGGATCGCCCCAGCAGTACGACGACCCCACGCCACCATGGCCGAAGGTGGCGGGCGACGCAAGCGCCCCCATGCCGCGCACATTCTGCGTGGTGCCGCGCAGGTGCGGGCCGAGCCCCCGATGCATGGGCATGCCCATGTAGGTGTCGATCCGGTCGGCAGTGCGATTGCGCAACGCAAACTCGATGGTGCGCGGACCGAGCACCCGCGCTCCGTTGAGCGTGCCCCCGGCCAGCATCATCTGATAGAGCGCGGCCATGCCACGGGCGGTGCCGTAGCCGCCACCACCCGGTGCACCTGCGCGACGCCAGGTTTCGCCTGCGGTATCGGCCAGCAGTCGCACGCCGCCGCCCTCGATCGGCTCATGCATGTCGGCGGCACGCGCATCATGCTCAGGCTTGAGGCCCACGGTGATTTCGTGGGCCAGACCCAGCGGGGTGAGCAGGCTGTCGCGGATGTGGTCGCGGTAGTCGCGCCCGGTGAGGTGCTCCATGACGGCCGCCATCACCCAGTGAGCCGACAGCCCGTGATAGTGGATGCGGCTACCCGGTGTCCATTCCAGAGTGAAGTCGCAGACCGCCTTGCGCATGGCGTCGTGATCGAGCCAGGCCGCCTTGGGCAGGTTGGCGTTGGGAAATCCGCCCTGATGGGTGATCACCTGCATCAGGGTAACCTCGCCTTTGCCATGGCGTGCAAACTCGGGCAGGTGGTCGCTCACGCGGTCATCAAACGAAAACGCGCCCTGCTCGAGCAACTGCCACATCGCGGCCGCAAACACCACCTTGGTGTTGGAGTAGAGCAGCCACAGCGTGTCGGGAGCGGCGGGCTTGCTGCGCTCGCCGATGCCCGCCTGGCCAAAGCTGCGATCGAGCAGCAGGCGGCCATGGCGGGCGATGGCAATCTGGGCCCCCGGGTATCGACCCTCGGCGATCTGGGCCTCGATGTAGTGGCTCAGGCGCGCAATGCGCTCGGGGCACAGGCCTGCGGCCTGCAGGTCGGCGGTGGGCAAGGGCCCCTGGGGCGAGGTGGGCGCATTCATGTCGGTCTCCTGTGGTTCTTGGGGCGTCTGAGGCAACAGGCCATGGACGATCGTTGAGGCAGGCCGCGCCGCATCTGGACGGATTATCGGCCAAAATAGAGGGGGGGACGCCCCATTCTGCCGACCTGTTGATCGTCTGCATGAACCGCAGTCCGCAGGAAGCCTCATTGCCCCATGGCCCTTTCGTTTCATCGGGCCTTCAATTTCTCCCTTCTCCCGTCTCAAGGCCACACCATGCCTGCCGCCCTCCATCAGAGCACCCTGACCTCCCTGCCGCTGCTCTCGCGCGGCAAGGTTCGCGACAACTACGCCGTGGGCGAGGACAAACTGCTGATCGTGACCAGCGACCGGCTTTCGGCTTTCGATGTGGTCATGGGTGAGCCCATCCCGGACAAGGGGCGAGTGCTCAATCAGATGGCGCTCTTCTGGTTCGATCTGCTCAAGGACGTCGTGCCCAATCATCTGACCGGCATCGCGCCCGAGTCGGTGGTCTCACCGGCTGAAGCCGCCCAGGTGCAGGGCCGCTCCATGGTGGTCAAGCGGCTCAAGCCGATCATGGTCGAGGCGGTGGTGAGGGGCTATCTGATCGGTTCGGGCTGGAAGGACTATCAGGCGACCGGTGCGGTCTGCGGCATTGCGCTGCCCCCGGGATTGCAGATGGCCCAGAAGCTGCCCGAACCCATCTTCACGCCGGCGCGCAAGGCCGAGCAGGGCGAACACGACGAGAACATCTCGTTTGCCCAGATGATCGAGGCCATCGGCGCGCCGCTGGCCGAGCGCATTCGCAGCGTGTCGCTCGAGATCTATCGGCGTGCGGCCGACTACGCCGCCACGCGAGGCATCATCATTGCCGATACCAAGTTCGAGTTCGGTCTCGATGATGCCGGCACCCTGCACCTGATGGATGAAGTGCTCACCGCGGATTCCTCGCGCTTCTGGCCAGCCGACTCCTATGCCGTGGGCATGTCGCCGCCGAGCTTTGACAAGCAGTTCGTGCGCGATTACCTCGAAACCATCACCTCCTGGGGCAAGACACCGCCCGCGCCGCCTCTGCCCCCTGCGGTCGTGCAGCGCACGGCCGAAAAATACCGCGAGGCCCTGACCCGGCTCACCGGACAGACGCTGACCTGAGGATCTCGGCTCTTCGTTTGAGTTCTGCCCGCGCGCGCCGATTGTTGGCCGGGGCACTTCTGAAGGGCTCGCCCCTCGGAGCGCTCCCGGTAGAATTCCGGTTTTGACGGAGCAAGAGCGATGGCCGAGGCCAAGCCCGTGGTGGGCGTCGTGATGGGCAGCAGCAGCGATTGGGAAGTGATGCAGCACGCGGTCGAGGTGCTGCGCTCCTTCGAGGTGGCCCATGAATATCGGGTGGTTTCGGCGCATCGCATGCCCGACGAGATGTTTGCCTATGCCGAAGGCGCCCGCGAGCGGGGCCTGCGCGCCATCATTGCCGGGGCGGGGGGCGCAGCCCATCTGCCCGGCATGATCGCGGCCAAGACCCTGGTTCCGGTCTTCGGTGTGCCGGTTCCTTCCAAGTATCTGCGCGGCGAAGACTCGTTGCTGTCGATCGTGCAGATGCCCAAGGGCATTCCGGTAGCGACATTTGCGATTGGCGAGGCGGGCGCCGCCAATGCAGCCCTGCATGCCATTGCGCAGCTGGCCACAACCGATACGGCTCTCGCTGAGCGCCTGCAGGTCTTTCGCAATCGCCAGACCGCTGCAGCGCAGGCGATGCAGTTGCCACCGGCCTGACCTCCGATCCGCTCTGCCTCCATGCCGACCCTCAACCCGCTGCCTCCTGGATCCTGGCTTGGCCTGCTCGGTGGTGGCCAGCTCGGGCGCATGTTCTGCATGGCCGCCCAGAGCCTGGGTTACAAGGTCTGCGTGCTCGAGCCTGCAGCCGACAGTCCGGCGGGCGCGGTGGCGGATCGACACATTCAGGCCGCATACGACGATGCGCAAGCGCTCGATACGCTGGCCGCTCTGTGCCAGGCAGCCACGACCGAGTTCGAGAATGTTCCGGCGCCTTCGCTCGAGCGACTGGCGGCCCGCATTCCGGTGAGCCCCTCAGCCACTGCGGTGGCCATCGCGCAGGATCGCATCGCCGAGAAAGAGTTCATTCATCGTTGCGGCATTCCGGTGGCGCCCTACCGCGTGATTCGCAGTCGCCAGGACCTGCTCGAGACCCCCGATGCCCTGTTCCCGGCGATTCTCAAGGCGGCTCGCCTGGGTTACGACGGCAAGGGCCAGGTGCGAGTGGCTGATCGAGATCAGGCGGTGAGCGCCTTCGAGCGCGCGCAGGAACTGGGCGGACTCGGGGGCGTGCCCTGCGTGCTTGAAAAGCGCATGGCCCTGGCTCGAGAGGTGTCGGTGGTGGTGGCCCGTGGGCGCGATGGCCAGGCAAAGGCCTATCCAGTCGCCGAGAACGAACACCGTGAAGGCATTCTGGCGCTCTCGATCGTGCCTGCCCGGGTCAGCGAATCCATTGCCGGGCAGGCCAGGCAATCCACCCTGCAGATCGCGCAGTCGCTCGAGTATGTGGGCGTGCTCTGCGTGGAGTTCTTCGTGCTGCAGGATGGTTCGCTGGTCGCCAACGAAATGGCGCCTCGCCCGCACAATTCGGGCCATTACAGCATCGATGCCTGCGTGAGCAGTCAGTTCGAGCAGCAGGCCCGCATCATGGCTGGCCTGCCGCTGGGCAGCACGCGTCTCATGAACCCGGCCGTGATGGTCAATCTGCTGGGTGATGTGTGGGCGGCTGCGCAGACCGACGCGACGGCAATGCGCGACGCGTTCACCGGGGCGGCCGAAGTCGCCATGGCACCGATGGATGCGATTGCTCGCGAACCCGACTGGGCGAGTGTCCTGTCATTGCCGGGTGCAAAGCTGCATCTGTATGGCAAGGATGAGGCGCGCCCGGGCCGCAAGATGGGCCACATCACGGTGGTCGAGCCCGAGCTTGATCAGGCCCTGGCTTGCGCCCACGAGATCGAACGGTTGCTGCGGATTGTCTGATGGGCTCGCGCCTGTCACCGAGTGAGGACAACATCCTGCGCGCCGCCCGTGCGCTGCAGGCGGGTGAACTCGTGGTGCTGCCGACCGAAACCGTCTATGGCCTGGCAGCCGATGCCTCACAGGCGCAGGCCGTGCAGGCCATCTATACCCTCAAGGGGCGGCCGCCCGGTCATCCCCTGATCGTGCATGTGGCCAGCAAAGCATCGGCGCAACGCTGGGGCGTGTTTGATGCGCGCGCACATGCCTTGGCGAGTGCCTTCTGGCCGGGGCCGCTCACCCTCATCCTGCCGCGCCAGCCCGATGCGCCGGCCTGGGCCTGTGGGGGTCAGGACAGTATCGGGTTGCGCTGCCCCTCGCATCCGGTGGCGCAGGCGGTCTTGCAGGCCTTTGCGAAACTCGATGCCTTGGGCGGGGTGGCCGCACCCTCGGCCAACCGGTTTGGTCGCGTGAGCCCCACCCGTGCGCAGCATGTGCTCGATGACCTGGGCGAGCAGACCCCTCTGTTGCTCGATGGCGGGCCGTCTGAGGTCGGTGTGGAGTCGACCATCGTTGATCTCACCACGCCCAAGGCGCGCCTGCTGCGCCCGGGGCGGATTCGCCGCGAGGCCATCGAGGCCGTACTCGGTGGCCCGCTCGGTGGACAGGAAGCCGATGCGCCCAAAGCCTCGGGCACGCTGGCCTCGCATTACTGTCCAGTGACGCCGGTGAGCGTGGTCGATGAAGACGAGCTGGATGCCGCGCTGATTCAACTGCGCGCACAGAGCGATGGATTGGGCGCTGTTTCGTTCGCTGCGTCGAGTGCTGCGGCCACCGCGGTGTCCGGTCAGGCAGGGCGAATGGGCGTCTATGCGCGCCAGCGCCCGGCGAATCCCGAAGTGCTCTGGCTGGCTGCGCCTTCTGATGCCGATGGCTGGGAGCAGACGCTCTACGATGCGATGCGCCAGCTCGATCGGCAACAGCTCGCGCGCATCGTGATTGCGGCCCCTCGAGAGGGGCCGCAGTGGGATGCCGTGATGGATCGGGTGTCGCGGGCGGCGGTCAGAGCCTGATCAGAATCGGTACACCAGATCCAGGCTCAGGGACGAAGGATCGAGGCGTGCATCCAGAGTCTGTCCGGTCGACAGCGTCGTGCGGGTCTTGAGCTTGGTGTAGGAGTACGAGGCGTTCAACGCCCATCGGTCACTGATCGCCATCGTCGCCCCCACCTGCACCGTCGGTGCAAATTTGGACTCCACCGACAGCGTGGTGGGATTGGAGGGCGTTCCACCGGTCAGCCCCGACAGTGCGGCTGTGCTGCGCTCACTGAAGAACTTCGCATAGGTCATGCCGGCGCCGGCATAGGGCCTGAATGCCGAAGTTGGCGACAGAAACCGGTACTGCGCGAGTACGGTGGCAGGCAGGGCTTTCGTTTCACCGATCTTGCCCACATTGGCGATCGCTCCTGCACCAACGATGTCGTGCTTGAAGGGCAGTGCCAGGGGCACATCGAGCGAGACATGATCACTGAGCATGTAGGTCAGGCCACCACTGAGGGATGTGGCGCTGCCGATGTCTGCCTGTGTTCCGGCAAAGCTCGGCGCCGAAAGGTTGCCACTGCTCACATCCGGGCTGATGCGGGTGGCGCCGACTCGGGCCAGCCAGGTGCCCGCGGATTGGGCAGCCACAAGGCTGGGTGCACAGACGGCGCCGATGACCAGTGCCACCGCGCATAAGGACTGTTTATTCATGATCTTCCTTTCAGGCGGGCGGTCAGAGCCAGCCCTTGGCGGCCAGGGCTTGAGAGATCAGCTGAGCGAGCAGCTGATGACCCAGGGGAGTGGGATGGAAGCTGTCCGAGAAGGCGTAGGTTTTCCACCAGTTGGGGTTGGACGGTTGCTGGGCCGAAAGGTTGGCTTCCGTGCAGGTCGTGAACGTGTAGGTCGGTAGGCCGTCCGTTCCCACCCCCGTTGCAGGGCAGGCCGTTGTACTGACGTTGGTCAGACCAAATTGGGCCGGATTGGCAATCTGCTGATTGAAGCCTGTGTAGAAGTCCACCAGCACGACACTGGGATAACCAGACAAGCGGGCTGACAGCTGTGTGTTGAAGGCCTCGGTCCAGCCTCGAATGATGGCCTCGACCTGTGCACGCGTTGCTGCCCCTGTTCCCGGCGTTGAAGCCTCAGCCGCTGCGGCGACCGCCCCCAGCACAAACTGGAAGCGCGGGGTGTTGGTGATGCCGGGCATGTTGAGCACCACGATTTTGCTTGCGCCTTTATCGATCGCATTGGCCTTGATGAGGTCGTGCATGCGATCGGCGAGCGCCACGGAATAAAGCCCGCCCGCCTGCACCGCCCCTGCTGCGCCGCTGCTCAGCAAAGTGTTTACCGTAGTCGAATTGACCAGCGAGCTGAGCAGTCCAGCAAACGCCGCTGGATTGGTGCCAGCGTTCAGGTAGGCCCCGGCCAGTGCCGCTGCATCGTTACCTCCGCCATCGATCAGCAGCATGTCGGTAGCGCTGTAGGCTCCTCCGACTGTCTGGAGCGACGCCGCGAGTTGGACGCCGATTCCGAGCGGATTGTCAGAGGTATAGGCACCGCTGGCCGGATTGATCACGCCCCCACCAATCGCAAAATTGGTGCAGGTCGGGGATGCGATCGCGAACGTTGTTCCGGTGAATTGAAAAAAATTGCACAGGGCAGAAACGCCATAGGCGTCGGCGATTCGCTCGGGGTAAATTTTGACGCCCGAGCCTTGAACTGTGAACTTGATGCCGAAGGTGCCCGAGTCCGCGAGGCTGTCGCCGATCACCTTGAGCGATTTGACGGTAACCCGGGGCGCGGTGTCTGCTGAGCCTCCGCCGCAGCCGGCCAGGATCAGACTGCTGGCCAAGGCGGCCAGGGCAAGACGCATGACTTTCAATGTAGTCTCCAAAGGATCGGCCAACCAGCCAATCACGCATTGTTTTGTAGGATGACTCCCTGATGCGTGACGATACACCACGTTGGCCACGAGACGTCACCAGAGCCCCCTCATCATGCCCCTGCCCGCAAGCCTCGAATCCCTCAAACTACCCCTGATCGCCGCCCCCATGCTGCGGGTCTCCGGACCCGCACTGGTGTCGGCAGCCTGTCGGGCCGGCATCATCGGCGCCTTTCCCACCGTCAATGCCCGCACACCCGAAGGGCTCGATGCCTGGCTGAACCAGATCGCCCAGGAGTGTGCGCAGGCGGGAGATGCAGGCCTCTCGGCCATCGGGCCGGTCTGTCCCAACCTCATCATGCGCCGGCCTGCGCAGGAGTTGCAGGCGGATCTCGAGGTGCTGATCCGGCATCGGGTGCAACTGGTGGTGGCCAGCGTGGGCTCGCCCGCGCCGGTCATTGCGCCCTTGCATGACATCGGCTGCACGGTCTTTGCCGATGTCGCCACCCTGCGTCATGCCGAAAAGGCGCTGCAGGCGGGGGCGGACGGCCTGGTGCTGCTGAGCGCCGGTGCGGGCGGTCAGACCGGATGGGTCAATGGCTTTTCGTTTGTGCGGGCGGTGCGTCAGATGTTTGATGGGCCCATCATTCTGTCGGGCGGCATCAATGACGGCGCAGCGCTCTGGGCGGCACAAACGCTGGGTGCCGATCTGTGCATGATGGGTACCCGCTTCATTGCCACACCGGAGAGTCTCGCGGTGCCGGGCTATCGCCAGATGCTGGTCGACAGTCGGCTCGATGATGTGCTGCTCACCAAGGCCTTCACCGGGCTTGAGACCAACATGCTGCGCCCCTCCATCGTGGCCTGTGGTCTTGATCCTGATGCCCTGCAACCCCTGAGCGAAGAGGCCGCGCGGGCGCGCTTCAGTGCGCAGCGACTGCAACAGGATCAGGGCCCGCAACGCTGGGTCGATATTTGGAGCGCCGGACACTCGGTGTCGGGCGTGAGGGCGATCACCCCGGTGGCCGACCTCGTGCAGGAGATCACCTCCGAGTACGAAGCCGCCCGGCGGGCGACGCGCGCGTTGCTGAGCTGATCAAACCCCGAGCAGTTGCTGCAGGGCCTGCGGATCGCCGAGCAATCGGGCTGAAGGCGACTCAAGCGCCACTTCACCCTTGACCATGACCACCGCACGGTCGGTGGCCTGCAGGACGGACCGGAAGTTCTTGTCGACCACCACCGTGGCGATGCCCGAGGCGCGGATGCGTCCGATGATCTGCCAGATCTCGGCCACGATCAGGGGCGCGAGCCCCTCGGTGGCTTCGTCCAGAAAGAGCACATCGGGATGGGTCATGAGGGCTCGACCGATCGAGAGCATCTGCTGCTCACCGCCCGAGAGCTGTGTGCCGCCATGATGGCGTCGCTCGGCCAGGCGCGGAAAGGTCTCGAGCACGCGCTCCAGGGTCCAGTCGCGGCGACCATCCACCCCGGGCCGCGCAGCCATCACCAGATTCTCGATGACGGACAGGGTCGGGAAGATGCCTCGGCCCTCGGGCACATAGCCCACGCCGGCGCGCGCGATGCGATAGGGCGCGGCATTGACCAGGGCCTGACCTGCGACCTGAACCGTGCCCGTACGCACCGGCACAAGTCCGAGCAGGGACTTGATCAGGGTGGTTTTGCCCATGCCATTGCGGCCCATCAGACCCACTGCTTCGCCGCGGGCCACCCGAAAGCTCACATTGCGCAGGATGTGGCTGCTGCCATAGAAGGTGTTGAGCCCGCGCGCCTCGATGATGGGGTCAGCCATGGGCGGTCTCCCCCAGATAGGCCGCCTGCACGGCGTCGTTGGCGCGGATTGCGCTGGGGCTGCCGCTGGCGAGCACCTTGCCCTCGACCATGACAGTCAGCACATCGGCCAGGGCAAACACTGCATCGATGTCATGTTCGACCAGCAGGATGGCGTGGTCGGCCTTGAGTCGACTGATCAGGGCCACCATGCGCCGCGATTCCTCGGCGCCCATACCGGCCAGGGGTTCATCAAGCAGCAGAACCTCAGGAGCCGTGGCCAGCGACAGCGCGATCTCGAGCTGCCGTTGCTCTCCATGCGAGAGTTCGCTGGCCAGACGCGCTTCACGACCCTCAAGCTCGGCGGCAACAATCGCCTGCCGGGCCAGTGCCAGCGTGTCGGCGTGGGATTCGGCATGCCTGAAGAGCCGCCAGGGATGCGGCGCACGCGACTGCGCCGCCAACCGACAGTTCTCAAGCACGGTGAAGCCGGCAAAGATGTTGGTCTTCTGATAGCTGCGGCCCACACCCATGCGGGAGATGGCATCCGAAGACAAGCCGGCCACTTCGCGACCCCGCAGCTGGATCGAGCCCGAGGTGGGCGCAACGTCGCCCGAGAGCATGTTGATGAGGGTGCTCTTGCCGGCGCCGTTGGGTCCGATCACCACATGAACCTCACCCTGGTGCAGCTCAAGGCTCACATCGCTGTTGGCGCGCAGGCCACCGTACTGTTTGTTCAGTGCACTCACCACGAGCACCGGCTTCCCGGCTCGCTTGCCGGCATCGGCCGGTGGTGTCGATGAATCAAGGTGAGCGGTATTCATTTGGGCTCGCGCTTGCGACGAAACAGATCGGACAGACCCACCACGCCCCGCGGCAGAAAGCACGCCACCAGCACGATCAACCCGCCCATCATGAGCTGCCAGTGCTTGGCGATCGGGCCGAACACCGTGTCGTCCTTGAAGAACTCCTCAAGCAGCACGAACACGAAGGCGCCCACCACCGGCCCGGAGAGCGTACCCATGCCCCCCAGAATCACCATCATGAGCACGGCGCCCGACTGATGCCAGGACAGGATCTCGGGATTCACAAATCCGAACTGGGCCGCCGACAGATAACCCGCGAGACCACCCAGCGTGCCGGCCAGCACATACACGCCAAGCTGGTAGCGAAACACCGGAAAGCCGATGGCGCGCATGCGATGCTCATTCATGCGGATGCCCTGCAAGGCCCGGCCGAAGTTGGACTTCAGGATGCGCGAGAGCAGGCCATAGACCAGCAGCATCAGCACCAGCACGGTGTAATAGAACACGATGCGGTTTTCGAGATCGAGCAGCTTGACTTCACCCCAGCCCACCAGGGGCTTGTTGTTGATGTAGATGCCGTCCGAGCCGCCGCCCAGCGCCGTGTCGTGAAACACGAAGTAGGCCATCTGCGCGAAGGCGAGCGTGACCATGATGAAGTAGATGCCGCGGGTGCGCAGCACCAGCGCGCCGGTGATCAGGGCAAACAGGGCGCACACACCCAGCGCCACCGGCAGGCTGATGAAGACCGACATCGGGTCGTACTTGGGCTGCACCAGGGCGAGCGCATATCCCGCAATGCCAAAGACTGCGGCATGTCCCAGGCTCACCAGACCCGTGTAGCCCACGAGCAGATCCAGACTCATCGCCAGGATGGCCATGATCATGACCTTGGTGAGCAGCTGCAGATAGAAGGTGTTGTCGCCTGCCAGCGGAAAGAGCGCCAGGGCAGCCACGGCAAGCGCCATCAGCAGGCGCAGAAAACGTTCGGCATTCATGGGTCAGGTCTTCTTGAACAGACCCTCGGGCCGATAGATGAGGACTGCAGCCATGAGGAGGTAAACCATCATGCCGGCCACCTGGGGCAGATAGACCTGTCCGAAGGTATCGGTCAATCCGATGAGCAGAGCAGCCACCAGGGCCCCCTTGACCGATCCGATGCCACCGATCACCACCACCACGAAGCAGATGATGAGCACCTGGCTGCCCATGTTGGGATAGACCGAGGACACCGGCGCAGCCAGCATGCCGGCAAAGGCCGCGAGCGCTACGCCGAGCGCAAACACCAGGGCAAACAGCATCCGGATGTTCACGCCCATGGCCTCTGCCATTTCGCGGTTGTGTGCGCCAGCGCGGATCATCATGCCGAGCCGGGTGCGTTGAATCAGCAGATGCATGCCGATCGCAATCAGGATGCAGGCCGCCGAGATCATCAGCCGATAGACCGGGTAAGACAGGGTGTCGGTCAGCGGGATGGAGTGATTGAGCAGGGCGGGAATCTTCACACCCTGCACATCGTCACCCCAGAGCAGCGAGCGGATCTGCTCGAAGATCAGGATCAGACCGTAGGTGAGCAGCACCTGATACAGGTGATCGCGGTGATAGAAATGCCGGATCAGGATGCGCTCGAGTGCGAGTCCGACCAGCACCGCGATCGGGATGCCCACCACAATGGCCAGGGCCAGGTTGCCGAACTCCCGGGTCAGCCAGTAGGCCAGGTAGGCTCCGACCATGTAGAAGCTGCCATGGGCGAGATTGATCACGCCCATGATGCCAAAGACCAGCGTCAGCCCCGAAGCCACCAGAAACAGCAGCAACCCATACTGAACACCGTTCAGTATCTGGATCAGGATCGAGGCGAGCAGGTCCATCGTGATGGTGAGTTCCAGGCGGTTCGGCAATCCGGGCGGCCCAAGCCGGCCCGGAGCGAGTCCTCGGCGTCAGCCCATGCGGCAGCCGCGGGCCGGATCGGCCAGGGCTTTCCAGGCGACCGAGACATATTTGTTCTGCTCGCCTTCCACGCGCCGCAGATAGATGTCCTGGATCGGGTTGTGGGCCTTGGACATGGTCCAGGTGCCGCGTGGGCTGTCGACCTTCACGCCTTCCATGGCGGCGATGATGCCCTTGCGGTTGCCAATCTCGCCCTTGACCGACTCCAGTGCCTGAGCCAGCACCAGACCGGTGTCATAGCCCTGTACCGCATACACGTCGGGCTGCATCTTGAACTGCGTGGCGTACTGAGTTCGGAAGGCCTGATCCCGCTTGCTGGGCAGGGAGTCGGCGTAGTGCAGGGTGGTCATGATGCCCTGGGCCTGTTCCTTCACGGCCTGCAGCACGCCATCGGTGAGAAAGCCCGAACCATAGAGCGGGATCTTTCCCTTCAGGCCGGCCGCTGCGTAGTCGGCAATGAACTTGGCTGCGCCAGGGCCCGCGAAGAAGCAGGCCACCGCATCGGGCTTGATCGCAGCGATTTCGGCCAGCAGAGGCTGGAATTCCATGTTCGGAAAGGGCAGACCCAGTTCCTTGACCACCTTGCCACCGGTCTTCTCGAAGCCTTCCTTGAACGAGCGCAGGCTCTCGTCACCTGCGGCGTATTTCCAGGAGATCCAGACCGCCGTCTTGTGGCCGCGCTCGGCCATGACCTTGCCAATCGGGTGAATCGGCTGCCAGTTGGAGAAGGCCGTACGGAAGATGTTGGGCGAGCACATCGGGCCGGTGATGTCATCAGCCCCGGCATTGGGGATGAGCAGCAGAGTGTTGGTCTCGCGTGCGATCTTGGCCATGCCGAGCGCCACACCCGAGTGCACGGTGCCGATCAGCACATCGACCTTGTCGCGCTGCACGAGGCGGTTGGTGTTCTCGGGGGCCTTGGCCGGATTGGATTCGTCATCGACCGTGAAGTACTCGATCTCGCGGCCGCCGAGCTTGCCGCCCCGTTCGGCCACGGCCATGCGAAAGCCATTGGTGATGGCCGCACCCAGAGGCGCGAAGGCCCCGGTGCTGGGTAGCATCATGCCGACCTTGATCTTGGCGGGCTGGGCCTGAATGAAGGGCGCAGGCAGAGCAGTGGCCGCGGCCACCGTCCCGGTGCGCGCCAGGAATTCGCGTCGACTCGAGGTGCTGAGGGTCATGGAAGGTCTCCGGTTGGGGGTCTTGAATCCGCAACGATACGGCAGGTCGCCGAAATCACCGCATCGGGCTGGTCCCGATGGGGCGAATGGCCGCAGGGGTCGAGTTCGAGCCGCTGGGCGTGAGGCACAGACGCGCCGATGGCATCGAGTTGTGCAAGGGTGCCGTAGTCGTCCTGAAGACCCTGTATCAGCAGGGTGGGGCACTGAATGCCGGCCAGCTCCTCGGTGATGGTCCAGTGGGCGAATTCCGGCGAAAGCCAGGCCCCGGCCCAGCCATGAAATGCGGAGTCGACATCGTCATGAAATCGGGCCAAGCGCTCGCGCAGGCCCTGCCCGTAGGCCTGCAGCGCGGTCTGAATCCCGGTGATCGAGATCGGTTCCACCATCACATGGGGTGCCATGGCCACCAGGCCCGCCACAGGCTGCGGTTGGTGGGCGGCGTGCAGCAGGGCGATCGAGGCGCCGTCACTGTGGCCGAAGAGCCAGACGGGTGTGTTGGCCAGACCCAGAGCCACGCGCAAGGCAGGCAGTACCTTGAGCGCCTGCTGGTGCATGAAGTCCGTGCCCCAGTGCTCGTGGGGCTGGCGGGGGGTGGAACGACCATAGCCTGGCCTTGAGTAGACCAGACCCCGCAGGCCCACCGCATGACACAGGCGCTGGGGGAAGTCCTTCCAGAGTGCCACCGAGCCCAGACCTTCATGCAGAAAGATCATGACCGGTGAAGCCTCGTCGCAGCCACGCAGGGCGCCTTCAACGCATCCCCGCCGTTGGATCGCGCCGCCAACGCGGTCTTCCTTGCGGATCGCTGCCTCTCGAGGCTCGATCCACACCGCCTCGATCGACACCTCGAGCGATTCGAGGACGACCGTGCTCATGCTTGGCATGATCGATCCAGAGGGCATGACTCGATGAGACAAGGCAAGGCCGAGGGATAGCGATGAGCGCCGACGGGCGATCTTCTGCTCAGGCTTTCGTACCTGCGAGCTCAGCCTCACGCAGCCTGAAACGCTGGATCTTGCCGGTGGCGGTCTTGGGCAGTTCGGGAACGAAGACGATCAGGCGCGGGTACTTGTAGGGTGCGAGTCGCCCTTTGACAAACACCTGCAGTTCCTGCGAGAGGGCTTCTGTGGCCTGGCCGGGTTGTTTGAGCACCACGAAGGCCTTGGCGCGCGTGAGGCCGTTGTCATCATTCACACCAATGACGGCCGCCTCGAGCACGGCATCGTGTTGCATCAGGGCCGACTCGACTTCAAAGGGCGAGACATACTGACCGCTGACCTTGAGCATGTCGTCGCCCCGGCCGGCATAGACGTAGTAGCCCTCGGCATTCCGGAAGTATTTGTCGCCGCTTCGGGTCCAGGAGCCCTGGAAGGTGGCTCGTGAGCGGGTCCGGTCGGCCCAGTACATGAGCGCCGAGGAGGGGCCTTCGATGAAGAGGTCACCCACCTGATCCGGACCTTCGAGCACCTGGCCTGCGTCATCGCGCAGTTCAACCCGATAGCCCGGTACGGGCTTGCCCGTGGTGCCATAGCGAACGTCGCCCGGGCGGTTGGACAAAAAGATGTGCAGCATCTCGGTCGACCCGATGCCGTCCACGATCTCAGCACCGAAGTGCGCCGTGAATTTTTCGCCGATCTCGCGCGGCAGGGCCTCGCCTGCCGAAGAGCACACGCGCAGGGCAACCTGCTGACGCGAAGGCAGGTTGGGCGAGGCCAGCATGCCGGCATAGCCCGTGGGCGCGCCAAAGAACACGGTGGGTTGATGGGCGATCCAGCGCTTGAAGGTGGCATCGGGCGTGGGACGCTCGGCCATCAGCACCGTGGTGGCGCCCACCGACAACGGAAAGGTGAGGCCATTGCCCAGCCCATAGGCAAAGAACAGCTTGGCAGCCGAGAAACAGACGTCGGCCTCACTCAGCCCCAGCACCGGGCGGGCATAGAGCGCCGCGGTCCAGTACAGGTTGCCGTGGGTGTGAACCGTGCCTTTGGGCCGCCCCGTCGAGCCCGAGGAGTAGAGCCAGAAGGCGATGTCATCGGGGCCGGTCAGGGCCGCTTCGCTTGGCGTTTGCGCCCCCAACCAACGACCGAGATCGTGGACGGGCAGCGTGCAGGAGGCGGGAAGGCTTTCGGGCACTGCGCCCCCTCGGGTCGAGACGAGCAGTTGGCGCAGTCCATGAGGCGCCTTGGCCAGCGCCTCACCGAGCACACCGATCAGGCCGCTCGACACGATGGCTGCCTGGGCCCGGCTGTGCTCGATCATGTAGGCATAGTCGTCTGCAGTGAGCAGGGTATTGACCGCGACCGGAACGACACCGGCCCGCAGGCAGCCCAGAAAGGCCACCGGCCAGTCATTGCAGTCGTGCATCAGGAGCAACACCCGCTCCTCGGAACGCAGGCCCAGCGCCCGCAGACCACCCGCAAATCGCGCCACATCGGCAAACAGCGCCCCGTAGGTGAGGCTGCCGGCGTCATCGATGTAGGCCGTCTTGTCCGAACGCGGGCCGTTCAGGTCGGCCAGCCAGGCGGACGCATTGAAGCGGGCGGGCGGTGCCGCGGGCAAGGGGGAGCCGAGGGATGCATCAGCGCTCATGAATGTCTCCATGCCAGCTCGCGGCTGGGCGTGGCTGCAGGTTGCGGAAATTTACTTCATGAAGCAAACTTAAACAGCCGATTCAGGCTTGTCAAGCAATATATTGCATATTTGTTCCGATCAACTCATATTGATCCTTCGCCCCGCCGAGCCGACCTCCTCCATGACGCTGCCTTCCCCGCCCGACGATCGGGACCCTTTCCTGGTGAGTCTCGGCGAGCGCGCGCGTTCGCTGCGGGCCCGCCGCGGCATGACCCGTCGGGTGTTGTCCGAAGCCAGCGGGGTGTCGGAGCGTCATCTGGCCAACCTCGAACTGGGGGTGGGTAATGCGTCGGTTCTGGTCTTGCGCCAGGTGGCACAGGCCCTGGGCGCATCGCTGGCCGAATTGATCGGCGACGAAACAGCCTCAAGCCCGGAGTGGATCCTGATTCGCGAACTGCTGCGCGGGCGTGCCGAAGACGAGTTGCGAGGGGCGCGACTGGCGCTTGCCGATCATTTCGGGGTGCGCAGCGAACTGCAAAGCCGCAGCGGGCGCATTGCCCTCATCGGTCTGCGCGGCGCGGGCAAGTCCACACTCGGGCGCATGCTGGCCGATGAACTCAGGCTGCCGTTTGTTGAGCTCAACCGCGAAATCGAGCAGGTGGCCGGCTGCAGTCTGGACGAGATTCACAACCTGCTGGGTCCCGCCGCGTATCGCCGATATGAGCTGCGCGCGCTGGAAGAGACCATCCAGCGCTATCCCGAGGCAGTGATCGCCACGCCGGGCGGCATCGTGAGCGATGCTGCGAGCTACAACATGATGCTCTCGCACTGCTTTACCGTCTGGCTCAAGGCCACGCCCGAGGAGCACATGCGTCGGGTGGTGGCGCAGGGCGATCTGCGGCCGATGTCGGGCAATCGCGAGGCCATGGAAGATCTGCGTCGCATCATCGAAGGCCGGGCTGCCTTCTATGGTCGGGCGGATCTGCAGATCGACACCAGTCATCGCAGTCTGGCCGAGGCCTATGCGGCCTTGCGCACCGGCATCACCGAGACCCTCGGGCGCTGAGTCGCGGGTGTTCTAAAAAAGATGAAATAAATTGCTTTTTATGCTTGACATGCGTTGAATGTGCAGTATGATGCATATCACTGCAGGGAAATCGAGATGTAAAATCCTGCATCCGATGGAACATCCCCCTTCCCGAGGAGAGACCGCATGAACGCCCCCCTGACTGCCCAACTGAACCGCGTCGATTACCGCACCGAGCCCGCGATCTACCGTCACTGGACGCTCACGGTCGACGGCACCGTGGCCACCCTGGCGATGAATGTCGATGAGAACGCCGGCCTGCGCCCGGGCTACCAGCTCAAGCTCAACAGCTACGACCTGGGCGTGGACATCGAACTGCACGACGCACTCAACCGCGTGCGCTTCGAGCATCCCACCGTGCGTACGGTGGTGATCACCAGCCTGAAGGACCGCATCTTCTGCTCGGGCGCCAACATCTTCATGCTGGGTGTATCGGGCCATGCCTGGAAGGTCAACTTCTGCAAGTTCACCAACGAGACCCGCAACGGCATCGAAGACACGAGCCGGCATTCGGGTATCAAGTTCCTGGCGGCCGTCAATGGCGCCTGCGCCGGTGGGGGCTACGAGCTCGCCCTGGCCTGTGACGAGATTCTTCTGGTCGACGACCGCTCGTCGTCGGTCTCGCTGCCCGAAGTGCCGCTGCTGGGCGTGCTGCCCGGCACGGGCGGTCTGACCCGCCTGACCGACAAGCGTCGCGTGCGTCATGACCTGGCCGACATCTTCTGCACCACCACCGAAGGCGTGCGCGGCAAAAAGGCTGTGGATTGGCGTCTGGTCGATGCCGTTGCCAAGCCTGCATCGTTTGCCCAATCCGTCAAGGAGCGTGCACTCGCCCTGGGTGAGGGCAGCACGCGGCCCGCGCAGGCTCAGGGCGTGGCCCTGCCGCGCGTTGAGGCGCGCTATGAGGGCGAAGCCCTGCACTATGAGCATGTCAGTGTCGTGATCGACCGTGCGCGTCGCCAGGCCACCTTCACGGTGCGGGCCCCGCAGGGTGCTCAGCCGGCTGATGTGGCGGGCATCGAGGCTGCAGGCGCGGCCTGGTATCCGCTCGCCATGGGTCGCGAGCTCGACGACGCCATCCTGCAGATGCGCACCAACGAACTCGAGATCGGCACCTGGGTGCTGCGCACCGAAGGCGACGTGGCTGCCGTGCAGGCCATGGATGCGGTGCTGCTGGCCCACCAGAACCACTGGTTTGTACGTGAGACCCTGGGTCTGCTGCGCCGGACCCTGTCGCGCCTCGATGTGTCGTCGCGCTCGCTCTTCGCACTCATCGAGTCGGGATCCTGCTTTGCCGGCACCTTCCTTGAACTCGCCCTGGCCTGCGATCGCAGCTACATGCTGTCGCTGCCCGACTCACCCGAGCAGGCCCCCCGGATTGCCACCTCGGCCGTCAACTTTGGTCTGTACCCGATGGCCACCGGCCAGAGCCGTCTGGCCCGTCGCTTTTATGAAGAAGCGCCTGCCCTCGATCCGATCCAGGCGCGCGCCGGTGAACTGCTCGATGCCGACGCCGCGTTCGAGCTGGGCCTGATCACCAGCAACCCCGATGACATCGACTGGGCCGATGAGGTGCGTATCGCGCTTGAAGAGCGTGCCGCCATGTCGCCCGATGCCCTCACCGGCCTGGAAGCCAACCTGCGCTTCAACGGCCCTGAAACCATGTTCACCCGCATCTTCGGGCGTCTGACCGCCTGGCAGAACTGGATCTTCAACCGACCCAACGCCGTGGGCGAAAAAGGCGCACTCAAGCTGTATGGCAAGGGTGAAAAGCCGCACTTCGACCGCGCCCGGGTCTGATCCGCATCACTCAACACTTTCCACCGATTCCCAAGGAGCAACACACCATGGCCGCGATCGACTACAGCGACAAGATTCCCAACAACGTCAATCTGTCCGAGGACAAGACCCTGCAGCGGGCGCTTGAGAACTGGCAGCCCAACTACATCGACTGGTGGAAGGACATGGGCCCCGAGGGCTCGAACGACTTCGATGTGTACCTGCGTACCGCCGTCAGCGTGGATCCTCAGGGCTGGGCCCAGTTTGGTCACGTCAAGATGCCCGACTATCGCTGGGGCATCTTTCTGAATCCGCGTGAAGAGGGCCGCAAGGTCAACTTCGGCGAGCACAAGGGCGAGGCCGCCTGGCAGGAAGTCCCCGGAGAGCATCGCGCCAACCTGCGCCGCATCATCGTGACCCAGGGCGATACCGAGCCGGCTTCGGTCGAGCAGCAGCGCTATCTCGGTCTGACCGCCCCGAGCCAGTACGACCTGCGCAACCTCTTCCAGGTGAATGTGGAAGAAGGCCGTCACCTGTGGGCCATGGTCTACCTGCTCCACAAGTACTTCGGCCGTGATGGTCGCGAAGAGGCCGAGTCGCTGCTCGAGCGTCGTTCGGGTGACGAGGACAATCCCCGTATTCTGGGTGCGTTCAACGAGAAGACCCCCGACTGGCTCTCGTTCTACATGTTCACCTACTTCACCGATCGCGACGGCAAGTTCCAGCTGTGCGCGCTGGCCGAAAGCGGCTTTGATCCGCTGGCCCGCACGACCAAGTTCATGCTGACCGAAGAAGCCCATCACATGTTCGTGGGTGAGTCGGGCGTGTCGCGCGTGATCCAGCGTACCTGCGAAGTGATGAACCAGCTGAAGACCGATGATCCCGCCAGGATCCGTGCCGCGGGTGTCATCGATCTGCCGACCATCCAGCGTTATCTGAACTTCCACTTCAGCGTGACCATCGACCTGTTCGGTGCCGATGAGTCGAGCAACGCGGCCATCTTCTACAACTCGGGCCTGAAGGGCCGCTTTGAAGAGACCAAGCGCGACGACGACCACCGCCTGCATGGCCGGACCTACCCGGTGCTGTCGGTGCAGGAAGGCCGCCTGATCGAACGCGAAGTGCCCATGCTGAATGCGCTCAACGAAGTCCTGCGTGACGACTACATCCGTGATTCGATCGCGGGCGTGCAGCGCTGGAACAAGGTGATCGAGAAGGCCGGGATTCCCTTCCGCCTCGTGGCCCCGCACAAGGCCTTCAACCGCCGCATCGGTGGGCTGTCGGGCGTGCGTGTGTCGCCTGAGGGTCGGGTGGTGAGCGAAGCCGAATGGGCGCAGCACGAGAACCAGTGGCTGGCCACGCCGGAAGATCGCGCTTTCGTGGCCTCGCTCATGGGCCGTGTGGTCGATCCGGGTAAATTTGCCAACTGGATCGCGCCTCCGGTCATGGGCATCAACCGCCAGCCGGTCAACTTCGAGTACGTGCGTTTCAACTGAGACTGATCCGCTTCAACCGAGGATTGCGATGAATGCTCCGCTGCCCGAGATTATCAATCAACACCTGATCGATCCCGAGATCTGCATTCGGTGCAACACCTGTGAGGACACCTGTCCGGTCGATGCCATCACCCACGATTCGCGCAACTATGTGGTGGATGCCTCGATCTGCAATCTGTGCATGGCCTGCGTGCCGCCGTGTCCGACAGGGTCCATCGACAACTGGCGCAAGGTGATCCGGGTTGAAGCGTATTCGGTTCAGGAACAACTCGGTTGGGATGTTCTGCCCGAGCAAAAGGATGTGGCAGCGGGCGATTTGACCGTGGCCAGCGGAACCGAGGCAGCGGGTGCTGCCCCGGAGGCGTTGGCTTCGGGTCAGATCGCCGCCTATGCCGCCTCGGGTTCGACAGCCGTCGGCACACCCGTGGCCCCCGTGCATACCGTTGCAGGCGCCACGGTGCCGCCGTGGTCGGCCGCCCACCCCTATGTGAACCTCTACGGGCCGCGCAACCCCGTGACCGCGACCGTGGCTGGCAATTTCAGGGTGACCGAGCTCGGCACCGACAGCGACACCCACCATATCGTGCTGGATTTCGGTGCTCTGCCGTTTCCGGTGCTTGAGGGTCAGTCGCTGGGCATTCTGCCCCCGGGTACCGATGCCCAGGGTCGTGCCCATCATGCGCGCCAATACTCCATCGCCAGTCCGCGCGATGGTGAGCGTGCGGGATACAACAACGTCTCGCTCACCGTGAAGCGTGTGCTCGAGGATCATCAGGGCCAGCCGGTTCGGGGCGTAGCCTCCAACTACCTCTGTGATCTCAAGAAGGGCGACACGGTGCAGGTGATCGGGCCGTTTGGCTCGAGCTTCCTGATGCCCAATCACAACGGCTCGAACATCATCATGGTGTGCACGGGCACGGGCAGTGCGCCCATGCGGGCCATGACCGAGCGACGCCGGCGGCAGCGCGGTCGTGGTGAAGACGGCCAGCTGATGCTGTTCTTCGGTGCGCGCACCCAGCAGGAGTTGCCCTACTTCGGGCCGCTGGGCAATTTGCCTCGCGACTTCATCGATATCGAATTTGCCTATTCACGCACGCCCGGCAAGCCACGCCGCTATGTGCAGGATGCGATGCGGGAGCGGGCTGCCGATGTGGCCGCGCTGCTGCGTGACGCCAATACCTGCCTGTATGTCTGCGGTCTGAAGGGCATGGAGCAGGGGGTACTTGAAGCCCTCAGCGAGATCGGTCAATCCCAGGGCCTGGACTGGCCTGCGCTGCACGAGACCATGAAGCGCGAAGGCCGGCTGCACTTCGAGACCTACTGAAGTGCGTGAGGCGCCCGGGGCACTCGTGCCCGAGGCGCCTCCGGCCGCGGCGCTAGAGGCGCCCACGGCAGTAGCTACGCACCAAATGATCGTTTGAGAACGCCGAGCGAGCTTTCACACTCCGGTTCAGTCAGCATGAGCAGGCATACCGTCTGCTCACACAGGATGAGCCACCGTGTACCGCTACGATCACTACGACCAGGCTCTGGTCGATGAGCGCGTTGAACAGTTTCGCGACCAGACCCGCAGATTTTTAGCGGGCGAGCTGACTGAAGACGAGTTCAAGCCGCTGCGCCTGCAAAATGGACTTTACGTTCAGAAGCATGCGCCCATGCTGCGCATCGCAATCCCCTACGGCACGCTGTCGTCCGAGCAGATGCGCAAACTGGCCGATGTGGCCGAGCGCTATGACCGGGGTTATGGGCACTTCACCACCCGCCAGAACCTGCAACTGAACTGGCCCGAGCTGGGCCGTGTGCCCGATCTGCTGGCCGAGCTGGCCACGGTGGGGATGCACGGCATCCAGACCAGCGGCAACTGCGTGCGCAACGTTACATCCGATCATTTCGCGGGCGTTGCGCCCGATGAGCTGGTGGATCCTCGGCCCTACTGCGAGCTGCTTCGCCAGTGGTCGACGTTTCATCCGGAGTTCAGCTTCCTGCCGCGCAAGTTCAAGATCGCGGTCAGTGCGTCCAAAGGCGATCGGGCGGCCGTTCAGGTTCATGACATCGGCCTGCGGGTGGTTCGCAACAGCGACC
>Ga0255095_1000141_pt1 | contig 43335 bp, 41 predicted proteins | sample Colum_Law_RepC_8_2_FD_188435 | JGI IMG/M metagenome (GOLD analysis project Ga0255095, IMG submission 188435) | Freshwater microbial communities from Columbia River, Oregon, United States - Colum_Law_RepC_8d | ecosystem: Environmental > Aquatic > Freshwater > River | place: USA: Oregon...
GTCCACCACCACCGCCAAATCCTCCCATCATGGCGGCAAAACCACCGCCACCACCAAAGGGGCCACCGCCGAATCGCACGGGGGCCTGGTTGTTGTTGCCGGAACCGCTGCTGCTGGGGAACACGCCGGCCAAGGCCGTAGCGACATCGGAAGGGCTGGCGTGCGTCAGGTGGAACACACGGATCTCGGTCTCGGCTTCCGCGCTGGAGTCGATGGCCTTGATGATCTCCACCATGTGCCGGATGTTGGCCTGGGTGTCGGTCATCACGATGGAATTGCCCGCCGCATTGGCCACGAAGGTCGCCTGCGGGGAAATGAACGATGCCAAATCTTTGGCGAGCTGATCGGCCTCGACGTAGCGGATCGGGATGATTTGCGTCACGATCTCGTCGTTCTTCGGGATCATCCGAGGATCGTTGTTCACCTTCACCGGGATGTCCCGGGTCTTGGCCGCGGTGCGATCGACAATGGTCAGCGTTCGACCGTCGCGGATGGCGGCCAAACCATTCTTGTTCAGGACGGAGCTCAGGAAATCCACGGCCTCATCCTGGCTCATGGGCTTGGCGCTGATGACGTTGACCGTGCCCTTCACCGGGGCATCCAAAACAATGATGAAGCCCGCGGCCTCGCTCAGGTATTCGAGCACCTGCTCGAGCGGCGCATTGCGGAAATTCATCTGGATGCCGGTGCCGCCGCCGTTGGCCGCCGGAGTCGCAACTGGGTTCGATGTCGTTTCGGCCGGAGCACTCTCACTTCGAGTTGGGGCCTTGGCATCGGTGGTGGGCGCTGCAGCGTCCTGGGCTACCAGAGCGCCTGCCAGACATCCCACGGCACAGGCGGCGCCTAAGGCTCGAGTCATCAAGGTCTTCATTTCATCTCCTGTTCCCGTTTTTTCAAAAGCCGCTTCAAGATTTCATCGGATCCCGGAGGATCTTCAGTGGTCGACGTCGCTGACGACGAGGACGACGAGGACGCAGCACCGGAACCCGCGCCGACGCTTCCACTCGATCGAGTGAATGCTTCTCCGGTGCCACCGGCTGCGAGTTTCCAAACGCCTTCGGCATCCTTGCGCAAACGCTGACCCACCTTCAGCAACACCGTAGGGCCATTGGACTCCGACAACGTCACCGATTGAGGTGTGATAGCGGTGACAGTGTGTCCGGCGATGAGGGCTTGAAGTTGCAGCGTCTTGCGATACTCGGCGGCATTGCCGTCAAAGAAGGCGAAGGTTCCCTTCGGGAACGTCATCACACCAACCAAACCCATCTCCGGGGCATCGGCGGCCACCGCGACCACGGGTTTTGGAATGGGTCGGGATTCTCCCCGGGTTCTCGGTTGGCGATCCGGATCGAAGATGTTCCGTTCGGCGACGCGACGGGCCAAGGCCTTGGAATCGAGGACCGTTGGCTGATTCGTTTCGGCCGCATGGGTGAGTCCGGATCCGAAAGCGATCCAGGCCAATAGAAAACCCATCCAGTTGGAGGCAAGGACCTTCATGGCTTGGTTGGGGAGTTGAGCACGAGGCCGTTGATCTGGAGACCCATGGTCAACTGGCGCCCAGCAGGATCGCGGCTCATGAGCTGCAGGCTGTCGAGCTTCACCGCCATCGGTCCCTCTTCCATGCGTTGGAGGAATTGCGTCAGGCTTGAAAGGCTTCCTGCCGTCTCCAGTCGGCACCGGAGCATTTGGTAGGCGGCCTCGTCACCCTTCCACTGGGGCATACGGTCCACGATCTGGGCACCAGAAGACTTGGCCCAGTCATCGCACGCCCGAAGCAGTCGCTGCTCGGCCTGGGATGGTTCCTGGGGCAGGGCATTGGTGCGGAGATGGTTCCAGCGACCGCGCAGGCTGGATTCGCGTTTGGCGAGTTCCTGACCCTCGGCCACCTGACGGCGCAGCGTCGCAATCCGGGCCGACCGCTCCGACCACAGACGGGCCACCGGGGTGAACAGCACGAGATCAGCGACGTAAAGACCCACGGCAGCGAGGGTCACGGTCATCAGCAGTTTTTGGCGTTGGACGGGATTCATCGGGCCATGCCTCCGTTCCACACAAAGGTCAGGTTGAACTGCATCGGAGAAGCGCCTCGGGACTGGTCATGGTGGACCTTGCTGACGCCAGGCAGGGCGCTCAGGCGGGCACTCATGGCCAGGAAGGCCGGACTGTCTGTTGCGGTGCCGCTGCAAACGACCTCTCCCGACTCCCGGATCTCGATGACCTTGGCCGTCACTGAACCGTTTTCGGGGAAGGCGCTGCTCAGGGCTTCGAGAATGGCCAGCCCTCGGGACGACTCGGGTGTCCACGGCCGGTACTGGCGAAGGTCTTGCTGGATACGCTCCAGTTCGCGGACCTTGCCCGACAAGCCTGCCCAACGAGATTCCAACAGGGACAGTTGCACTTGCTGAACCAGGAACGCCACGACCACCACCGCGGTCACGGCCCCGCCGATGGTCCAGACGGTGCGCCGCGGACCCTGAGCATGGCGTACCAGGAATTGCCGCAGCACCGAGGGCTTCGGTGGCAAGAATTCCAGGCTCGCGAATCCGGAAGCCAAAACGCGGGAAGCAATGATGACTGAGATCGACGGAGCCGGCTGCTGAGGTAAGCCCGGCACTTCGGGCGAATGAGCGCGAATCCGGAATCCGGACACCGCCAATCGCGCTGACAACTGCTCGGCCAGCGGTTCGGAGAGCGAACCGGGTCCGTAAATCCGTACCGTCCGGAGAGATCCACTCCAAGGCTCCGGCAACTGACCCAAGGTGATCCGGATCTCGCGGGCCACGCTGTCGGCATGAAGGACAGGCCGGCCGGCGGGATCTTCTGTCACCCCTTCGAACGACCGCAGGGCCACAATGCCGCCTCCAGCCGTGATCTGGAGAGTCACCGGACCCGGGCCGGAACCCAGATTCAAGGCGATGACACCGTCAGAAGACGGATCCGAGGGTGCCTGCAGCTCGCCGATATTCGACGACACGCTGACGAGCTTGAGCCGCGCCGCGCCCATCAACCGCTCCAACCAAGCCAAGCGGGTTTGGGGCAGGGCGGCCAAGGTCACCCATTGGCTTCCCTCCACTCGGGCGCACCGGGAATAGGCGACTTGCAGCGTGGAGGCGTCGGCGTGAAATCCTTTTTCCGCCTCCAACTGGAGGAGGCTGTCGGCATCGGCATCGGCCAAGATCGGAATCTCGGTCTGGGTGACCAAGAGGCTGGAGACCGACAAGGCCACGGCACAAAGACGCTCCCGGATTCCGGCCTGATCCAACTGGGCTCGCAGCTCCTTGCCCAGGGTCTCCGGATCACCCGAATCGATATCCAGCGACAGTTCGGCCTGGAAATCGGCTGTCTTCTGGAACCCGCCCGGCGTCCGTCGCAGGAGGGTGCCCTCGATACGACGACCCTCCCAGGAAAGCCCCAGGACGGCCTGTGGGGCTTTACGGGGACGGGATCCCAATTTCAGGAAATGGATCATGCGGTGTTCTGGGCCTTTACCTATGGACTGACCGTTTGACCGATTTGCTGACGGACACGGTCCCCCAAGGCCCAGCCCAATCGGCTGAGATCCTGACGGTGGATGATTTTGGGAACTCCATCGCTGATATCAAAAATGAACTTCACTCGCCGGTAACCGCGCCCCAAGGGCCCCACGGCCACCACATCGGCTCCATACTGGAAGCTCCGTGTCGTTAGGAGATCGCGGCCAGCCAAAGTGGTTACGGCCTGATGATCACGACCGAGGGCTGCGACCATCCAGGCGATGGAATTCAGGCTCGAAAAATTCTGCTCACGGTAACGCACCAACGTCGTGGCGGCACTGCTGGAGGCCTCCTGTGAGAGCCCGACCCCGACAAACAACGCCGTCAAAACCGTGGTGTTGGCGGTATTCAGGTTCACCCGACCGTAGCTGTAGGAATTCGTGGTGACACACAGTTCGGGCGCAATCCGCTCAAAATCATCCTGGCTGAGACCGCTCGTGAGGTAAAATCGCAGCACACTGGGAAAATTCGGAGCTGCTGCACCGCCGCCTTGGCCTCCGGCACCCCCTTGGCCGCCGCCCTGGGTGAATCCCAACCGTGTCAAAATTTCCCGACTACGACCCGTCCCGAACGAGGACTCCAGCAATCCCTGGATTTGTGCGCGGGTATTGACGTTGGTCAGGAGGGTTCCGTCGGCATGGAAATTGGGCTCCCGGCTGAAGACGGTGGTCGTGTCGAGCAAGCCCGGGGTCGAGAACAAGGATCCGGTGAGACTCCGCTCCTCAGGATCCAAGACCCCGTTGAAATTCCGATCATCACCGAAGAGGTGGTCCAGCGTGATGCCTTCGACCAAGCGCAATTCATCCACGGTTTCAAACGGACTCCACTTGGCTTGGTAGCCCAAGCTCGCGTAACCCAACGACATGGATCCATTGGTGCTACGCCAGTCCACGACCGCAGCCGCGAGTTCGGTGGTCATCCCCGGCAACATCGACAGGGCATTGGAATTGGCCCGGTTGAGGTTGAGCTTGCCCGACTCGTCCTGGAGGTTGAAGACCAACTGATTCAAACCGGTTTCGGAGGCGGCCGAATTGCGGCCCAGGATCCACACCCGAGATTCGCCAATCGGCAGAGCTTCGCAGACGAACTGCGAATTGGTGGTCATCATGCCGTTGGTGGCGAAGTTGGCCAGGGCCCAACCCACGTACCGCGCCGCCCCTTCGACCGCCTGACCGGCCGCCATGTCCGAGGCTCGATTGGCCGATGCCCGCAGTTCCAAACCCATGGAAGCGGCAAAATACAAAATGAGCGCCGTGAGGCCGGCAGTGATCCAAAGCACCACCACCAGCACCGAGGCCGCGCTACGGAATTGGCCTCGGCTGCGAGCAGCGAGCGGAGCCACCGCTCTCAACCCTCCCGTTTCCCGGCTATGGAGCGAAGACTTCATGCTCAGCCTCCCACCGTGCTGGTGGAGTTGGTTCTGGTTTGTGAACTCAGGGGCACGAGCAATTCCACCGGACCCATGTTGGCGCCCCACGAGATCCCCCGTTGCAGCCGGATGCGAACGGCCACCGGCAGATTCGTGGTCATGCCCGAAGTATCGGTCGTATCCCATTGCTGGAGCCACTGGGTGCCATCGAAAGATTCGACATCCATCCGGGCCACATCCCGAAGCAGCAGTTGGTCTTCGACCTCCGCGACTGAGGTGGCCAGCAAGTTCCGGCAAACGCCGCGGTACAAGTCCATCGCTCCGGCTCCATCTTCGACGGAATTCTTCAGGCTATAGGAAACCCGTTGTACCGAGCCCCACGGCTCAGTCGCCCGCAGGGATCCGGTCGTGGTGTTGAACTCCAGCGACACCGGCTGAGAATTCACCGTGCTGGATAAATTGCCCGCTCGGAAAGAACCCGAGATCAACCCGTTGGTCTTCGGTGTCACTGCGCCCTGGAGGTCCAGCCGGATGGAATCCAACGCCAGTTCGAGCGGGGCCGCCGACTCGATGGCGTCGGAGACGGTGTTGCGAAGCCGAAGGCTGGTGAAGAGCACCTGGTTGGCAACGATGAGAATGAGTGCAGCCGCACCGATCGAGAGGATCAGTTCGATCATCGTGAACCCCGAGCGGTTCCGGCGAGCGGTTGGGAGGAGCGCGATCATCGAGTGGTGCTCGGACTGAACGGACTCGATCCGGCCACGGCATCCACCGGGTGGCCCAGCGTTGAAAGGCGTACGGAAGATTCTTGGCCTTGGGTGAGGAATCGAACTTCGGCGGTGATCAGGGGCAGGCTGGGCTGAATCCAATTTTCGCGGGTCACCGTCCACTGGTAGTCCACCGATCCCTCCACCTGGGTGCCGCTCTGGGCCCCACTGTTGAGATTGGTGTAGAGCGTTGCCTCCGTGAGGACTTTTTCGGCGACGCGGGCGGCCACCGACCGACGGACCGAGACGGTGCCGGCGCGGCCGGCGATATGCAGCGCCTCGACCACCGCTGGGATGACGATGGCCAGAAACAACAAAGCCGCCAGCGTCTCGGCCAGGGTGTATCCCGCTCGCCGACGGTTATTGGAGGCCGGTGCGAATTTCATAATGACGGCGGTCGGAGCCTTCCACGAGCCAGAGCACGGACCCATCGGAGTCCTCGATGCGAATGGCGTTGGGACTGTCCTCATCGATGGTCCCATCCGGGAGCAAGCGGATCGACGGTTCGGTGCGGGCGGTGGCCGGTCTTTGGGAAATCGAGACACCGGGAAGAATCCGCGTGGTGCGGGTACCCGTCAGTGTCTGCCCGATGAGGCGTTGGGCCTGGTCGAACGTGATCTTCAGGTTCTCATCCACAGCAAACTCCTGAGACAATGGATCACCCGTTTGCCCCGGGGTCTCTCGCTCGATACCGTAATGCCCGGTGGCAGAATCGAGCCACAACAGGACCGGTAAACTCTCGGAGACGGCCCGGCTACGGGCCGCGTGGGTGAGTGCCAACACCCTTCGGGCCTCAGACTCCAAGGCCCGGCCACGGATGAATCCCGACAAGCGCGGAGAAACCATCGACACGGCCACCACAAGCAAGGCCATCACCAGGATCATTTCGATCAAGCTGAAAGCCCGCCGGCGCGAAGCGATCCGACCGGGAACGTTATTTGGCCGTCCAGTTGCCAAAGTCATCCTCGGTTCCCGCCTTGCCGTCCGGTCCGATGGAGGACAGGTCGAACGAGTTGGCGTTCTGACGCCCGGGTTGGGCGAATTGGTATTCATTGCCCCAGGGATCCTGAGGGATCTTGTCGAGATACGGTCCGCGCCAATTGCGGGCCTGACGCGGCGCCTGGAGCAAGTCAGCCAAGGCCTTCGGGTAGCTGCCGTTGTCCACCTCGTAGGCATCCAACGCCGTCTTGATGGAAGCGATGTCCGCCCGAGCCGCCGACTGCCGGGCTTGTTCGCTACGACCCATCATCTTCGGAACCACGAGAGCGGCCAGAATGCCGATGATGGTGATCACCAGCAGCATTTCAACCAGGGTGAAGCCGCGGTGATCACGACGACGGGAAACACCGGCCTGGGGTCCGGTCTTGGGACGAGGGAACAGATTCAGGTTCATGAAATCGTTGGGGATCACTTGATGTAGTCTTGGAGGGAGAAAACGGGCAGGAGCATTCCGATGAAAATGAAGCCGATGAATCCTGCGATGAGGAACAGCATGAGCGGTTCCGCCAAGGCCACCGCGGTCTTGAGGCGCCGGTCGAGTTCACTCTCGGTGACATTGGCGATACGGATCAATTCGACATCCAGGCGTCCACTTTCTTCGGCCACGGAAATCATCTCCATCACCGATCCACTGAAGAGGGTCGGGCATTCGGCAAGGCTTTGCCCGAGGCGTCCGCCTTGTTGGACTTGATCAATCGACCGGGCCACCGCATCCACGAGGATCTGGTTGCCGATGGAACGTCGGGCGACATTCAAGGCCTGAACCAATTGGACATCCGCTCCGATCAAGGTGCCCAGCATTCGGCAAAATCGGGCCATCGCGAACCGGGCGCTGAGCGGTCCGACCACCGGAGCCTTCAAGGTGAGTCCTTCCCAAATACGCCGGCCGGCCGGTGAAATAATCCAAGTGCGCAAGAAGAACCCACCCAAGACCAAACCGACCAGAACCAACAATCCGTAAGAACGCAGGATGTCACTGGCCGCGATGATAATTTGGGTGATGAGGGGCAGTGCTCCCTTCGCGCTGGCGAATACCTTCTGGAACTTCGGAATGAAAAACACCAGCAGGACCGTCAAGACCACCAAGGCCATCACGAGCAGCACCGCCGGATAAATCATCGCCGTAAGGACCTTGGAGCGAAGCTCCTTTTCCCGCGATTGGAAGTCGGCGATTTGCGCCAACACCACATCCAGAAATCCACCGGCCTCGCCCGCCTCGACCATGGCCGTGTAGACCTTCGGAAAAGTCTCCGGAGATCGGGCCATCGAATTGGCCAGCGACATGCCATCGACCACCAACCCGTGGATCTCCCGCCATTTGGCCGAGGCCACCGGTGACGAAGCCTCCTTGCCGAGAATGGTCAGTGCGCGGCTCAACGGAACGCCCGCCGCCAAGAGACTGGAAAGCAATCGGGTGAAGTTCTCCAATTCGGCCCCGCTCACTTTGGCAGCGCCGAATGAAAAACCGGGCATGCCGGTATTCTGAGCCGCCACCTCTTTGCCGGACTTGGAAGATCGGCTCCCTCCACCGCGCGTCTCGGTGACACTGACCGGTCTTAGACCTTTGCCCTCGATCATCCGCAAGGCCTCGGGACGACTGGCCGCCTCAGCGATGCCGTCGGCCATCCGCCCGTCGGACTGCAATGCTCGGTAGGAGAACGTCGGCATGGATCAGGTTCGGCTTCCCGCAGCGGTGTCTCCCGGAGTGGTCTCGGAGGAATCACTGGATTCGGTCGCGGCGTGGTTGCGCGGCGTGTCCTTGTCGGTCGTCACTCCCAAAACTTCTTCGACCGTGGTGATGCCCTCAGCCACCAACCGCCAGCCATCTTCGGACAGCGTTCGCATGCCAGCGGCTCGTGCGGCGGCCCGAATTTGATCGGTCGATGCATTCTCGAGGATCATCCGGCGGATGTTCTCGTCGGTGTCCATCCATTCAAAGATGGCGTGACGTCCGAAGAATCCGGTTTGTCGACAATGACGGCACCCGACCGCTTTGAAGAGCTGCACGTCGGGACCGATGCCCATGCGGGACCGGAAGGCTTTCGCATGGACCGACGTATCCGGCACTTTGCATTCCGGGCATAGAACACGGACCAGTCGCTGGCCCAAAACCGCCTCCAGAGACGAGGCGACCAAATAGGGCTCGACGCCCATGTCGACCAGTCGGGTCACGGCTCCCGGAGCGTCGTTGGTATGGAGGGTCGAAAAAACAAGGTGGCCCGTCAGGGAAGCCTGCACGGCGATTTGTGCCGTCTCGCGGTCGCGGATTTCACCGATGAGCACCACATCCGGATCGTGACGGAGAATGGAACGCAACCCACGCGCAAAGGTCAGGCCGGCCTTTTCTGAAACCTGGATTTGGTTCACTCCGCGGAGCTGATACTCGACCGGATCTTCAATGGTGATGATCTTGCGGACCTCGTCGTTGATCTCATTCAACGCGGTGTACAGCGTGGACGTCTTGCCGCTGCCGGTCGGTCCCGTGACCAACACAATGCCGTGGGGTAAATCGAGAACCCGGCGAAAGCACGCCAACTCCCGCGGTCCCAAGCCGATTTGGGACAAGCCCCGCAAGGTCGAGTTCTGTCGGAGAAGACGCATGACCACCGCTTCACCGTGGAGCATGGGAATCACCGAGACACGGATATCCACCTCGTTGTCTTCGATGCGGACCTTGATGCGTCCATCCTGAGGCAACCGCTTTTCCGCGATGTTCAGATGACTGAGGATCTTGACGCGCGAAACGATCGCCGGTTGAAACTGTTTGAGTTGGGCCGGAAGCGGGATTTCCTGCAACTCGCCGTCGATGCGGTAACGGATCCGGAACTCGTGCTCGAAGGGTTCGAGATGGATGTCCGACGCCCGCAATTCGATGGCATCCTTGAGCACCTGATTGACGAAGCGAATGATGGACGCCTCGTCTTCGGCACCGGCATCGAGATTGGAATCTTCAGAACTCTCATCGACGACCTGGACCGATTTCTCTTCGTCCAGTGCTCCGATGGTGTCAGCACCCACGCCAAGGTTCTTCTTCATTTCCCGCAGCAGTGCTTCGCGGGGAACCAAAACCAATTTGAGACGGAGACCGGTGAGGGAGCGGAGTGTGTCGAGTCCGCGGGTCGAGAAGAGCCGGCAAGTGGCGACCTCGATGGTGCCTTGTTCGCGCCGCAACGGGAGCAACTCTTCCTTGAGGAGGATGCGTGCCGGGAACAGTGCCAAGACCTCGCGGTCCGCCTCGACGGATTCCAAGGGTAGAAATCCAACTCCGTATTCCTGACTCAACCATTCCAGAACCTCTCGCTCATTGGGCTCTTGGCTTCCGTTGCCAGACGTTCCTTGGAGCGACCGTGACTGGACGAACGCCGCCGCGTCGGCTGCGGAAAGTTGCCGCTCAGCGATCATCCGATCGAGGAGCGTTTGGGTTGGTGTCGAGGCTTCGGCCATGGGGCTGGGAAATGTCGGAACGATATCGGAGCTATATCGGAAAAATGTCGGAATGGGCTGCTGCTGGAATGAGACCGGGAGGTGGCCCTCGATGAACCGTGTAGAAACTCAGTTCCACACCTTCTTTCAAGCGCCCCTCCCGGGGTTGTTGGTTGGATCGAGGCCTACTTCAGAAGACCCATCAAAACGGCACGGGCCTCTTGCTTCACGGACAGCAACTGGCGGAGTTCGTCCTGTGCCTTCTCGAGCTGGGCTTCTTTCTGCTTGGCCGAGGCACGGTAGGTCGTGAGTTTGGCTTTGATGTCATCGGCCGACGCACCGGAATCGAGCGCGGACTGCAGAGCCTCTGCGTCGGGATTGGGTTGGCCAAAACCACCGCGGCCCTGACGACCGCCCTGGCCGCCCTGGCCCCCTTGACCACCGGGGCCGCCGGGACCGCCGAATCCACGACCCATTCCGGGGCGGGAATCATTGATCTTCTTGATGCGGGCCTCGATCAGGCTCCACTCCGCATCGTCCTTCACGCCGAGCTGCTCGCGGACGCGCTCCATCATGCGCTGACGCATTTGCTCGGGATCCCAGTTGCCGCGCCCTTGACGGCCGCCGCCGGGGCCGCCGGGAGCGCCAGGACCTCCAGGTGCACCCTGTTGAGGTGCCGGAGCGTCATTCTGGGCCAGCAGAGACCCAGTGGCAGTGGAGAGGATCAGGCCACAGACGGCCAACAGGGAGGCGAAAGACGAACGGTTCATGGCTATCGATGTTGAATGCGAAGTCGTTGTGACTCCTAACTGTGGGTGAGACCGCCCAATTCCTGATACGGTTACGGTTGACGCGAATCCGCACCGGATCAGACCGTGGGTGCCCAACGTCGGGCTATCCGGTTAGCGCTGAACCTTTCCCCCTGTTCCATGCCTCACCTCCACGAGAAAATCGATTTCACTGTCGCCATCTTTGTCGTTCAGAACGCTCAAGTGCTGGTCATCCTCCACCGGAAGCTGGGCAAGTGGCTTCCTCTCGGCGGACACATTGAATTGGACGAGGATCCAGAACAGGCGGCCCTGCGCGAGGCACGCGAGGAAAGTGGTTTGGAAATCGAACTCCTCGGTGAACGACCACCCACCACAGAACCAGGAACCCGCGCCCTGATTGCTCCGCGTTTTCTAGATATCCACCGGATCCACGCCACCCACGAACACATTGGCATGATTTACTTTGCCCGACCCGTAGGTGGTTCCCTCGCTCTGGCTGCCGCGGAACATCTGGACATCCGGTGGTGTTCACCTCAAGCGCTCGAACAACTCGATCCGCCCATGAGTGGTGCGGTGAAGTGGTACTGCTTAAAGGCGATTGAAGAGGTTTCAAAGGCCTGACAGCCAGCCGGTGCGTCAAACCCAGCCTTCTCCTGAACACATCAGTGGGGAGAAAAATGACGACGTGCAAGCCTACCTGAAAGGCCCAGATGCCTGCCTGAGAATTCGCGTCATTTCCCGGTGCCCGAGTCCAACAACACTTCAATGGCCCATTCTGGCTTGGAAGGGCCCGACAATTGAATCACCTGATCAAAGTCCTGGAAGATCCACAGGTTGGTCTTTGTGGCCGGCGGCAAATGGTGGATTCTCGGATCGAGCCATGGAATGAGGTCCTTTCCGGAAGGCAACCCGAGCGGCCATGTTTCGGCAGAAGCCTTGTCTGAGCCGCTCCATTGCAATCCCATCCCGTTGGTCGATCCCACACTCTCGATCAATTTCCATTCCAACGTCGTCGGGCCCTGAATCCGACGTCTCCCCAACTCCCGCGATTGGCCTTTCTCCCAAAACTTCACCACCACCGTCGCTTCTTGGGAATGGGCCTGATCCAGACGCAAACTGCGCTGGGCGAACAGCCCGGCGTCCCGAGGGCCGTCATATTGACGGTTCTGCCCACCACCCCGCACCACCTCTGGCCGGAAGGTGACAAACGCCTGAAACATCGACACCGGCAACGAGCTGATCAGGAGGAGGTGCAGTAGCAGTCCACCAGCGAACACCCACCATCCTCGACCGCGCGCGGATTGATTCAATCGGCGAATCCGGGAACGCACATAAAGGCCGGAAACCAGGAGAGTGACCATGAATCCTATCCACCAACGATACTGGATGAATTCCGGGTCACCACCACCATCGACGCTCCCTCGACCCAGCACGACCGAACCCAAGGCGCCTCCGACCACCATCAGGAGGCCGCGTACACCCGCGGTGGCAAACAGAGCCCAAGCCCTCCCCCGACGCTCCGGTTCGGGACCCTTGAGTCGCCGAATGGCCAGCCCTCCGAAGATTCCGCCCAAAAAACCCACCCAAATAGCGACAAACAGCGTCAGGAACAGCGGCCCAACAGATCCCATCTCCATGGCGATCATCCGTTGAAACAGCAATCCCGGAAGGATGAGGAAAATCCCAAACGCCGGAACCGACAGCACCGCTGCCAAGAGTGACAATCGTGACCAACGGGGTCTTTCGGGGATCATCGGTGGCCGATTGGAATCCATTTCAGATGGGTTTTCGGGCGTGTTGATGGCGAGGAGTCATATTCCAGAATGGGCGATTTGGCGATACCTCGTCGTCGATGCTCTCGGTCTAATGACTCCGACACGATGGAATCCAACCGGTGGAATTCACTTTCAGCCGGGCAGGCAGCAACTATAGGATACGCACCGCTGTTGGCCGATGGTGTAATGGCAGCACAGGGGTCTTTGAAGCCCTTAGTCATGGTTCGAATCCATGTCGGCCAACCAATTCCTCGCTGGCGATTCCGCCGTTGAAGGGTTCTCGCGTTTTTCTGCCGCCCTCAACTTCGCCCAGTTCTCTCATCGACGGAAAGCGTCCAGAAGGATCGGCGACTTCGGATACCGATCGAATGAAAAAACCCGCCTTTTCAGGCGGGTTTGTCTTATCCGACGGTGAGTTTCGGTCGGACCGTCTTGGTCGGACCGTCTTACTTGACGGCTTCGATCTTGGTGACGGCCAGTTCACCGGCGGCCTTGTCCAAGGTGCCGGTCACCTTGACCGTCTTGGTCTCACTGCAGATTTCCTTGTGGAAACCCTTGGAGACGTCGCCGGTCAGCTTGTAGGTCGCCGTCTTGTCGCCGTCCTTGACCTCAACAACGTTCTGGCACTTGTCAGCCTTCTTGAGGGCGCACTTGAGGCACTTGCCCTCGCCGGTCAGGGTGACTTCCTTGGCGAAAGCGGAGGTGGACAGAGCGGCGATGGCCGCAACAGCGAGAATCAGTTTCATGGTCTTTATTGATTAGTTTTCAGATGGAATAAATCGTCAACCCCCTGACTTGGCAAGCTTTGAATTGAAGGATCATTCTGCTGTCTATTGCCCATGCCAGTTACTCATCAACCGATCGCCCGTGGTGGTTGGTTGATTTAAACGCTCCTTCCTGACCACACCTCTTTCATCATCAACCTTCGAGCTCAGAAGCGTAACCCTGGATATGAGCACAGTTTCTAGTCCGCTTCTCATCCATGGCCGTGAAGAGAATTTTGTTATTTAAAAATTTTTGTTAACGATATCGTTTGAAAAATATCTTATGTAAACTATTTTTTATTAATCGATATCGATATTCTTTGATTCACTGGAACAACTCTGTCTGAAGGACGACTCCGAGTTTTCTTCGAACGGTCACTGACCGGGCCTGGGCCAGCTGTCTGCATCCTATTGCCGACATCCTCCTAGCCCTACAACTTCGAGCCATCTCCTCCTAGGATGATCCCTAGCCCGGGGCAATTCGGTTGGATCGTTGGCACTGGCGGAGTCTTCATCCGTAAAAGCTTCGTTGTTCGCTCGTTATGGACCTCCAATCGGCCAGCGCTGCATGGAGACCTCTTCTGACAAACGAATCCGCTTCCCCATCCCCTTCCTTCTCTTGGAATCGTTCGAGCTGAGGCGTGCCGTGCCGTGTTCCACGTGGAACAATTCATGAACCATCTCCGAATCGCCTCAGGATTGCCGCTAAGCGATTAATCCATATCCTCATCACATGTTCGTCTATCCGAAACGGTATGATGTGATTGTTGTGGGTGCAGGCCATGCGGGAGTGGAGGCGGCCTTGGCGGCAGCACGAATGGGCTGCCAGACGCTGCTCCTCACCATCAATCTGGATACCATCGGTCAAATGTCCTGCAATCCTGCGGTCGGTGGATTGGCTAAGGGCCACTTGGCCCGAGAAATTGACGCGTTAGGCGGGGAGATGGGCAAAACGACCGATCTCTGTGGCCTACAATTTCGCATGCTCAACACCAAGAAGGGGCCTTCAGTTTGGGCTCCTCGGGCTCAATGCGACAAGAAAGCTTACCAGTTCCGTCTAAAGTGGGTGTGTGAGCGCCAACCCTTGCTCGACTGCAAGCAGGGCCAGACAGTCCGGCTGCTCCACAAAGAGGGACAAGTCTACGGGGTTGAGACCGCTCTCGATGTTCAATTCCACGCCGAGACCGTCGTGGTCACCACCGGAACCTTCCTGCGGGGGCTCATGCACATTGGGGCCAACCAGCAATCCGGTGGACGCGCTGGGGAATCGGCAGCCACCGGATTGTCCGGCTCTTTGGCTGAGGTGGGTCTTCGCCTCGGGCGGTTGAAGACAGGAACACCTCCCCGTCTGGTTCGCCAATCCATCGATTTCACCCGCACTGAACCCCAACACGGTGATGAGCCTGTCCCTTGGTTCACCTACTGGAAGCGGGACCTCTGGGAGGACCCTTTGTTCCACGTGGAACATCTCAATCCCCATCCCAACTCCTCCCCCTACCCTCCCGGATCCATTTTAGCCCGCCACGGAGGCCAAGAACCCTGCTACATCACCCATACCTCCGATCGGACTCGGGAGATCATCCTCAAGAATCTCCACAAATCGCCTATGTATTCCGGGGTGATTGAAGGCGTCGGCCCCCGCTATTGCCCGAGCATTGAAGATAAATTCGTTCGATTCGCCGATAAACCCAAGCACCAGATCTTTCTGGAACCCGAGGGGATTGCGACCGATGAAATCTACGTCAACGGCTTCTCCACCTGCCTACCCTTCGAAGTCCAAGTCGAAATGGTGCGCACCATCGTTGGCTGCGAACAGGCGGAGATCCTCCGTCCAGCCTACGCAGTCGAGTACGACTTCTCCGATCCCACCCAACTCCACTCGAGCTTAGAAACACGCTGTTGCCGAAACCTCTTCCTGGCCGGACAAATCAACGGCACCTCCGGCTATGAGGAAGCGGCCGCGCAAGGGTTGGTGGCGGGCATCAATGCCGCCCGCCGCGTTCAGGCCAAAGATCCCATCATCCTCCGCCGAGATCAGGCCTACATCGGCGTGCTCGTCGACGATCTGGTCACCAAAGGAACTCTCGAACCCTACCGAATGTTCACCAGCCGCGCCGAGTACCGGTTGCTCCTCCGCCAGGACAACGCCGACCAACGCCTGAGCCCCCTGGGTCGGGAAATCGGTCTCTTGCCAGAACGCCACTTCCAACAATTCTCGACCAAGATGCTGGCCATCCAAGAGGAGGTGAAACGCCTCCAGACCACCCGCCACGGTCAGGATTTGTTGTCCGATCTCCTCAAACGACCTGAGATCGACTACCCCACCCTGCCCGGGAACCGATCGGATCTCCCGGAAGAAGTGACTCTCCAAGTCCAGATCTCCCTCAAGTATGCCGGTTACATTGACCGTCAGGAGGCGGAGGTTGATCGCATGCGCCTGTGGGAAGACCAGGCGATTCCCGCAACACTCGACTACACGCATGTTCCCAGCCTTCGGATTGAAGCTCGGTCCAAGCTCCAAACCGTTCGCCCCTCTTCGTTGGGTCAAGCCGGCCGAATCAGCGGTGTCACCCCGGCGGATGTGTCGGTCTTGAGCCTCTTCCTCAAACGCATGATGACCCCGGTGGCCGATTCCAATATTGAACCGAGTGCCTGCTGCTCCGAAGAACATCTGGATGCTCCCGGGGCTCACAATCAGTGCTGCGGAGACCTCTGACCGCATCCAACGACGGGCTCTCGAGGTTCCCTATCCTCCGCTGGATGAAATGGGCTGACTCCCTCTGAAGAGAGTGTTTCCGTTTGGAGGATTGCCCGCCATCATTCGATCAGACTAGCATTCGGTCGTGGCGAAATCTTCTCGTCTCCAACAAATCCAGGCCGACGTCGCGGCCACCTTCCGTGAAGGCGTTCCTGCCCACCCGGATCCCGAGTCCCTGTCTCCGATTCAGAAATTCACCCACTTCTGGGCCTTGGTGGTACGCTTCTTCTGGAAGAACCGCTGCCAAGTCCGGGCGTCGGCCTTGGCTTACACCACGTTGATGGCCTTGGTGCCGTTGCTCGCGGTTTCCGTCAGTATGCTGGCACTCTTCCAGATAGGAAACGCCAAGACTGCGATCGACCATTGGATTTCCCAGTTGGTGCAACATGTGGCTCCCACGTTGGGTCTTTCCGGTCAGCAGGGTGCCGATGCGTCCCGGGAGGCTGTGGTGACCAACATCGTCACCTATGTTTCCAACATCCGATTTGGCACCATTGGTGTGACCGCCATGATCGGCTTGGTCTTTGCCGCCATTTCTCTGATGCGGACCATCGAAGCCGCCTTCAACGACATCTGGGGAGCCACCCGCTCCCGCTCTTGGTGGAATAGCATCCTCCTCTATTGGGGCGTGCTCACTCTAGGGCCAGCGGTTCTGGCCTTGGTCACCACCTCCAGTTATGTCCGGGCCACCTTCGACCAATTCGAGTGGATGCAGCGCCTTCCCTTGTTGGGCGTTCTCAACACCGCCCTCTTGCCCATCGTCACACTGACCATCGCCTTTGGCCTTTTCTACTTGCTCATGCCCAATACCCGGGTGGACCCCAGAGCCGCGGCGGTGGGCGCGGCGGTCGCCGCTACCTTGTGGTGGGGCAATACGCAACTGGGCGCTCTTTACAATACTAGGGTAGTCACTTACTCAAAAATTTATGGTTCGCTCGGTGCGGTTCCATTATTCCTTTTAGGACTGTATTTTTCGTGGTTGATCCTCCTCTTCGGATCCCAAGTTGCCTACGTCTTCCAGAACCGCGGAGCCTACTTACAGGAACGTCAGGCGGATTCCATCCACCAGAATGGTCGCGAATTCGCCGCCTTACGTTTGATGACGGCCATCGGGCTTTGCTTCCAACGGGGTGATCGCCCTCCTGCAGCACCCTTCCTGGCCAACCAATTGGGCATCCCTCCCAAGTTGGCCGACCATCTCCTCAGATCTTTGGCGACTTCCGGGCTTCTTCACGAAACGTCTGGATCCGATACCACGTTCGTTCCGGCTCGCCCCCTTCACGAGATTTCCATCCATTCCATCTTGTTGGCCATTCGCACGGCCCATGGGCGGGATTTGTCCACCTCCGAAGATACCGGAAGGCTTCCCGTGATCGCAGCGCTGGATGCCGTTCGCCAGGCTGAAACGGCTACGTCTTCAAGAGTGACTCTGGCCGAACTGGTGGGGAAAACCTTACCCGCTGCCAACTCTGGGATCGTGAATCCCTCCTCAAGTCCTCGGACGACCTCCTAACCCTCTGTTGGGAAACCGCGTGAAGGAAGTCATCGCGGAGCCGGCCCGTCAAAGGAGAGCTCGGTCTTGCTGCCTCGAATATCGTCCACCATGCTGACACTGCAGCTCCACCGATCGGCCTGTTCCCGGAATTGGGTGATGGAGAAGTGCTTGATGCGGACATTGCGCGAGTCGTAGACCTCGGCACTCAGGACAACCCCCAGTTTCTCATCGATCCAAGATCGCACTGAAGCCGGCCCCTCCGATTTCTTCGAGACACTTTCCAGGACCTGACACCAGCGGCCATTGCTCAACTCCCGGCCTCGGATCCGCTGTTCCGGCCAATGCAGGAACCCCATACCCAGTTCCCTGAGCAGAAAATCGCTACCGGCGATGGCTCGTTCACCCGCTGTCGGACCTTCGTGAACCTGGAGTTTCCCTTCTACTTCGACCCGTGACTCAAAGAGTGGAGCGGCCTCTGCGCTATAATGAATTTTTGAGACTTCACGCGGACCCTTCACGCCGTCACCTGCGGCCTGGTATTCAACGGTCCAGTGATCCTTGCCCGGCAACGTCACCACCGTGACCGGCACCTGCCTTCGGCCCTCTCGACTGCGAATCTTCAGGACCGCTTGATTCGTCGAAGGCTGTTCCGGAACCACAGACCGCAACTTTTGAGCCCATTCTCGCCCTTGAGCCTCTGCGGTCGGTTCCTGGCCTTCGGCGTTGCATCGCTGGCCAAGAAACCACATCGCTAAAATGGCGGTCAGCATTCGGGCAAAAACGCCTCCCTCGCCCACAGAACTGGGAATCAGGCTCTTCACCGGAGGATCACTTGGGGTCGCTCACCACGTCGGCCTCGCACGATCAATGCCGGAGCTCCTGGTGTCGACCCGCCCGAGCAGCCGCAACCTGCAGCTGGATGGCCCCAACGATTCCGCCAGCGTCTTGGTACCCATTTTGATCGAGCGATCCTGGGCCACAGAAACAACCCCAGCGTGATCCCTACCACGCTCAGTGCTGCCGGTTTCTGCCAATCCATGCTCCCGAGCATAACCGGCGACCTTGATCCGGCAACTCCTACGACCAGGACCTCAGGAAATCTCGGCCACTCCCCGCTGTTGACCGCTAGGCTGGGCATGCTTGTCTGTCTTCGATGCGCCTGCCACCGCCGGGAACCGTCCGTCCGATTTCCCTGATGATCTTTCTGATCCTCAGCGTGATCGGTTTCAGTGGCTGTTCCGGTTCTCGAACCCATATCCTGACGCCGGCTCCCGATTTCCCGGCCATCATCCGCCCCTTGGATGGCAGCGTTGGCACCGTGGTCCTGGTCCAAGACCGCCTACGATTCGTCGTCTTGGATTATTCCTTCAGCGCGATCCCTCGAGCTGGAACGGTTCTGGAACTGTATCGAGCCTCCAATCGGGTGGGTCGCGTCCGATTGTCCCGCTGGAACAATCCCACAACCGCTGCCGCCGATGTCCTCGAAGGTTCTCCCCAATTGGGCGACACGGCTCGGCCCGATTGATTCGCTTCGATTCCATCAGATCGTTCTGGTCAACCGAACGGAGGGGGCTCTCTTGACCCCTGCTCGTGCCGGTCTCTACGCTGAGCCCGTGCGATCCTTTTCTCACTTCATCCGCGGTCTGATTCTGGCGTTGGTCGCAGGCTTGAACCTGATTGGCTCCCACCCTCTCGCTGCGGCTGAATCCACCGCGGGTCTGGCTCAATCCCTCCGATCCGGGACCGCTTCGGATCATCGAGCCGACGATCGCATCGCCCTCTTCGTCCCGGCTGGTGAGCCTGCGACCCCTTTCCTTCCCGTGGGCCCATTCACAGCGGTGTGGTCCGGAGACTTGTCGGTGGACCTTCGTGGCGACTACACGTTTCACGGACTCTTCAACGGCCACCTCAAGCTCGCCATCAACGATATCGTCGTGCTCGACGCCGACGGAAAAACCCCCGCTTGGATCGAAAGCACCAAGGTTCGTCTCAACAAAGGTGCCAACAAAATCCGGGCGGAGTATTCCGCTCCCCCATCCGGCGAATCCATGGTGCGGGTTTACTGGTCGGGCAAAGAGGTTCCCTTCAATCCCATTCCGGTCGGGGCGCTCAATCACACAACCACCCCTGAAATCTCCCTCGCCAATCAACTCCGCAGAGGTCGTGACCTTTTTGCCGAACACCGCTGCGCTCACTGCCACACCACTCCCACCTCTCCAGGAGGCATGCCTGATCTGGCTGCTGACGCCCCCGCCTTCGCAGGAATCGGCTCCCGCCGCCGATTCGGCTGGCTGGCCCAATGGGTAGCCAATCCGGCGTCCATGCGCCCTGGAACCCCCATGCCATCGCTCTTCCATGGAGCCGATGCCGCTGCCCATTCCGATGCGGTCGCCGCTTACCTCAGCTCTCTGAAGTCAGCCACTCCGCCTGTTCCCGGAGCTGTTCCCGGAACTATGGCGACCTCCGAACTAGTGGAAGCCGGCAAGGCTCTGTACGAAAGATTGCACTGCGTTGCCTGCCATGTGGCTCCAGATGATGCCAAGGCCGATGCGTCCAAGATTTCCCAGAAGCAGGTCTTGGCGAAATTCACTCCCGGAGCGTTGGTCGCTTTTCTCAAGAAGCCTTCAGAGCACTTCGCCTGGATTCGGATGCCCGATTTCAAACTGTCCCCAGAAGAGGCCTCCCAATTGGCGGCCTATCTGGAGTCGGCCGCTGATAAACCCGTCGAACGCGCTGCGCCGTCTGACGAAACGCTCATCCTGAAAGGCAAGAGCCTGGTCCAAAATTCCGGATGCCTGAACTGTCACTCCTTGGACCTTCCCAACTCTTTCAAGGCTCCGGCTCTGGCCTCGCTCAAGCCGGACGCATGGAAATCCGGTTGCTTGGCAGAATCTTCCTCCTCGGAGTCCAAGGCTCCCCACTTTGTTCTGAACGCGGCTGACCGTTCGGCCCTGGTCGCCTTCGGCCAGAGTGACCGTTCCTCACTCACTCGACATACGGCTGCGGATTTTCTCGAGCGTCAGTCCACCTCCCTCAACTGCCGTGAATGCCATGGCAAGTTTGAGGGATTCCCCGCTTGGGAACTCTTGGGTGGAAAACTCAAGCCTGAGTGGGCAACCCGTTTCATCGGTGGAACCGAATCATGGAAACCTCGGCCTTGGCTCGAATCCCGGATGCCTGCCTTCCCCACCCACGCTGCGTTCCTGGCCAAAGGCTTGGCCACGGCACACGGATTTCCGCCGGTCACCTCCGCCGATGACGCTCCCGATGCCGAACTCTCGAAGGTCGGACACAAGTTGGTTGGAACCTCCGGCGGATTCGCCTGCATCTCATGTCACAGCATTGGCGAGTTCGGTGCGACTCAAGTGTTCGAGGCTCCTGGAATCAACCTCGCTCACTCCTTCGAACGCCTTCAGCCCGATTTCTATCGTCGTTGGCTGCGCAATCCGGTGTCTCTCGACCCCAACTCCAAGATGCCTGCTTACTTCGATGAAGACGGTAAGAGCGCTCTAGGCGACGTGCTTGAGGGCGACGGGCCCAAGACCATCCGAGCCCTCTGGGAATACATCCGACTGGGCTCGAAGATGCCCAAACCGGAGTGAGTTCCTTTCAACAGAAAGGCCCTGGCCGCTCTCAGCGAACCAGGGCCTTTTTTGTTGCAGCCGATGTGATGGATCAACGCTGCTGGGCACTCACCAGCGAACACCCTCGAGGTACTTCAGAGACTGGGGGATTTGTTCCACACTGGAAGCCGACTCGTCTTCGATGAAGTAGTGCTTCACTCCCGACTTCTGGGCCGCCTTGAGGATCTTCGGCCAATTCATCTGACCCGTTCCCAACGCCACATCATTATTGGGATCGGTGCCGCCGTTGTGGAAACCGGTCGGCACACCCTTCTTGAGATCCTTGAGGTGCATCAATTCCCAACGACCCGGATACTTGGCCAGCCATGCCGCCGGATCTTCTCCGGGATATTGGACCCAAAGGACATCCATTTCATAGGCCACATACCGCGGGTCCGTTTCTTGGATCAGGATGTCCATCGCCTTCCGACCTTGGGCATCCTGATGTTTGAATTCATAGCCGTGGCAATGGTAGAAAACCTTGATCCCGTACGCGGCCAAAGCCTTGCCAGCTTTGTTGAAATCAGCGGCCGCCTTGTGCGCGGCTTCGATATCGAATTCGCCCTTGCCCTTGATCCAGGCCGCTCCGACATAGCGGATCCCGAGCTCCTGACATTCCTTGGCTACGGCCTCGGTCTCGCCGGTGATGCGGTCCATCGGGAAGTGCCCTGCGATCGGCTTGAGACCGGCTTCCACCAGCATTTGTCGCACAACCGGGTTCTTGAGATTGTAGTTTCCGGCCAATTCAACCTCGTGGATGCCGAAACCCTTCACCGTCCCGATGGTTTGGGGAACATTGCGGGTGAACTGGGCTCGGAGGCTGTAGAGCTGAATGCCAACCGGTCCCCGGAAATGGGAACCCGTACCCACGGCCGCTGTGTGACTGGCACAACCAACGGCCAACAAAGTGGCCACCAGAGCGGCCCAAGCGTGACGACGAAACGGAGTCTTCATGGAAGAGCCCGAGTCAACCGCATCGCATCCCCTCGACGCAATCGGGGAATGCGTTTTCCGGACCACCTCCACACCCAAACCTGAAACCGGCTTGGGCCTGACCCTCAGCTCATGCGCATGGGCATGATGACGTACAAGAACGGCTCGTTGGTCTTGAGAACGCCCGGGCTGAGTTCATCGATGAGTTCGAAATACACTTCGTCGGTATCCAAGGCCTTCAGCGGATCCATGAGGTAACCCGGATTGAAGGCGATGGCGAAATCCTTGCCCTGATATTTGATGGCCACCGTTTGGCGAGCCTCACCCACTTCCGGCGCGTTGGCGGTGATCGCCAACTGATTGCGGCTGAAGGTCAGTTTCACCGAGTTCTGCTTGTCGGTGGTCATGATCTCGGCCAGACGAAGCGACTTGAGGAATTCTTCGCGATTGAGCGGTACGCGTTCCAACGGTTCTGCAGGAATCACCTGCCGGTAGTTGGGATACACACCGTCGACCAACTTGGTCACCAGAACGGCCGAAACGGCTCCTTCTGTGGCCGGGAGGGTTGCGAAAGAAGCCTGATTCTCAGTGAACTTGACCTCAACATTGCCGCCACCTTGCAACAGCCGGGTCAACTCGTTGATGGCCTTGGTCGGCAAGATGAAATCGGCCTGGTTGTCGGCGGAAATTTCCAACTCTTCTTCGCACAGGGCCAAACGGCGGCCATCCGTGGCGACCAGAATCAGCTTGTTCTCCTTGAGGCTGAAATAGATGCCGTTGAGAACAAATCGGCTCTCGTCGGTCGAAACGGCAAAGCTCGTCTTGCGAAGCATCCCCTTCAGCTTGTCTTGGGGAATGACGATGGTCCGATTTTGAGCGAAAACCGGCAGCGGCGGGAATTCTTCAGCCGCCAGACCGTTGACCTTGAAAAACGCGCTTCCGGCGCGGATGGAAGCCACCGATTTCTCGTCGATCTCGATTTCGATGTCGGTCGCCATCAGCTCACGAGTGATGTCCACCAGTTTCTTGACCGGCAACGTGGCTCGACCGGCCTGCTCGACCGTGGCGTTCACCGAACAAGTGATGGTCACGTCCAAATCGGTAGCGGTCAGCGAGAGTCGGCGATCACCGGCCTCGAGGAGAACATTAGACAAGATGGGGAGCGTCGAGCGCGACCCCACAATGTTCTGGACGGCCTGAAGGCCAACGAGCAGCTGATCCTTGGCGATCGTTAGTTTCATGTGCGGCTTACTATCAATGGAGAGTCTTCAAAGAGAAAGTCCTTAGTAAGGACGGTGGACAATCCTTACAACCAATTCAAACCCCGTCAAATAGGCCCATATGTGATGAATCGTGTTGTGAGCTGTTTTGGGAACAACCCGCTGCCAACCCTGAATTCGAGTTTGTTGGCCGACTGTTGGAACCCCGTTGGACAGTTGTTCCCAAAATCGTACGAAGAACTTCCCGGCGCGGAAGCTTGAAGCAAAGAAAACCCCTCGTACGGTTTTGTGCTCATGGAAAACATCTTCAGAAAACCGCTGCCTTGTTGGATCCAGGAAGGGCAGTCCTTGATTCGAACGGATGTTTTCGCCGACTTCGCTGCCGCCATGCGATGGGTCAATCAGGTGGCTGTTTTGGCTGAGCGCCGAAATCACCATCCGGATATCGACATCCGATGGAACCGCGTGACCTTGAAATTGACGACCCATGAGACCGGAGGGTTGACGGACCGGGACTGGGATTGGGCCGAGGCGGCGGTCTTGGAATTGGGCTGAGCCGGAACGATTCAATGGGATCGGTGGTGCTGGCTGTGTCTTCATCCGCAAGAGCATCGTTGTTTGCTCGTTACGGGCCTTCCATCGGCCCGCGCCTCGCTCACGCCTTGTCTTGCGAAAGAATCCGCCAAGCCATCCCTTTCCTCCCCACTGAATCGTTCCGGCTGAGACTGAGGGGACGAATGGAGCGGTCGGCATGAAGAAGAGAGAGTGGTCGAAGGGACGGCTAGTCCCTCGTAAGAAAATAGCCGCGCTGTTTGGCACTCACCGGATAGCCTGCCCGTTCCAAAGCCTGAAGCATGTCCTCCCAGACCTTTCGTTTCTCCGAAAGCGCCTGGTTCCGGAGCAAGTAAGCCGGATGATAGGTGGGCATCAACGGAATGCCTCGGTAAGTTTGCCAGGAACCTCGAAGTTGGCTGATTCCAGCCGTTCCTTTGCCCAATAGGCCTTCAACGGCCGTGGCTCCTAAAGCGACCATGACCAAGGGCTGCACCAGATCCATTTGACGATCAAGCCACGGAAGGCACGTCGCCATTTCGTCCGAAGAGGGTTTACGATTTCCCGAAGCCGGTCCCTGGGTATCCGGTCGGCATTTGAGCAGGTTGGTGATGAACACGCTGTCTCGACTCAAGCCCATCGCGGTGATGATTTTGGTCAAAAGTTCACCCGCCATGCCCACAAAAGGCACTCCCTGTTCGTCTTCTTCGGCTCCGGGAGCCTCTCCGACAAAAAGAATCTTGGCTTGGATATCTCCGATTCCAAAAACGACAGACTGTCTCGAAGCCACCAAGTGAGAACATTGCGAGCAGGCCAAAATCTGGGAACGCAACTCGGCCATCGCCGCCGATCGAGCCTCAGAAGGGAGAGGTGGAGGCAATGGCCGGGACGCTGTGGTCAATTTGGGAACGACCCAAGTCGTCGGAGTCACCGAAGCAGCCCGAGACCACCGAGAACGAGCGGCCTCCGATGGGACCGGGCTCTTGGGTTGAGTTAAAGGCGATGAACCAACAGAACGTTCAGACGCAGGGACAGAAGTCGTAGGAACACTTCCCGGAGAACGAAGAATTTGGGGAGTTTCACGTGCCACAATTGCGGGACCGGACTTCGGAACAGGCGCTGTGACGGAAGACAAAGTTTCGCGACGTACCGGTACCCAAGCGATACCCCGTTCTTTCAGGGTCTCCAGATGAGCGATGGCGGCATCCAGTAGTTGGGTGTATTCGGCAGACATCGGTTCGCAAGACGACGATCCGAACAATTGGACGATTTGCCAAGCGCCGTTGACCCGGCTCCAGATCGAGTGATGCTCAGCGCAGACAATATCCCCAGAAACAACCCATGAGCATCTACGGTTTCCGCAAGACCAAGATCATCGCCACCCTCGGCCCGGCCACCGACTCGGCTGAAATGCTGGAGCGGCTCATCTTGGCCGGAGTCAATGTCTTGAGACTCAACATGAGTCATGCCAAGCCGGAGTGGGTTCGGCGAGTCGTTCAGGACATCCGAAGCTTGGCCGAGCGCCATAAGCGAGCCGTTGGAATTTTGTTGGATACCCAAGGTCCTTCGATTCGCACCGGAGATGTGGCTCAGAAAATCCCGTTGTCGGTTGGAGAGCGGTTCACGTTCACCGTTCGAGGGAAGGTTCCGACCGATGGTAAATGGACCAGCGTGGGCTACGATCAATTCGCCGACGATGTTCACACCGGAGACACGTTGATCGTGGACAATGGTGAAATGAAGATGCGGATCGTTTCCAAGACCACCGATACGGTGGAGTGTGAGGTGCTCACCGAAGGAACGTTGGGTAGTCGCCGTCACATCAACTTGCCCGGAGTGCATGTGTCGCTTCCGGCCCTCACGGACAAAGACAAAGACGACATCCGTTTGGGACTCGAGGTGGGGGTCGATTATGTGGCTCTGAGCTTTGTTCGAGAACCGCACGACATCGAGTTGCTGCGGGCATTCCTGAAACAACACCCCTCAGCCCATCAGCCGCAGATCGTGGCCAAGATCGAGCATCAGTTCGCGGTCAACCATTTCGACGCCATCGCCCGAGAAGCCGACGTGATCATGGTGGCTCGCGGAGATTTGGGCATCGAGTGCAACTATGAGGAGTTGCCCATCATCCAGCGGCGCATCGTTAAGACGTGCCAGCAATTGGGACGCCCGGTCATCGTGGCCACCCACATGCTGGAGAGCATGATCCAAAGCCCCTTGCCGACACGGGCTGAAATCACTGATGTGGCCAACGCTGTTTTCGAGCAAAGCGATGCGATCATGCTGAGCGGCGAGACTACGGTTGGTAAATACCCACTGGGTTGCATCGAAGTGATGGATACCATAGCCCGCCGTATCGAGCGCAGCGGAGGGGCCAATTATCAGGAGAGGGCCGAGATGACTTCCGCGCGTCAGAAGTTGGTTCGCAGCGCCGTGGGTTTGGCCGACGATCTCAAAGCCGATGCCATGCTCGTCTTCACCAAACGCGGTCACATGGCGCGCTTCGCCTCTTGGATGAGACCCCGTCACTCGGCGATTTACGCCTTCACGGATCGATGGCCAACCGCCGATGGATTGACCTTGCTGCGTGGCGTGTTGCCGCGGGTGATCGCCTTCAATTCTGAGAATCCAGACCAGACGGTGGATACAGCCGTTGCTCAACTCATGGCCGATGGATTGTTGCGCCGCGGCAACACGGTCGTTGTGGTGACCAACATGGCCTCCGGGGATCGCATCGTCGATGGCGTGAAGATCCGCACACTTGACTGAAAGTGACCGGCGGAGGGGAATCATCCCACTTGAGTTCCAATATCCCATCTTGGAGAGCCTGGCTCGTTTTGGCTCGGGCCTCGAACCTACCGACGGTGTGGTCCAATTGCTTGGCAGCCGGAGCATTGGGAGGCGGTCTGGAAACGGGTCGAATGGTGGCCGTGATGGTTTCGGCGAGCCTGATCTATATCGGTGGCATGATCCTTAATGATGCTTTCGATGCCGATTTTGATCGTCAGTTTCGACGCGAGCGACCCATTCCATCGGGAGCGGTCTCCGAGCAGCGGGTTTGGCAAACCGGCGGGTCGCTGATCACGGCCGGCGTTCTGGGTTTGGCCATGCAGGGTTGGTGGACCGCGCTGTTGGCCTGCCTGCTGGCGGGGTCGGTGGTCCTTTATGACGCGGTTCACAAACGAGTGACGTTGTCACCGGTGCTCATGGCCTCATGTCGGTTCTTCCTTTTCCTCACGGTGGCATCGATGGGTGAAGCCGGGGTCACCGGAGAAGCCCTGTGGGCGGCCTTGGCGTTGTCGGCATGGATCGTCGGATTGAGCTACATCGCCCGACGAGAGAGCCGCAGGGGTCCTTTGGCGTACTGGCCGTTGTTGTTTCTGGGAATCCCCGGCCTTTTGGCCGGATTGGTCCATGGAGATGATCCCGGAATCGGCGTGGTTCTCGGTGGCTTGTTGTTCACCGCTTGGACGGTTTGGAGTCTGAGCCATACCGTGGGTCGGGCCCAACCCCACTTCGGCAGGACTGTTTCCGGTCTTTTGGCCGGCATTTGTCTGGTGGACTGGCTCGCGGTCGCTCCGGATCCGCTCACGGCGACAATGTATGTAGGCCTGTTTTTGTTGTCGTTGCTCACTCAGCGATTTGTGCCGGCGACCTGACCCAAGAGTCACTCAGGCAAGGTTTGGTTCACAGGTTTGGTCGAGTATTGTTCCCGAATTGATCGGACAAGCATCCAGAACGGTGGTCTGGATCCGTGCTCACTTTCCTTTTGGCGGGGACCGGGCTCAGGTCCATACTGACGGTCGTTCGGGGAGCCGTTGATGTCATGGCTGAGAGGGGTGCCGCAGCACCCGACCCGTGGAACCTGATCCGGATCATGCCGGCGAAGGGATAACCCTTCTTCCAGACTTTCCGCCTCAGGTCTCCGTCCGGAACGTTCCCCCGAGGAACCCACGGATACCGCCCCTTTGTCCCATTTCAGATCCAGAGACCCGATTCAGAGAGAAACCCGATACCATGATCGCCGATCCCAAGACTTCTTTCGAACCCCACAGCCGGGAGCAGTTGCCCAACTCGAGCCGCGTGTATGTGCCGGGCACCTTGCATCCGACGATCCAAGTGCCTTTCCGGGAGATCAGCCAGCACCCGACCCACACGGTGAGTGGAGCTCAAGAAACCAATCCGCCGGTATGGGTCTACGATTGTTCGGGTCCTTGGGGTGATCCGAATTTCACGGGTCGTCCTGAAGAGGGTTTGCCGGCATTGCGGGCAGAATGGATTCGGGCCCGAGGGGACGTGGAGGAATACGAGGGTCGCGAGGTCAAGCCTCAGGACAACGGATACCTTTCTGGCAAGCACGCCGAATATGCCAGCAAGGCCGAGAAGAACCGACTGGTCGAATTCCCCGGGCTGACGGCCAACCGCCGCCGGACTCTCCGAGCGAAGCCGGGCCAGGGCGTCACTCAATTGGCTTACGCCCGAGCGGGGGTCATCACTCCGGAGATGGAATTCATCGCCATCCGCGAGAACATGGGCCGAGCGAAATTGGCCGATTTGGCCGGTGATCCGGCGCGCAACGATTTGGCCAAGCAGCATGCGGGATCGAGCCAACTTTCGGCCAGCGCCTATTCACCCAGTGTGTTCCGTCGGTTCCCTCAGCGTATTCCCAACGAAATCACGGCGGAATTTGTCCGCAGTGAAGTGGCCGCCGGACGGGCGATCATTCCCAGCAACATCAACCATCCGGAAAACGAGCCGATGATCATTGGCCGGAATTTCTTGGTGAAGATCAATGCCAACATCGGCAATAGCGCAGTCGCTTCGAGCATCGAAGAAGAGGTCGAGAAGATGCGCTGGGCCACCAAGTGGGGAGCCGACACGGTGATGGATTTGTCCACGGGTAAGAACATCCACGCCACCCGTGAGTGGATCCTGCGCAACTCGCCGGTGCCCATTGGGACGGTTCCGATTTACCAGGCCTTGGAGAAAGTCGGCGGCAAGGCCGAGGATCTCAGTTGGGAGGTCTATCGCGATACTTTGATCGAGCAGGCTGAACAGGGCGTCGATTACTTCACCGTCCATGCCGGGGTGCTCCTACGGTTCATCCCGATGACGGCCCGTCGGATGACCGGCATCGTCAGCCGCGGTGGCAGCATCTTGGCCAAGTGGTGCTTGGCCCATCATCGCGAGAATTTCCTCTACACCCACTGGGATGAAATTTGCGAGATCATGGCCGCTTACGACGTCAGCTTCAGCATCGGCGATGGCCTGCGGCCGGGCTCGATCGCCGATGCCAACGACGACGCGCAATTCGGAGAGCTGCAAGTCCAAGGTGAACTCACCGAGCGGGCTTGGAAGCACGGTGTTCAGGTGATGAACGAGGGACCCGGACATGTGCCCATGCACATGATCGAGGAGAACATGGCCAAGCAGTTGGAATGGTGCCATGAGGCGCCTTTCTACACCCTCGGACCTCTGACGACCGACATCGCTCCGGGCTATGACCACATCACCAGTGGCATCGGAGCGGCGATGATTGGTTGGTATGGCTGCGCGATGTTGTGCTACGTGACGCCCAAAGAACACCTGGGTCTGCCCAACAAGAAGGACGTCAAGGACGGGGTCATCACGTACAAGATCGCCGCCCACGCCGCGGATTTGGCCAAGGGACACCCCGGAGCCCAGTACCGCGACAATGCACTGAGCAAGGCACGCTTCGAGTTCCGTTGGCAGGATCAGTTCAACCTCGGTCTCGATCCGATCACCGCCCGCGAATTCCACGACGAAACCCTGCCGCAGGAAGGAGCCAAGACGGCCCACTTCTGCTCCATGTGCGGCCCCCACTTCTGCTCGATGAAAATCACCGAGGACGTCCGCAAGTACGCGGCCGAACAGGGAATGGCTGCCGAGGAAGCCCTCAAGAAGGGACTCGAGGAAAAATCCCGGGAGTTCGTCGAGCAGGGAGCCGAGGTGTATTCCAAGGCCTGAGAATAGGCCCGCCGAGCAAAGGTTTTGGGCAGGTGGTTCTCGGTAGGAGGTTCCAGGCAAACTGTTCTGGGACCAAACCTGCCGGAGCGATTGGATCCAACCCAGACCTTCAGGCCTTGCGCACAAAGCAGGCCTTCAAGCCGACGGCGACTCCGTCGATCTTGCAGGAAATTTCGTGGTCTCCTTCGACCAGCCGGATGGGTTTGGATTTCGATCCGCCCTTAAGCACTCCGGAGGATCCGCGGAGCGGGAGGTCCTTGATGAGGATGACGCTGTCTCCGTCATTGAGAACGGTGCCATGGGCATCCTTCACGATTCGGGGACTTTCCGGAGCGTCTGCCTCGGCCGCCCGTTCCCACTCATGTCCGCAAGTGAGGCACTCCCATTTTCCGGGGTGTTCCATCACATCGGTCATTTCGCACATCGGGCAGGCAGGCTTGCTCATGGAGAAGCAAAACTATTGGACAGACGGCGTCGGAGGAAATGGAAAGCGGTGACGGTCCTCTGGAGATCAAAGACCGCAGGTCAAAAGGTGAACGTCCATTCCACCCAAGCGTAAAGGGTGTCGCCATTGGGATTGGCATTCGGGGCATTTTCGAGGAAGGAGCCCTTGAAGAGCGTTGTGACACCGGTGTCTAGACGGCAATTGCCCGGAATGATGTCCCAGCGTATCCGACTCTCGAGCTGTTGGCCAACATACGAGCCAGAACGACCAGAAGTATCCCGGACTCCAGCCGCGGTGAACGCATCAAAGGGGCTTTCGAGCTAGATCCATCGGTGAGCGAGAGAAGTCTCGATGGTTTTGGTGGGTCGGGCGGAGGCCCGAATTTCGGGAGATCGCAAGTTGGCGCGGGCGATGGCTCCGTAAAGACCGGTGGGACCAAACTCAAACCGGCGCGCTCCGAAGAGCGTGTCGAAGCGTTGGTTTTGTCCATCGGTCGGATTGCGATCGCCGCTGGCTTGATCCACGTGGATACCCAAGCGAGGCGTTGCGCGGGCCTCCCAGGTGTAACCGGCACAGCTCTGAAAAAACCACGCGCTGTGGTCGAGATCTGGGGACAAACCGGTGTTGAATCGCGAAGTTCCCTGTTGGATGGCCGCCTCTGCTTCAAAATCCCAATGGCCGGGTTTGGCATTGCGAAAGAGTCGGCTGCCCGTGGTGTGGATCTGTCGGTGGCGACGGGTCGGATCGGAGTCTTCGAAGAGACCCAGCCAGTAAGCCTCGAACTGGCTATCTAGGGCCAGACGGGGTGAGGTGGCATACACACCGTAGAACTGTTGCCCGAAGCTCTGGGTGTCTGCGGTGATTTGATTGTCCAACAACGAGGCCGCGTCGTCCGGCAGGCGTCGCACCGGCAGGAACGCAAAGCTCCGAATCGACCCGCCACCATCAGAGGTCCACAACCAATCGATTCCAGTGAACGAGTTGATGGTGTTGCGGTAAGCGTTCCGCGCGACCAGCCGGCGATTACCCAGATCCAAAGTCTCTCGTCCAATTTGGATTTGATGGGTGCCTCCGGTGAACAGGGGTTCGGGTTTCCAGCGCACGTACCCTTGCAAGAGGTCGACCGCGTTGACCTGGGTGGTGTCGATGGCACTGCCTGAATCGGAAAGGTACTGCCGGGAGTCCATCAATTCGGCCACCACACCCACGGGCTCCGTCGTGATTTGTCCGAGCAAGCTGGTTCGGAGAGCCAGGGCTTGGTCGCTGCCCGGTCTGCCCGTCCTGAAGTTGTTGCCCAACGACTCGTAGCGAAGGCGCTGTTCCAAACTGACGTCCGCCCAGGTGGGCAAATCCAAAGCGGCTTTCAAGCGCCAGGGACCGTCGGCTCCAACGGCTGATGCCAGGCCCACAAAGAAACTCAGGGCCGAGAAGGCCACCTGGTTAACGGTCAACGGAAACATACAACGACGCAGACCATCAAAAGGGCAGATCCCATCCAGGTGAAGCGTTTTCAAGAGCACCGCAGGAATTAAACCCTCGACGCCACAGGAGTGGGACGTGATACCCCACCCATGCCGTCGCGGTGCCAAACGGCTTGATCCATCATGACCTTGATATCCTCGAAAATACGCATGGTTGCGGTTGCCGCTGTTGCGCTTTTGACCACGCCTTTGTGGGGACGGGCGTTGCTCCAGAACGGCTTCGAGTCCAATACCTCGGCCAAAGACGATTCGCGGGTGGGATACGCCGCCGGAACCTCCATCAACGACGACACCCGCGATGGGTCCTACGACTACAGCGCGCTGACCGACAATCCTTTCGCCTCGCAGACGGCGACGCCCGAGGCGTTAGCATTGCCAGCGGCGCCCAATGCCGCGGCCGGCCCATCGAAGGATCTTAAAATGACGGTCAACAAGAACGACAATGAGACGGCTCGTTTTGCCCGGAGTCTGTCTCCGCTGACCAATAGGCCCGTGTTTTTTAGAATCACCGGCAATTGAATCCCAAGCCTGGTTTGGCAACGAAGGCTCCCTCTGAATCCGGGGGCTGCGGTTTGTCACCCTCGGTTAAACTCTCCATGAAGCTGGTGTTTTCAGAAGCCGTGGCCGACCCCACCCGATACGTTTATCCGTATGCGGTCTGGGCCTTTCCAGAATCCTCAGAAACTCCGGCCGATCTCTTCGCGGCGGGTTTTCTGCCATCGGCCCCCGACCTCTCCCGTTTTTATCTGGGACGGCAATTGAGGGTTCCCCTCGGTGAATGGCGGGCTTCCTCGGAAAACCGGCGCGTGCTCCGCAGGACGGGCGATTTGCGGTGTGAACTTATTCCGCGCGATCGCTTCGAGGTGACCCCGGAGCGACGGGCTGCCTGGTTGGCGTTTGCCGAGGCCCGCTTTGGTCCGGGAGTCATGCCTCCAGCCCGGTTGGATCGCCTGCTCGGCGGACAGGTGATTTCCCATGTGCTGGTATTTCACCAGGGCGATGCTTCGGGCCCGGAGTGTGGCGTGGCGTTGATGTACCTCGAGGCGCCCCGCATGGCGTATTATTACTACGCCTTTTACGATCTCACCGAGGTGGGTCGGAATCTGGGGATGGCCATGATGACACGGGCCGTGGCCTGGGCCCAAGAAAGCGGTCTGGCTCACTTGCATCTGGGGACCTGCTATTCCGAAAAGGCTCTCTACAAGACCCAGTTCGAACCCATGGAGTTCTTCAACGGTCACCGCTGGTCTCGAAATCAGGAAGAGCTGCGTCACCTCCTCCGCACCCAACCCGAAACCCACCGATTGGAGTCGGCCGAGTATCAGGCTTTTCTGGAAGGGGGATTGCCCTCGGCGGCCGCTGGTTCTCCGTTCCGTGTTGAGCTCAGTGCTTCAAGCGGTCCTCGATCGCAGTCATCACCGGCTTGAGCCACGTCTCATAACCGTCGGCATTGAGGTGCAGCCGGTCGGAGGCGAAGAACCGCGGATCCGGTTCTCCCAGAGAGTTGAGCAGTGGTGACGCGACATCCACGACGTGCACCCGACGCCGAGCGGCGGCCATGGCCCCGAGTCGGCGATTGAAATCCCGCTGAGCCTCCAACAGATGCAGGCGCAACGGGCTGGGCTTCACGGTCATCAGAAGCACCTCTGTGCCCGGTAGTTCACTTTCTGAACGATCCAGCAGGAGGGCTAGGTCTTGTGCGATGCCAGCGGGTGTTTGTCCTTCGGCCAGATCGTTGTCGCCTTCATAGACCACCAACACGGATGGGCTATACGGAACCACCACGCGGCTGAAGTAGCGAAGCAGGTCTTTGAGCGTGGACCCTCCGAATCCGCGATTGAGCACCGGGCGGCCGAGGCAGGACGCAGGCAGGTTGGTCCACAACCGGACGCTGGAACTCCCGACGAAAAGGATGGGCCGTGGCGGCGGCGGTATTCTGCGATCGACCGCTTCGAACTTCAGGATCTCGGCTTCAAAGCGGTGGGTGGTTGCGGATTCCGCTCCGTACAAAATCCCCAGATGCATGAACAGCAAGACCAGAAACGGACACCCAAACCTCATGCGTTCCGAACCGGTGAAAACTCATCGGCATGGTACGAACTGCGCACCAGCGGGCCCGAGGCCACATGGGTGAATCCCATGGCTTCGCCTTCTCGTCGGAGTGTGTCGAAGACGGACGGCGGAATGTAGTCCACCACCGGTAGGTGTTTGAGGGTGGGCTGCAAATACTGTCCCAAAGTGAGGATGTCGCAGCGGGAATCCCGAAGGTGGCGCATGGACTCGAGGACCTCGTCTTGGGTTTCTCCCAACCCGAGCATCATGCCCGACTTGGTGTGGACCGCGTCGCCGAGCCGGTCCTTGACCTTGGCGAGCACGCGTAGCGACCGGTCGTAGGTGGCGCGGTGGCGTACCGACGGAGTCAGGCGGCGCACGGTTTCGAGGTTGTGATTGAAGATCTCCGGTCGAGCGGCGAGCACCGAATCGATGGCGTCATCGCGATCCAGGAAATCCGGAGTGAGGACTTCGACGACGATGCCGGGATTGAGTGACCGAACCGCTTCAATGGTCTTTCGGAAGTGTTCAGCTCCGCCGTCTTGCAGGTCATCGCGTGCGACGGCCGTGATGACCACGTGCTTGAGACCCATGCGCCGGGTGGCTTCGGCGACCCGTTGGGGTTCATCTTGTTCGAGGGCCAGCGGCTTGGCCGTGGAAACGGCGCAGAAACCGCAAGCGCGCGTGCAGCGGTCTCCAGCGATCATGAAGGTGGCCGTACCCTTGCTCCAGCATTCCCAATGGTTGGGACACTTGGCGCTTTCGCACACCGTGTGGAGACCGAGGCCGTCCAGCAACGTGCGGGTGGCCGTGAAGGCGCTCGAAGTCGGCAATTGCACCTTCAGCCATTCAGGCAGACGGCGCCGGGGGAGCAACGGGATCGAGGCCGCCGGGGCCGCAACCGTGGAAGAACACGAACTCATCGACAGCGTCTACGCTCAAACCGGAGCGCTGGATTGGCAACAGGTTTTGGAAAGACCGCTTTTGGAATGACTGGTTGTCGTCTCGATGAAGTCGGCGGCGTTGGCAGCGATGACACCCCAGTCCAGTTGAGCCGCCACCCGGGATGCAGCGGAACGGCCCATGGCCTGGCGTTCCTTCGCAGGTAAATCCAGGAGCGTCAGTACGGCCTCGGCCATCGAGCGTCCATTCCAACCCGAAAACCGGATCGCCGGTTCATGAGCGAAGTAACGAGAGAGATTTTCCAGCGGCGTGCTCACACAGGGAATCCCGCAGCCAAGGTATTCAACCGCCTTGGCGACGAAAGCGCAGTGAACGCCTTGGGACTCTTCATACGGCACCAATCCCACCGACGCACCCCGCAAAGCTTGGGCCATTTCTGAGTAGGGAATGAATCCGGTCATTTCCAGGGGAATACCTGGTGCGGCCGTTCGGACATCGTGGGCGAGACTTTGGAGGGCCGGTGTGATCTTGCCGAGGAAACGAAAGCGTAACTCCGGACGACGGCCGTGCAAGTGGAGCAACGCTTCGCGGGCAATGGGACCCAAGTGATGGGTGTCGAAGGACCCGTGCATCACCACCACCGGAGGTTGGGAATCCTGCGTATCCGATGGGGCCGATGCGTCGGGTCGGAAGAGGCTCGAGTCGTAGCCATACTGGATGACCCGGATTCGATTTTCTGGATAACCCGTGGCGATGAAGCGCTCGGCCAAGGGTGTGGATACTGTCATCACCCCATCGGCATCGAAGCGTCGTGGCAGCGACCGCTCGAAGTGATTGAGCCACGGAACCAGACCCGTTCGCGTGAAGATCGCGGGCCAGGTTTCCATGAAACCGGTGAGGTAATCCAAGAAGTTGAGGATGATGGGTACTCGCCACCGTCGTTTCAGCAAGCCAGCAGCCACCGCGGAAATCGTATGCTGGGAGAGGATGGCATCGAATTGAAACCCGGGGGTGCCTTGCCTGCGAATTGCCTTCAGCGTTTGGTCCGCATGCCGGGCCAAAGCGGCCGGGTAGAGCAAGTATTTGAAATTCCGGTAGGCCGTGTAGCGGCCCATGGGCCACCGAGTGAAGGGGTGTATTTGGATGCCATGGTCGTCTGCGACGGATGTCCAATTTTCGAAGACCGGACAAAACAAATGCACCTCATGGCCCCGGCGAACCAATTCCCGGATGAGGTAAATCGCCTCGGCCGAGCCACCTCCGCTGGGAGGGAAGTACGGTTCATGGGTAAGGAAAGCCAGGCGCATGGAACTCCGGAATGATCAGTCCAAAGCGCGGAGGAACCGTTCGAGGATTTGGATGGATTTTTCCAACTGCGAAATGGCCAACCATTCCCGCTCGGTGTGCGCCTGAGCAATGTCACCGGGACCGAACACCACGGACGGGGTGCCGCCTGCAGCCAACGGCGCTGCATCGGTGAAGTAGTGAACGCCTCGCGTACCTTTGCGCCCGGCAGCCCGGGTGAGCGACCGGACCAGAGGCAAATCGGGGCAGGTGTCCAGTGGCTCGCAGGGGTTCGTTCGGAGGTTGTCGTAGGCAGCCTTCAGCCCATGGCGTCGCAGGAGGGCGATGATTTCGCGGCGCACACCGGCTTCGGTCTCACCGGGGAGCGTCCGACGGTCGATGTCGATGGTGCATTCGGCGGGTACGATGTTGGGTTGGCGTCCGCCGTCGATGCGTCCGACGTTGACCGTCGGTCGACCCAGTCGGGGATGTGCGGGCCGCGCAGCCAGTTCGGCCGCGTACTCCGTTTCGAGTGCGAGGACGATGCGAGCCATGGCAGTCACTGCATTTTTGCCCCGGTGCGGGGTGGCCCCATGGGCTGAACGTCCGGTGGTCCGGAGTCGCAGCCAGACATCGCCCTTGTGTGCGGTGACGATTTCCAGGCCGGTGGGTTCGCCGACAATGGCCAGATCGCCCTGGGGTCCGTGCTGAGCAAAGTGACGGGACCCGAGCTGCATGTTCTCTTCATCAATCAAACCAACGAAGAGGATCTCGGTATGGTTCGGCCGAGGTCCCGAAGCGGCGACGTTGAGGAGGGATTGGAAGAAGGCTGCCACCGAACCCTTGGTGTCGCAGGCGCCCCGGCCATAGATGCGACCATCCCGCACCACAGGCGTCAGCTGCAGCGCGTAGGCAGGCTCACCCACGGTGTCCATATGCGGAGCCAGAAGGACCCGATGTCGCACCTCACCGCGTGGAGACAGTCGAACCAAGAGGTTGGAGCGACCGGGAACCACTGCTTGCGATTCCACATCCAGGCCCTGACGACGAGCCGCTGACTCCAGAAACGCTGCGACCCTGTGTTCGCCATGCAGCTGGGGATCGCTGAAGAAGGCGGGATTCACGCTGGGCAGCGCGATGAGATCCTGGAGCAACCGGACACTGGTGGGTTGGGAGGCCACGATCCCGTGAGCGTACCGACCGGTTTGAGTCCCGGCGATCCTCAACTTTTGCGCACGGAGGCCCGTTGGGTTGGAGTGGCCATGGGATAAAGTCCCGGACAACAGCCGAAGGTTTGATGGAAAGCGGCGCTGAAATGACTCAGGCTGGAATACCCTACTTCCAAGGCTGCTTCCGTCACGTTGAAGGAACCGGATCGCAAGAGGGTTGCTGCCTTCTCCATGCGCAGTTGCCGCAGGTACTGGGGAATGGTTTGGCCCATTTCCTTAGAAAAAGTGCGGCTCAGGTAGAAGGGGCTGCACGCGGCCGTCCGGGCGATGGCCTCCAGAGACGGGGGGTTGGACAAGTCCTTCTTGAGCGCCTCGAGCACGGTTTCCACGCGGTCCCGAGCGACCCGTTGTTGTCGATGGCAAAACAGCTCTGAGTTCGAGGGCGGAGCGAAAAAGAATTCGCTCATCAACTCACGGACCTTGGCGCCGTACCAGAGGCGCTGGGCCCCGGCCAGAACCGGGGGTTGGCGCAGCGCCATGACGAGATCCCTCTGGCGGGAGGTCAGTGGCTCAGGATCAGAAATGCCGGATACGGCCGGCTCGTTTTCCAGGGAGGCCTGAATCAACGGGTGGAGGAACTCGCGGCTTTCTCCCAGTTCCCGAAGCAGAAAATCCGGCCGGAATTCCACCGTGATGAATTGATGGTTTTGTTCGGCCAAGCGCACGGCTGTCAGAGGGTTTTTGCCCTGCCGATAAAAACCAGCGGACTGGTTGCCGAACCGGGCGGACTTGGCGCCGCAGCTGACAGAGCCCTCACCGGTCAAATTCAGACACAATTCGACGCTGCCAGGATGGAAGCTCCGGGCCCAATCGATGGGTTCGGCGGCGTTGAAATCGTGCCACTCCAGACTGAAGCCGAGACTTCCAAAATTCCCGAAGAGCTGGCGCCAACCGGCTCCGACCGCAGCCCAAGCAGCCACCTCGCCTTCAAAGCGCGGTGAAAGGGTCTTGGGGCTCCGGGGCATATCAGCGGGTTCCGTGAGTTCCTAGGGTATGGTTCGACGGGAGCATGGACAAGGCTTCCGGCGGATTGGGTGTTGAGCAGTGCAGCCGCAGGGCCTCTGGGCAAATCCTTCTAGGTCGCCTTGGAGAAAACACCAACTGCACGATGCCTTTCTATTTTGAACCCAGACAGTAGACTCCCTCCCATCACATGGCCCTGTGCTTGTTCAATTCCCTCCAACGTCGCGTTGAGGCATTCACCCCACTTTTTCCCGAGGCCGATGCCATCGGGTTCTATTGCTGCGGGCCCACGGTGTATGACTTCGGTCACATCGGAAACTTTCGCACCTTCGTCTTCGCCGATCTCCTGAGGCGTTATCTCGAGTTCCGAGGCCATCGGGTCAACCACGTCATGAATATCACCGACGTGGAGGACAAGATCATCCGTCAGGTTGCGGCGACCGGTTTGTCGCTGGCTGAGTTCACTGGGAAATATACGGACGCTTTTCTAGCCGATCTGGCCACCTTGTCCTGTCTCAAGCCGCACCATTTGCCCAAAGCTACCGACTACATCCCGCAGATCATCGACTTGATTGAGCGATTGGAGAAGCGGGGCATCGCCTATCGGGCGGGAGATGGATCGGTCTATTTCAGTATCAACAAATACCGGGGCTGCGGTTGTCGTTATGGGCAATTGGTGACGCTCGATCCGGAGGCACAGCGGCAGACTGAGCGGGTCTCGGGCGACTCCTACGACAAGGACAACTTGGCCGATTTCGCGTTGTGGAAGGCCCGGGTTCCGGGTGACGGAGTCGTGTTCTGGGAAAGCCCTTGGGGCGAAGGACGACCCGGGTGGCATATCGAATGTTCCGCCATGAGCATGGCGCTTCTGGGGCCCAGCTTCGATCTTCACCTGGGAGGCGAAGACCTCGCCTTCCCGCACCACGAAGACGAGATTGCGCAAAGTGAAGGAACGGGGTTGCAACAGGGGGGTCGACCGTTCGTGAAGCATTGGGTGCATGCGGCTCATTTGCTGGTGGACGGCAAGAAGATGAGCAAGTCGTTGGGCAACTTCTTCACGGTGCGCGATTTGCTGAACAAGGGATTCCAGGGTCGGGAAATCCGATTCCTCCTCATCAGCGCGCATTACCGGGAAACCTTCAACTTCACGCTGGAAGGCCTCGAAGCGTCGAGATCGGCCCTGGCCCGATTGGATTCGACGGTGGCCCAATTGATGGAGAGGGCGGGTGCTGCCAATCCAGACAACACATTGGCGCCTTCTTCTTTCGAGATCGCATTCACCGAGGCCTTGGATGACGACCTGAACGTGTCCAAGGCGTGGGCGGTGATCTTTGACTGGGTTCGTGAGACCAACGCCGCGCTGGCCACCGGATCGCTGAGCCCAGCCGCCGCCGCTGAGCGCCTGCACGCTTGGCGACGGGTTGATGGTGTGATGGGTTTGGGAGCCCGTCCTCAGGAAGAAGCCCCAGCCGAAGCCCTCGCCTTGCTGGAGAAACGGAATGCCGCCAAAGCAGCCCGAGATTTCGCTCAAGCCGATGCCGTTCGCAATGAGCTCAAGGCATTGGGATGGACCGTTGAGGACTCCAAGTCCGGTTCCAAACTCAAGCGCCTGTGAACCCGCCGATGGAATCCCATCCATCCATAGTGACTCCCCTGGAATACTGGGAAACGGCGGTGCTGAGGCATTTGTTGCTGGCCGAACCCGACGCAGCGTTGGCGACGCAATTGACGGGTGCGACAGTGGTGGATCGCGAGCACATGGGACCGGCTCTGCTCATTCGCCTTCGCGCCTCCGAGGGTTCGTTTCCTGGACCTCGTGGTGCGGTGTTTGGAGGGCACACGTTCGCCCGACTGGAAGGATGTGCCGCCAATGCCGCCTTCACGCTGCACCTGGATGCGGACGGCTGGGTGAGCCACCTCTTCGCCTTCATGGAGGACGACTCGTCGTGGCCTCACAAGACCCGGGTCGTTGAAGTGCTCGGAGCGGTCCGTCAACGGTGAATGGCCGATAGCGCATCCGCATCCCAGGTGGTGCGCGCGACGGCCCAAACGATCACTCGATCCGCCCCCAAACCCTTGAGGACCGCCGCCACCGCATCGGTGGTGGCACCCGTGGTCAAAACATCGTCCACGATGATCCAAGAGCCTCGGATTGTATCCGATCGCTCGGGTACAAAAGCGGATCGAACATTGCGGGTCCGATCTTCTCGGCTGAGGGAAGCCTGGCTCAAGGTGGCTTCATGGCGTCGGACTCGATCGGTCACCAGAGGGACTCCGAGAGCCTGGGCAAGAGGTGCCGCCAATCGTTCAGCCTGATTGAATTCGCGTTCCCGCAATTTGACCCGGTGGAGCGGCACCGGCACGACCCCCTGCCAGGAATGGCCGGCCAAACTGGGCAAGGCGGCATCTGTCAGCAGGCCCGATAGGAAGGTCGCGAACCACGGTTCCTTCTGGTACTTGAGCCGGTGGATGCTCTCCAGGGCGACCCCCTCGGCGACGACAGCCGCCCGGGCTTCATCCCAGGCGTAGGTGGCTCCACGACAGTCTGCGCAGGTGTGTGAAGCGGTGATCACACCAGACCATGGCAGCCCACAACGCCGACAACAGTGATTGCCGATACGGCGCACTCCGAGGCTGCAGGATGGGCAGACATAGCCGTTCCTCCGGTCGGCGCGATGCTCGTGACACAGCGCGCAAACCCGAGGATAGACCAGTCCCAAGACAGTCTCACCCCAAGTGGTGAGTCCGTTCATGAGCCGCCGGTTGCCTCGATCAAGGAGCATTTCTCAGGGAGGGATCCGCAGCTTTTTGAAATCCGCCCAGCGCGCGAACAAACAGCGCCGTGGTGATGGTGATCACTCCGAAGGTCAGCCATCCGTCATGCAGTCGGGCTGAACCCCACCACCACGTCTGGGCATCGTGACCCGGAACCGGAGCCGTGAAGAATGTGTAGGACTTGAACCAGAAGATCCATCCGGCGTGCAAACCCATTGGCAGCCACAGTCCACCAGTCCGCTCGCGGCACCAGGCAAGCAACCAGCCGATCGCCCCCAGAGTGAGGATTCCGGGAAACACCAGCGAGGGATCACCCAAGCCCGATAGCATGCGGCCCAGCATGACTAATCCGGTCCAAGGGCCTACCGGATCCAGAGGATCTGGACGTCGGAAGAAATGGACCAAAGCATACAGCAAGGCGCTGACGATAGCTGAGACCGCGATGGGGAAGCGGCGTCGGAGGGATCCGTAGACCATGCCGCGAAAGAGGAGTTCCTCGATGAAGGAAACAGCCACGGCCGCGCCCAGCGCTCGGACTGCATGGCTCAGCAGCAGGCTCCCAGGATGCCCAGAATTCCAAGACCGGGCACCAAAGCCCAATGCCATCACAGCGACGATGGCGAGCGACAGCATTCCGCCCGACAATCCCACCGACAGCTCTCGGCGGGACTTCGGTCTCCAGGCCAATCCCACGGCCGACCATCCTGGGAAAAGTCCGGTCCGCGCCATGGGCCAGAGCCCAAACAAAGCCAGCCCAAGGAGGCAGCGGTCAACATAGCGGCGGAAGGGCTGCGCGGCCAAAGGCGAACCCGGAACCCAATGCTGGGCCAGGGTCCAAAGCCACGGCGCCAACAAGGCTCCGCCGACAAATACCACGATGAGATACCCACAAAGGACCATCACGGGATTTCCCGGTGATCGAGAGAGGGTTGTCCGATTCATGGGGGACTGACTCAAAAACAGCGAGTGAAGTGCATTCCAACCGGGTCAGCGTCGACGCCTCTGAGCATCGCAACCGGGCCGGGTAGCTCAAGGCACTCGGCAAGTCGGACAAATTCCAAAGAATTCCATTCGATGAGAAATCTTGGTGAAACCGTGGCGTCGAGCGAGCTGATCTTGGAATTCACTCAGGAAGCAATCGTCCAGTTCGATGATGCGGGCACATTGTTTGCAGACCAGGTGGTGGTGGTGAGCATCGCCCTCTTCCGGGGACAATTCGAATCGGGCCGCTCCGTCTCCGAAATCGTAGCGCCGCACCAATCCCATGCGCTCCAAGGTGTGCATGTTCCGGTAGATGGTCGCCAGATCGCAGTCCATCTTTCCCAGCGAGGTGTGGATCTCCTTGATCGTCAACGGAGACGCGTGCTTGCGGAGCACATCGAGGATGGCCTGGCGTGGGGCGGTGATCTTGAGCTCCCCGCGGCGCAGCTTGTCCGTCAGATCCGACAGCGGTTGCTGGATGAGTCGGTGCGGATGTTGGTGCTGGGGACAGGGCCGGCTCATGACAGGTTCCGCATAGGACGTTGCAGCCGCCCACCGAACAGGGACAGCACAAAGAGCCCGGCCAGCGTGAGCGTGATGCAAGGGCCGCTGGGTAGGTTGAGCGGATAAGAAATAGCCACGCCACCGACCGCGCCGATCAGCCCCAGGAACAGACTCATCAGGATTTGCTGTCGAAGGCTCCGTGCCAGATTCCGTGCGGCGGCCGGAGGGATGACCACCAGCGAGGTCACCAAGATGATGCCCAGCAGGCGGATGCTCAGGGCCACCGTCACCGTCAGCAACGCCACGAAGCCATAGTTGAGCCAGCGGACAGGGATTCCCGAGACATGGGCCAAATCCGCATGGGCGGTGAGCAAGGCCAACGCGTTGAGTTTCCAGAAGAGGATGGATCCCACGGAGACCAGAACAATGAACGCCAGAACAGCATCACCCCAACCGACGGAAAGGATGTCCCCGAACAAATAGCGATCGAGCTCTCCACGATGCCCACGCAACAGACTCAGGATGACCATTCCGAGGGCGACGGATCCACTCAACAGCAACGCCATGATGGTGTCGTTGAGCAAGGCGGTGCGTTCCTTGAGCCAGAGGATCAATCCGGCAATCAACAGGCTGAAAAGGATCATCGGAAGCGTCGGGTCCGGCAGCCCCAGCCAGAAACCCAGCGCTACGCCGGCGAGGGCTGCATGAGCCACGGTGTCGCTGAAGAAGGACATCCGCCGGGCGGTGAC
>Ga0255095_1000145_pt1 | contig 42560 bp, 32 predicted proteins | sample Colum_Law_RepC_8_2_FD_188435 | JGI IMG/M metagenome (GOLD analysis project Ga0255095, IMG submission 188435) | Freshwater microbial communities from Columbia River, Oregon, United States - Colum_Law_RepC_8d | ecosystem: Environmental > Aquatic > Freshwater > River | place: USA: Oregon...
AATCCGCCCCAATCCGAGGGGCGATGATGCCGTATTACGCCGCTGCCGGGGCCGCGCTGCCGAAGCCAGGAAGCTTCGGGGGCACCGGCTTCATGACCTCGGGGAGCGGGGTCGAAGCTTGGGCTCCGCTGGGAGGATCCGTCTTGTCGGGGCTCGACGGGTGCGGAGTGAAGCTGCCCGTGCTCACGATGTCGGCTACTTGCGATCCTTCAAGGGTTTCGTGCTCCAAGAGCGCCAGTGCGACCAACTCGACCTTGTCACGATGTTCGGTGAGAACATCTTGAGCCGTCTTGAAACCAGCATCGATGATCCTCTTCACCTCGGCATCGATCCGTTGGGCGGTCGACTCGCTGTATTCCTTGGAGCGCATCATGTCGCGACCGAGGAAGACGTATTCCTGAGATTCGCCGTAGAGCACCATGCCCAACTGATCGCTCATGCCCCAGTGCATCACCATGGCCTTGGCCATGGAGGTGGCCTGTTGGATGTCGCCAGACGCTCCGCTGGAGATGTCGTCGGTGAACATCTGCTCGGCAATGCGGCCGGCCATGGTCACGGCGATGAGGTCGTTGAGTTCCTTGAAGCGGCGATTGTGGATGTCCTCCTTGGGCAGGTACATCGTGGCTCCCAAAGCCTGGCCGCGAGGAATGATGGTCACCTTGTGCAGGGGGTGCGTGTGCTTGAGCACCACATTCACCACTGCATGACCCGCTTCGTGCCAGGCCGTGCCCTTCTTTTCCTCTTCGGACATGGCCATGCTGCGACGCTCGCGGCCCCAGCGCACCTTGTCGCGCGCTTCTTCCAACTCATCCATGCCAATGGACTTCTTGCCAGTGCGGGCCGCCAGCAAGGCCGCCTCGTTGAGCAAGTTGGCCAACTCGGCGCCGGAAAACCCCGGAGTTCCGCGTGCAATGACCGACAAATCGACTGCGCCATCGAGCTTCACGTTCTTGGCGTGCACCTTGAGAATGGCTTCGCGCCCACGGACATCGGGCAGATTCACCGTGACCTGACGGTCGAAACGTCCCGGGCGGAGCAGGGCGGGATCGAGCACGTCCGGCCGGTTGGTGGCGGCGATGATGATGATGCCTTCCTGAGTATCGAAACCGTCCATTTCGACGAGCAGCGCATTGAGAGTTTGTTCGCGCTCGTCATTGCCGCCGCCGAGGCCATGACCACGGCTGCGACCCACCGCATCGATTTCATCGATGAAGATGAGGCAAGGGGTGTTCTTGCGGGCCTGCTCGAACATGTCGCGCACGCGACTGGCACCGACACCGACGAACATTTCGACGAAGTCGGATCCGCTGATGCTGAAGAAGCTGGCATCAGCCTCACCGGCGATGGCCTTGGCCAAGAGTGTTTTACCCGTTCCCGGAGGGCCGACCATGAGAATACCCTTGGGAATGCGACCGCCGAGCTTCTGGAATTTCTTGGGATCGCGGAGGAATTCCACCAACTCCGAAACTTCATCCTTGGCCTCCTCGACACCGGCGACATCTTTGAACGTGGTCTTGTTGCGGTCTTTAGTGAGCAAGCGGGCCTTGGATTTGCCGAAGCTCAAGGCTCCCTTGCCGGCGGCCTTGATTTGACGCAGGAAGATGAACCAGATGAGTACACCACCCAGGATCAACGGGGCGGCGCTCATCAGGAATGTGGTCCAATTGCCGGAGCGCTCTACCGAACGGAAGCCGTGAACCTTGTAAAGGTCTTCCAAGACCCGTTCGGTCATTTGCAATTCGACATGGAAAGCCACCCAATTGGTACTGCCAGAATCTGGTTGGTAGGAACCCCGTATGACCTGCAATGCCTGTTGCGGGTGGAGCTCAATCACACCGCCACGAACCTGATTGGTTGAGATCAACTGGAAGAACTCTTGAGGCGTGAGGTTTTTCTCGTTTGATCCATGGGACTGCCGAGTCCAGAAGACCAGAGCGAGCCCCAGCAAAATAAGGGCGGGCCAGATCAACCAGTTTTGGTTGGGGATCTTGGGTTCCCCTGGTCGGTTACTCCGGTTGCCCTGCGGTGATAGGTCCTCAGACATGTATTATGTACTGACGGTATCATTCACTGGGGAGTCGCGCAAATGTTGGATGCCAATGATTCGGCGTCTGTGTACCGAAGAAAGGACGGCTGGGTTTCGAGCTTTCGCGGCTTTCCGTCACCCGATCGTCCGGTTAAGACTCAAGGAACTTCCATGCCTTGGCCGCAACCTCTCGATCCTTTGGGCAACCCATGGCTCTCCACCGGTGTGGCAGCCATCCCGGTCATCGTGTTGCTCGGCTTGGTGGCATGGGGCCACCTGCGTGTTGGGATAGCCGCGCTTCTGGCGCTGGGGGCCGCCCTCGGTGTGGCTTTGTTGGCCTTTGGGATGCCGGTGCCGGCCGCGCTGGGGGCGGCCGCTTATGGCGGGTCTTACGGATTATTTCCCATCGGATGGATCGTGTTGAATGTGATGTTCCTGCATGCCCTGACGGTCAAGTCGGGGCTCTTCCAGGATTTGAAGGGTCAGCTCTTGCGGGTAGCCCCCGATCCTCGGGTCCAAGTCATCCTCATCGCCTTCTGTTTCGGCGCCTTCATCGAGGGGGCGGCCGGTTTTGGCGCTCCGGTGGCCATCACCGCGGCCTTGTTGCTCCAACTGGGATTCTCGCCAATCCACGCCAGTGGGCTGTCCCTCATCGCCAATACGGCTCCGGTGGCCTTCGGTAGCATCGGCATCCCGATCACGACGCTGGCCCAAGTCACTGACCTCGACGTGATGAAGCTCTCGCAGATGGCCGGCCGGCAACTCCCGGTCTTCTCGACCATCATTCCCCTTTGGATCGTCGGTGCCATGGCCGGATGGCGCGGTATCCGGGAGGTTTGGCCGGTGGCCTTGGTGGCGGGAGTCTCCTTTGCCGTGATGCAGTTCTTGGTGAGCAATTACCATGGACCCTGGCTGGTGGATTCCATTTCGGCTCTGGTGAGCCTAGGGGCTGTCTTGTGGATGCTGCGCTGGCGTCAGCGGAAAGAATCGCCGGCCCTCATCGATACGCCGGTTTCCGCCTCCGGCATGCGTTGGTGGAGGCCCTGGGTGCCTTGGCTGATTCTGACCCTCGCCATCTTCGCCTGGGGCACGCGACCTGTGAAGGAGACGCTGGATCGCCTAGTCTCACCGTCTTTTCCGGTGCCTGGCATCCACCAGCAAGTGATGCGGACTCCGCCGGTGGTTCGGGTTTCCAAGGTCGAAAAGGTGGAATTGAAACTCAATGTGCTTTCCGCCACGGGGACCGGCATTTGGCTGGCCGCCGTGGTCAGCGGGTTGCTGATGGGGTATTCCCCCAGACAATTGCTGCGGGTCTGGTGGGACACGCTGATGGCGGTCCGCCAGTCACTACTGACCATCGCCGCCATGCTGGCCCTAGGGAATGTGACCAAACTGTCGGGTGCCGACGCCACGCTCGGAATGGCGTTGGCCAAGACCGGCGTCTTCTACCCGTTCTTCGGGACACTCCTCGGTTGGCTCGGTGTGGCCCTGACCGGCTCTGACACGGCTTCCAATGTGCTTTTCGGATCGCTACAACGAATCACTGCCGAGCAGTTGGGGCTCAGCCCATACCTGATGTGCGCCGCCAACTCCACCGGCGGTGTGATGGGCAAGATGATCGACGCCCAGAGCATTGTAGTCGCGGGGGTCGCAGTGAAGGCCCACGGTGAGGAGGGGAAAATCCTCCGTTTCGTATTCTGGCATTCACTGGTGCTGGCCGCCCTGATCAGCGCCTGGGTGGCCGCTCAGGCCTACTGGCCGCTCTTGCAGTCGACCGTTGTGAGGTAGAACCCACTGGGCCTCGCGACCCTCGAGCCGCAGCCTCACTCGGCCATGCTGACGGGATCGATGCCCACCGAGCGGCACCAATCCCGATAGGCGAACGGTGAGATTTCGCTGGGCTTGATTTCACTGCGGCCACCCCAGAAAACATTCGTGTATCCGACCGGGATGCCCGCCTCGACCAAGTGCTGGTCGATGGCCGCTTTGTGCGCCAGAACCATGGCTTTGTCGGTGCCGTGGGCCACCCCCATCACGTTGACGTTGCGGAACTCCGTGCCGCCCTCACGCCAGTAGGCGTGGGTCATGATGAAATGTCGGCCCACCTCTTTTCCGGCGGCTTCTTCGAGCCCCGCAGGAACGGCCCAGTGGAACAACGCATTGAACTTGGTGACCCGCTCACCGGAGACCAGCGGTTTGACGTGCTCGAGGAAGGTGCTGAATCGCCCGATGACCTTCCGTCGGGTGAGTTCCTCGGCGACTGCGTGGAATTCGTCCAAAGACAAGCCGGCTTCGCGGGCGCGGGTAGCCCATAAATCCAACGTCAATTCGTCGGGAGTGAACTCACGCTTCAATGCGGTGAGCACCTTCCATTCGGTGTCACTGAGTTGGGTGACTTGAACGGGCACCGACTCAGCCGGTTCATCGGCCCGGGCGCCCGGCTCCATGCCTCGGCGGCGCACGTGACCCACCCCCAGGGCGAAGAGTTTCTTGGCCGACATCAGGCGGTAATGCTCAGCGCCAATGGTCCGCGCCAGATAGGCCGCGTGTTTTTGCAGGGAGTAGCCTTGAGGCACCTTGAGGGTGGTCCACAGTTTGTAGTTCGAACCCGGAGTGGCTGCATCGGTGGAACGCAAGACGACGTGCCCGCTGAATGGGTCTTTTTGGAACAGCGTGTCGAAGGCGCTGTCCAAGCGATCAGCAGGCACCTGCCAAGCGCAGAGAGCCCCCTCCGCTAGGCTGGTGGCCAAGAGTGTTTGGCGAATGCGGCGGATCACACCCGCCCGCAGCATGGCTTGCAGGCGCAGAAGAACGGTCTCAGCCGGAAGATCAGCCAGTCGTCCGATTTCCCCCATCGGATCGCGCGGGTAACCTTGGATGCGGTCTTCGCTGACCGCGAGGATGCGGGCGTTGATCGGATCCGTGGTCTCAATGGGATGGGTGTCGGGCATGCGGAGGGTTCAAACCTTCCGGTTCGGATACAGCTTGGCGACGAGGTTGGCGTAGCCATTGAGGTACTGTGTGGGGATGCGATCGCCGGTATCTACGACTCGCTCTGAGGCCTGACTCCAACGCGGATGCGGCACCTGGGGATCGACGTTGGACTCGAAGGGATACTCCTGCGGATTCAGAGTCTCCCAGAGGGTCGACGGTTGTTTGCTGGCAAACTCGATACGGACGATGCTCTTGATGCTCTTGTACCCGTACTTCCACGGAACCACCAAACGCACCGGAGCTCCGTTCTGCTTGGGTAGCGGCTTCCCGTAAATCCCGGTGGCCACGAGCGTCAGCGGATGCAGGGCTTCGTCCAAACGCAGCCCTTCGGTGTAAGGCCAGGGATAATCGGCAAGTCTCGCGACACCCGGCATTTCCTCAGGCCGTAGAACCGTGGTGAAGGCGACAAACTTGGCCTCCGGTTTGGGCTTAGCCTTGGCAATGAGCTCCGCCAACGGGAAGCCGTTCCAGGGTACCACCATCGACCAGGCTTCCACACAGCGGAACCGATAAACGCGCTCTTCTTGAGAGAACCCATGAAGAAGGTCTGACAGGCCCAGCTTCAAGGGGTTTTCGCACAACCCGTTCACTTCCAAGGTCCACGGGTCAGTGCGGAACCGGCCCACTAGTTCCTTAACTCGCGTCTTGGTGGTGCTGAACTCGTAGTAGTTGTTGTACCCGGTGGCCGCATTCTCATCCGAGAGGCGGCTGGAGGGGTTGTAGTCGGGATTGCGTTTTCCTGCCGTGAATCCGGTTGCCTTGGCGGTGTTGGTTGATTGAGCCAAGGCAGGCAGACCGACCGCCAAACCGCCGCCAATGAAACCCATCGCACGCAGGAAATCGCGTCGCCGATGGTAGATGGATTCAGGGGTGATGGCACTGTCAGGCAGATGCCACGGGGGGCGTACAATCACATTGGCCATGGGGGAAGAATGGCGCTCCTCAGACGTTCTGCACTTTTTTTCTGATGAGGGCGGAAGACTCCCACGGGTTGAGGATTCGACCGCCTTGCTGGCGCCACGTATCGGTCTGACGCTCAGCGTCGGCCGCAAGGTTGGGATCCAAGATCAGGACCACCTTGATGAAACGCTTTTCTAATTCTTCAACCGGCAAGATGGCCAAATGGCTTCCCGGAGTGATGCGCCCTCGACCGGCTCCGGAGGGATCGAGTACGAGGTCGATGGCATCGAATCCATCGCGACCCAAACTGCAAAAGTTCAGCAGCAAGCTGCCGCTGGACGAGGCGCCGTAACCGCAAAGACGCTGGCCCGCACTGCGGATTTCGCGAATTTCGTGGAGCAGTTGCTCACGAAAAGCGGCCAAGCGGTGGCCGAAGTCTTGCCAGAAAGCCCAAGTACCCAACCTCATCGTTTGCTCAGATTGGATCCTGTGTGACACGGAATCGCCCACCGGAAAGACCCCTCGGTGCCCGATGAAGACTCGCAACTGGCCACTGGCCGCCGGGCATTGCTCGATCTGGAATGCTTCCAAATCATGCTGGTGGAGTTGCTCCTGAAGACCATCGACGGTCAGAAGGAGAGAGTGCCGTGGGTGGAGGATTTCAAAGAGCCTTCCGGCGGCCAATTCAGCGACATGGGGCAACTGGACCGACGCTGCTCCCTGGGGGTCCAAGGAGGCTTTCAGCCCGCTTAGGAAATGCTTCAGAGAATCGGCTTGAGCGAGTTCGCTCGGTGACGATGCGTTGGATGCGGCAGTCGCAATACCGTTGGCCGTGGGGTCGGTACGCTGAAGGATTCGGCAGTGGGGACAAAAGGCCAGCCGCATGGGTTGTCGAGGTTCCGGATCTCCCAATTCATAGGGTTCCAGCAACCGTTCTCCACAGGGTTGCATACCGAGGTCGATCACTACGGACAACCCCTCAAGGTGGCAGGCGCGGCAGGCTGCATTCATGGATTCAAAAGGAGTGAAGGGCTCGGTCTGTTCACCGGAAAGAGGAGGGCGTTGCCGCTCGAGCAAAAATCAATGCACCGACAACGGTGAGCAACGCGTTGAGCAGGAGTAGTTCAAAGCCAAATCGATAACCGTGGAACCACGATGCCGACTGATAATCCAACACAGCACAAAGGGCGATGGACGCAACGGCGATCCACGGCAGGGGTTTTCCGGTGATCCGGATTCGGGTCGCCAGGCCCAGAGAAAAGAAACCCAAGAGCGGTCCATAGGTATAACTGGCCAGCTTGAGAACCAGATCGATAACCGCGAATTGGGAAGCCAAGGACCGCAGGATCAACAGCGTGAGGAACATCACGCCCGCAAACGCCGTATGCACTTGTCGGCGGATGCGCCCCCGTGCCGCTTCGGACAGCTCTGGCCGTTTTTCGAAGCCAAGAAAATCGACACAGAAACTGGTCGTCAGCGAGGTGAGCACGGAGTCGGCGCTATTGAAGGTCGCCGCGGTCAGGCCCAGGACGAAGATCACCGCGGCCGGAGTGCCCAAATACCCCAGGGCAATGCGTGGGAAGAGTTCGTCGGTGCGGGCGGGCAGGGAAATGCCTCGGATCTCAGCAAATCGGAAGAGCAGCGCACCGAGGACGAGAATGGCAAGGGTCACCGCCACCATGACGGGCGTGAACAGCCACAGGTTCTTCTGGGCATCGGGCAAGGTGCGGCAGGAAAGCGTCTTCTGCATGTTGTTCTGGTCGAGGCCGGTCATGACCACAGCCAAGGCAGCACCACTGATCAACTGCTTCCAGAAAAACCCGGGGGATCGCCAGTCGCCGTTGAAGACCGTCGTCTCGGGACCCTGCGAGAGATTCCGGAACAGGTCCGTCGGGCTCCAGTCGAGGCCCACCATTAAGGCCCCGATGCTCAGCACAACACCGAGAACCAGGAAGCCGCTCTGGAAAAGATCCGTCCAAACCAACGTCTGAATGCCGCCCCGCAGCGTGTAAATCAGGATGAGCAAGATGGCGGATCCCGCTGTCACCCAGAAAGGGATTCCCCAACCTTGGAACACGAAGGTCTGAAAGACGGTGACGGCCAAGTACAGTCGGGCCGCCGAGCCCAACAACCGGGAAATCAGGAAAAACCCGGAGCCCGTCTTTTGCGCAGACACGTCAAACCGTTGTCCCAAAAACTCGTAGATGGAGGTCAAGCGGAGCCGGTAATACTGCGGGAGCAAAACCGAGCCGATGAGCGCATAGCCCACGCAGTACCCGAAGACCAATTGCAGGTATCCGAAATGGTCGGCCGCCACCTTACCGGGCACCGAAATGTAGCTGACACCGGAAAGGGTATCCCCAATGAGACCCAAGGCGACCCAAACCCACGGAGAACGCCGATTCCCGGTGAAGTATCCGGCGTTGTCGGCTTGGCGGCCAGTCCACCAAGCCACCGTCAGCAGCGCCGCAAAATAAGCGCCCACACAGGTCAGGATCGTGGCCGGTTGCACGGGCTAGAGAGAATCACGAGCGAGCGGTCCGGGGCACGCGGAAAGTCGAAATCTACCCGATCTGGAATACGGAGATTTCCTCCGAAATGGTTACCCAAATCACTGATTGAGCTTTCTCCGCTTCCCACACGGCACGAGGGCTGGTAGCCAGTCGGCATGCACTCCCATCAGGTCATCCGCGACGTCCTCCAGACCACCAGTGCGAAGCAAATCGCAGCCGACATGAGTTTGTCGCTGTCCCTCATTTACAAGTGGGCGGAAAAGCCGGACCCCGATGCCACAACGGCCTCACACAATCCGTTGGATCGGATGGATCAGTTGATGAAGAGCACCCGCGACTTGCGCCTGATTCACTGGTTATGCCAGCGGGCAGGCGGGTTCTTCATCCGCAATCCGAAGACCCATCACACGCATCCGGAATACCTGATTCCGGCAACCAACGGAGTGGTTCAGGAGTTCGCAGACCTATTGGCGGTGATTGCCAGCGCCGCGTCCGACAACCGGATCGACCCCGCCGAAGCCATCAAGATCCGGAGTCGCTGGGAAGAGTTGAAGCGCTCAACCGAAACCTTCGTCGCCTGCTGCGAAGCCGGCAACTTCCACGCCCTCCAGAAGAACTCCCAGTGAAGGTAAAGAGGGAACCAACGGTGGAGTGCCGTTGATTCTCATCGCGGGTCAGTCCAGACCTACCAAAGGGGGCTGAAATTCTTCTTCGTCGCTCTCAGCGGAAACATCCATCTCTTGGGCCGAGTTTGTACCCGAAGCGGGTGTCGAGGCGGGCGGCCTTTCCAACAAATCGCGCTGCCAAGGCATCAATGCATTCCAAGCATCCGGATCGTTGCGACCCAAAGCGTACAAGGTGGCCTTCGACGCGATGAGGGTTGGGTCGATGCTGAGTTCCCGAGCGTTGAGGTCCCGAACCTTGGCCAACCGGTCCGACACATCCAATTCGGAACGGCTCATGCGACGCGAATGCACGCGAATGGGTCGAGGCAACTGATCTTCAGGCACCTCCAAGCCCCGTTGAATTGCATCCAGCAGTCCTGCCCGCCGCTTGGAGGTCAGGAAGTGAGGCAAATTGAGCCCGCGGGTCGACCGTGTTTCGGAGGCCGTGGCAGACAGTTCCGCCAATTGCTCATGCTTGAGGATGAAGAACGGAGGGCGACCGGTCCGCAGGGCGTCCTTTTCGCGCCAGTGCCACAGTTCCCGCAAAACGGCTAAACCCAACGGGTCCAGCTTGTCGTGTCCCTTACTGCGCCAGATGGAGTCCTCGTCAACGCGCTCGGGCTGGCAGCAGTCGCGGATCAACCGATTGCAAATTTGTTGATGCCACTCCAATCGGCCCAGCGACTCCAACCGCTTCATCAACGATTGCTGCAGCGGGAACAGGTAGCGCACGTCATTCAGCGCGTAATCCAACATGGCCGGGGTGAGTGGGCGACGGCCCCAGTTGGCCTTTTGGGAACCTTTTTCGAGAGTGACACCCAGGTGCGTGGTGAGGGCGTCATTGAGCCCAAAGCGGGCTTCACCCGCCAAACGCGCCGCGAGCATCGTGTCGAAAATGCGGCTGGGCTTGAAGTGGTGGCCGCGGAACAATAGTCGAAGATCGTAGTCGGCCGCGTGGAAGATGATGGAATGATCATCCATGGCCTCCCACAATGGTTCGAGATGCAGGTCCGCTAACGGATCCACGAGGTACTCGCCACCGGGAACCCCCACCTGAAGCAGGCACAGTTTCTCGGGATAGGCATGCAGTGAGTCGGCCTCCGTATCGAGAGCGACCCATTCTGATTCCCGTACTCGAGAAGCAAGTTCCCGCAATTCGGCGGTGGTGCTAATCACAGACTGGTAAGTTGGTGGATGGAAAAACCAAGATGAAGCCTCAATTGCAAGAATTTGACCTTCATTGGGGCGGCTTCTTGGCGTTGGGACGCCGTGCTTGGAAGCGCCGGAATGCCTGCAGTTCGGTCGGATGCTCCTTCCAATATCCAACCAGCGCGGTGAGGGCGGCCAAGGTTTGAGGGGTCAGGTGGTGCTCGATATCTTCCACTTCGCGTTCGACGGTTTCTGCCCCCAACCCCAGCAAGGTCAGGAGTTCGGTGAGGGTGCGGTGCCGGTCTTTGATGTGAGCCGCGACCGCCGCACCCTCGGCTGTCAGGGTGAATCCCCGATAGCGCTGGTAGTTGACGAAGCCCCGCTTGGCCAAGCGACGGACCATGTTGGACACGGTGGACGAACTCAGGCCCAGGGCCTCCGCCAGATCGCTGACCCGGGCGTACCCGTTGCTCTCCACCAGCTCCTGGATGCGCTCCAGATGATCCTCGGTCGATTCCGACCGGGATGCCGATGGGTTGGCGGGTTCCTTGCGGCGACTCATGGCCAGTTCCAATCAATCAGTGGCTCAATTGACGCGCCGCTGCTGTCCTGAGGCGGGAATCGGGCGACGCGGTCAATTGAGTGAGCCAAGGAACACCGGGTTTGCCGAATGCCTGATGGAGCCAGACCACTTCGAGTGCGGCCCGCGGGTCTTTCTGGGATTTGACCCAAGAGGTCGCCTTGTCGAGCACCTCGCGCGCATCCCGCTGACGCAGCAGCAACCGAGACTGCTCCTGTTCCCAACCGTTGGCAGAGAGTGTTCGGTCCAGGAGGTCTGTCGTGGAGAGCTTGGTGAGATTCGGAGCGGGCCGACGCGGGGCTTTGCCAGAGGCGTTGGCGGTCACGCGCCAGATGCGTCCGTGCTCCTTGTCGCGGCGCGGATCCCGGAAATCGACCTCACCGTGCTGGATGATGGGGTTGCTCCAGTCGGCGATGTACAGAGCGCCATCCGGCCCGAGTCGCAAGTCGATGGGTCGGAAGGTGACGTTGGTGGAACGGAGCAAGTCAGGCTGCTCCTGGGTCTGGAACGAAGACCCTGAATCCTTCACCGAGAAGCGAACGATGCGGTGCGCGCGGAAGTCACAGGTGATGGCATTCTCCTGCCATTCCTTGGGGAAGGCGGGGCTGTGGATGACTTCGAGGCTGGCGAACTTGGGATAATTGCCCGGGCTGATGCTGTCGGCTTCCCGGCGCATGTCCGAATAAGTGAAGTAGGTCGCACCATCGACCGCGTGGTAAATGCCCTTGCCGCCGGCGCCGTCGGTGAAGAAGGAGTTGCCGTATTGATCCCAATGGTGACCCCACGGATTGCAACCGCCGCGGGTGAAGACCGACAGCGTCCAAGAGTCGGGATTGAAGCGCCAAATGCCGCCCGAATTGAGCCGGCGCACCCCGTGGGCCGTCTCGATGTGCGTGTGCGTGTAAATCGACTGGTTCATGTAGAGGTGTCCGTCATAACCCCAGCGCAGCGTGTGGAGGTTGTGATGGGTGTCCTCGGTGCCGAAACTCGAGAGGGTCACCGTACGGCGGTCGGCCTTTCCGTCGCCATCTGTGTCTTCCAAATGCAGAAGTTGATGACTGGCCGCCACGTAGCAGCCGCCCTTTCCATCGGGAACCACGCCCGTGGGAATGAGCAGGCCATCGGCGAAAACGGTGTGGCGGTCGGCCTTGCCGTCGCCGTCGGTGTCTTCGAGCACGACCACCGAATCGACGGCGGGCTGGCCCGGCTTGATTTGCGGATAGACCTCGGACGACGCCACCCAGAGGCGTCCCTGGGGATCCCAGTTCATGTGGATGGGCTTGTGGAGCAGGGGATTTTCAGCCCAGAGGCTCACCTCAATGCCCTCGCCACTATCAAAGCTCGGGATGGCTTGCTTCGAGACACTGGCCCGGGAGTCGGCGGCCGAGCTGGCTTGGGTCGCCTTCTTCGCCAGCAGAGCCCGCACTTCGGCCATCGCCTTGGGGTCGGATTGTTCGGAGGGGCGCAGCGAGGCGATCCGGGTGTCCCACTCGGCGATCATGGGATCGAACTGCGGAATCTCGACACTGTTGCGGCCTTGCTCGTGCTTGCGGAAGCCAAAGAGGTAGGTCCAGTTGGCCGGACGCCAGCGGTGGAAAAACAGCTCATTCTTATGCTGGATGGCCGAGCGGAGCAGGGCGGTGTCGGTGCCCTTGGCCGGAGCTTGGATTCCGAGCAACTCGGGCAACCGGTCAGCGAGCATGCGATAGCCGGTGTCATTCAGGATGACCGGGCTCTCGTAGGTGACCATGCGCAGCATCGAGATGCGCCGTGTCGCACCCAGGATGTCCACCACCGGAATCCCCGAAGTCTTGCCCAGGTTGCCCAAGGCCTCGGCCACCTCGTTCAGTGCCTTGGAGTGAATGGAATCGGGCCGTTCCCCTTGTTGCTGGATCGGGGTGAACAATACGAAACGCACCGGTTGGCCGCTGGCCTCGCGGATGCCGGTCATCAGCCGTCCGGTGTCGGTGATGAATTTCGACAGATACGCCGCATGAGCCTCGCCGGCGGGAATATCGGCCAACTCGAGGGCCGCAGTCATTCCGTAGCTGAGGATGGCGACCGAGGGCTTGGCGATGGCGACTTGCTCTTGAACGCGCTTGAGCCAGCTCTCTTCCGACTTGTTCCAATCGAAGCTGGCGCGGGCTTTGCCCACCGGGGTATCGCCGGCCCAGGACAGGTTGCGGAAGGTGAGACGACGGTCGGAGTAAGAGGCTGTCAGTGCGGTCTCCAAATACCCGTAATCGACCTCGCGTTCGAAGAAGGTGTCGCCGATGAAAAGTACACGGTCTCCGTCATTCAGAGAGAACCGTACTGGCTCGGCGGCGGGCAGGGCGGGGACACCCCGGCCCATGCCGAAGATCAGGACGCAAAGCCAAAGTTGGATTCGTTGACCGAGGAGCATGGTTTGAGCGTGATGGGAAACCCCCGGTCCGGGGAAGCAGGAAAGATGGGATGTGCTTATCTGAGCCGACCCGCTGCCCGAATTGCTGGATCGAGTCATGAATCGCCGATCGCTTCGCCTGGATCGTGTTGGTGGATCATGTCCGGTACATCATCATCTCCGACGCCCCAAAGGTGAGCCTCCTTGATCCCTTCGTCCCATTCCATGCAGTCTCGCAATCCCATGACCGAGTTCTTCGACACGCACGCACACTTGGATTTTCCGGACTATGCCGAGGATCTGGAGGCCGTGGTGGAGCGTGCCACGGCAGCGGGGATTACCCGGATCGTAACCATCGGGACTACTCTCGAGGGCAGCGCCCGGGCCGTGGCCATCGCAGAGCGTTTTCCGTCGGTGTTTGCGGCGGTGGGCGTCCACCCGGGGCACATGGATGAATCGCCCGAGGAGATCCGACCCGTGCTGCGCGAACTCGCGCGACACCCCAAGGTGGTGGCCATCGGCGAGACGGGCCTCGATTTCTTCCGCCGACCGGGTGAGCCAGAACCAGAACCGATCGCCGATGCGGCCAATCGCCGCAAACAAGCATCCCTGTTTCAGCAGCAGTTGGAGGTGGCCGCGGAACTGGGCCTCAACGTCATCATCCACACCCGCGATTCCTTTTCCCCCACGATGGACGTTTTCCGCCCCTACGCCGACCGCATGAGGGGCGTCTTCCATTGCTGGGTGGGTTCGGTGCCTGAGCTTCGCGAGGTCGAGTCATTGGGGTCGCTGGCCAGTTTCACCGGCATCGCCACCTTCAAGAACGGCGTGAATGTGCGCGAAGCGGCCGCGGCCGTGACGGGTGGGCACTTCATGCTGGAAACCGATTGCCCATTCCTCGCCCCGGTCCCATTCCGCGGCAAGCGTTGTGAACCGGCCTATGTGGCCCAAATCGCCGCAGCCATCGCCGAGGCCCGCGGCCTGAGCCTCGAAGCATTGTCCGCCGAAACTTGCGCGACTGCCCGACGGTTCTTTCCGAAGATGGGCTGATTTTCTGGGACCTGGGACGGCCACACAGACTGCCACAAGTGCCCCTCACAGAGACCCGGGGACCGGCGATAGCCCGGGGTTTCGACCGTTTCCAGGTCCGCCATCGAGACAGTGAGTCACTCCAGGTGGATGCAACGGTAACCGGGATTGTTCGCCTCAATGAGAGGCCGACCCTCAGGGCCTAGAACGAGCAGGGCGGTAGACAACGCATCGGAGACCGCAGCCTCTGGACCTACAACGGCGGCACAGCGGGCCCGGCGAACGGGTTCGCCCGTGCGTGGATCCAGCACATGGCCCAGTTCCTCGCCACCTTCGGTGAAGGACTTGCCCCAGACTGCGGATACCGAGAGGGATTCGTCGTAGAGTTCGACCCAATGTGTGACCGCTGGCTCGCCAGAAGGTGTGAGCAAGCCCGTCGCCTGGGGTACGGAATCCCGAGGAGCGGGTAAGCCCACTCGCCATGCGCGTCCGTCCGGAGCCAATCCCCGAGTGAGGATGCTGCTGGTGCCCCCGTGCAACAGCGCATGCGGCACACCGGCCTCGGTCAGCAAGTCCAGGGCCCGGTCCAGGGCGTGACCTTTACCAAGGGCACCGAGGTCGAGTTCCACACCGGGGCAATCAAAGGTCACCGAGAATTCCGAGGCATCGAGACGGACCCGGTGCCACCCTGCGGCATCGCGGGCCTGACGAACGGACTGCGTTGATGGCCTGGAGCCAGTGCCACCGACGAACCCCCAAGCCCGCAACAGGGCACCCACCGTGATGTCGAAGGCCCCATCGGTGACCTCGGAAAGGACTCGGGCCCGCTCGAGCAAACGGAAGGTACTCGGTGATACCCGGACTGGCCCCACCGCAGCGCCGGCATTCACTCGGCCGATGTCGGAATGGCTCCGGTATCGGCTCAGGGCGGACTCGAGCGCATCGACCTCGTCCAGGGCCTCCTCACCGGCGGCGCGCAACCGCTCCGGAGCCTGTCCCCAAAGCACCCACTCGAAGCGGGTCGCCATCGCGTGACGAGCGAGGCGAACCGGTTGTGGCATGCCTGAGATGTCGGTCATCAAAGGCAATTCAGGGGCCTAGGGTTGCGCCGGGAAAGGTCAAACCACCGGATCAGCGGATCTCCACCGCGGGGCTTGTCCTGTCGGCGGGGGTGGGTAGGGTGGATCTATGGCAAGAGTGCATTCGGTGCTGGCGGCGTCTGTGCTGCTGGTGGCAACAGCGATCGACAGTGTGGCCGCTCTCCCTAGGAAACTGGCGTCGTCGGTCGAACGCCTCAAAGCGGTGGGTCCGGAAGGACAGGGGAATGCGGCGGCCCAGGCCGCCTGGAACGATGTGGCCAAGGCCAAGGCCTCCCAGATCCCCGATTTGATCGTGGCCATGGACGGAGCCAATGACTACGCGCTGAACTGGATTCGTGCGGCAATCGAGGCTGCGGTGCAACGCGAGACGGTTGCCGGATCGAAGCTCTCGGTGAAATCGCTCGAGACGGTCCTGCGCGACACCCGACACCATCCGCGGGCTCGCCGCCTGGCCTTCGAATTGATGCAGCGAGTGGACGCGTCGAAGGCTCAGACAATCCTGTCCGATTTCTTGCAAGATCCCGGTTCTGAAATGCGCCGCGAGGCCGTCGCCCAACTCATGGCCACCGCCGCCCGGCAGACCAACGGTACCAAGGCCACCGCGGTGACCACCTACCGCCAAGCGCTCGGGTTTTCCCGAGAAGCCGACCAGATCGAAGACATCGCCAAGCGCTTGCAGGATTTGGGCGACAAAGTGGATCTGGCCAAGACCTTTGGTTGGGTTTCGAAGTGGCAGTTGATCGGGCCCTTCGACAACACCGGCGAGGCCGGTTTCGCCAAGGTGTACCCGCCAGAACAACGCTTGGACCTGGGAACAGGACTGACGGGCAAGAGCGGCCCGGTGAAGTGGTTCCCCTATGAGACCCGCAGCGAATACGGGTTGGTCGATTTCAATCAGGCAATCTCGTCGTTGAAGGGGGCGGTGGGTTATGCGACCGCCGAGTTCTGGAGCGATTCGGCCCGCACCGCCCAAGTGCGTTTGGGCTGCAAGAACGGCTGGAAGGTGTGGGTGAATGGGGCGCTGATCTTTGGTCGTGATGAGTACCATCGGTCGGCCGAGATCGATCAGTATCGCATGCCCGTTTCATTGAAGGCCGGAAAGAACATCCTCCTCGTCAAATGCGCCCAGAACGAACAGACGCAAGACTGGGCCAAAGAATGGGAATTCCAGCTCCGGGTCACCGACGAGCAGGGCGCCCCGATCGTCTCCACCCGCTGAATCCGTTTCTGAACCTCGCTGACCGACTCACGATCCATGAAACTTTCCCTCTTCCTGACCGCGGCCCTCACAGTGGCCGGCTCCCTCGGTGCCGCCGATTGGACCCAATTCCGGGGTCCGAATGGCGACGGTCTTTCCAGTGACACCGGCGTGCCGGTGCGCCTCGATGCGTCTTCGATCACTTGGTCCATCTCATTGCCGGGCCGTGGGTTTTCGTCCCCGCTGATTCTTGGAGACAAGGTCTTCGTGACGGCCGGAAGCGGCGCCCGTCAGGATCGACTCCATGTGCTTTGCTTCCGGGTGACGGACGGGGCGTTGCTCTGGGAACGCCAATTCTGGGCCACCGGTCGGACCATGACCCACGAAAAGATCGGCGCTGCCACCCCGACACCGGCCTCAGACGGCAAGGCGATTTACGCGATCTTCTCCTCCAACGACTGTGTGGCTCTGGATCTCGAGGGGCGGTTGCTGTGGTTCCGCGGGCTGGGCCGGGATTACCCCAATGCGAGCAACTCCTTGGGCATGTCCTCGTCCTTGGTGGTGGTGGATGGGGTAGTGGTCGCCATGGTCGAGAACGACAGCGAATCGTTCACCGCTGGGCTCGATGCCCGCACTGGTGTGAATCGATGGAAACTGGATCGCCCGAAGAAAGCCAACTGGACCTCTCCGGTGGTCTTCAAATCGCCGGGACAACCCAATCGAGTGCTCTTGCAGTCCTCGCAAGGGGTGACAGCCGTGGACCCGACGACAGGCAAGGTCGCTTGGGATCTCAGCGACGGGGCCTCAACCGTGCCCTCGCTCGTGGTGAGCCAGGGCAAGTTGGTCATTCCGGCCAATGGGATCACCGTTGTGGAACCCACCGCGGGCGACACGAAGCCGAAGTCTGTCTGGCGTTCGGCCCAATTGCGCCCGGGAACCGCCAGCCCGGTGGTCGTGGGCGGTCGCCTCATCACCCTCAACGATGGCGGCATCCTGACGTGTGCCGATGCGCAAGACGGCAAGCGTCTCTGGCAGTTGCGCTTGAAGGGTTCCTTCAGCGCCACCCCGGTGGTTGCCGGTGGGCATTTGTACTGCGTGAGCGAAGACGGCCGGGTGCAGGTGGTGGATCCGTCGAAGGCGGAGGGGGTCGTGGTCAGCGAGTTGACCTTGGAGCAAACGGTCATCGGGACTCCGTCCATCGCCTCGAACTCCCTCTTCGTGCGCAGCGATTCTCGGTTGGTGCGCTTGGGTGGTGCTGCTCTGCGCTGACCCGCTCGATGCTTTCCATCGGCCCAGACTTCAGAGAGATTTCCGCCATGCTTTCCACACGGATCCGAACTTCTTGGCTGTGGCTCGCCTTGGTGATGCTCGCGGGGTGCGCCTCGTCGGGACGGCGTCCGGAGAATTCCTCCTCCATGAATCTCCACCTGCGATCCCAGAATGGCGGGGCCTCCGGCGTCATCGTAGCCTCAGAGCGCGTGGAGTCGTGGGACCCGCACCGCACTGCCATCATCGTGTGTGACATGTGGGATGACCACTGGTGCAAGTCAGCTTCGTCTCGAGTGGGCGAACTCATCGAACCCATGAACCGGACGCTGGAAGCCGCCCGGAAGAAGGGGGTTTTCATCATCCACGCTCCCAGCAGCGTCACGGCTTTCTACCAAGGAACCCCGGCTCGCGATTTGGCCCTCAAGGCGCGCCACACTGCGACCCCACGTCCGTTGGCCACTGCAGAACGCTGGGGGACCCGCTGGTGCTGGCCGGATGCTTCGCGCGAAGGCGTGCTGCCCATCGACGACTCCGACATGGGCTGCTCGTGCTCCGGTTCGAAGTGCTCGGTGCGTGAGGCCTGGACTCGCCAGCATCCTGGTCTGCGGATCGAAGCGGGCGACGCACTCACCGACGATGGTCAGGAAACCTGGAACCTGCTCGCCGAGCGCGGTATCGACCACGTCATCTTGTGCGGTGTGCACCTCAACATGTGTGTGCTCGGCCGACCCTTCGCCATTCGGCAAATGGTCCGCTTGGGCAAGCACGTGGCCCTGATCCGTGACCTGACTGACACGATGTACAACCCGGAACGGCCTCCCGGGGTGGATCATTTCACCGGCACCGACCGGGTCGTCGCACACATCGAACGGTACTGGTGCCCGTCGTTCACCAGCGCCGACATCACCGGCGGAAAGCCTTTTCGATTCCGGGAAGATCACCGTTAAACGCTACCGGCGGCATTGACGCCTTCACCCCGGACCGGTTCTGTTGAACGACATCATGGCCAAGCCCGTCGCCTGCCTGCTGTGCCGCCATGAGCGGACCACCGAAATCGATTCCCTCACGCCCGAGGAAATCGGCCGCTTGTGGCACTACTTCGGTGTGACCCTCAGTCCGGAGGCACAGGCCTCATTCCAACGGGCGTCTCGAGTGACCCAACATCGATGCGCGTCCTGCGGGTTCGAGTTCTTTGATCCGGTGCTGCCGGGCAATGGGGCTTTCTACACCGACTTGCAAACCCAGGTCGCTCGGTACTATCCCGGCGACAGCCCGTCGTTCCTGCATGCGATCGACTTGGCTGTCCGAGTGGGTTCGCGCGATTGCATGGATTTGGGATGTGGCGACGGCGGTTTTCTGGATTTGGCCCGCTCCAAGGGCATCGAAACCCACGGCCTGGACCTGAACCCGAAGGCCGTGGCAGCGGCTCAAGCGAAGGGGCACGACGTCCATGCTTCGACGGCTGAGGCCTTCGCCCAAAGTCATTCGGGGCGGCAATTCTCACTCGTCACCGCCTTCGAGGTCATGGAACACGTCCCAGATCCGGTCGCGTTCTTCCGTGACGCGGCGCGCTTGGTCGCACCCGGCGGGCATTTGGTGATTTCGGTTCCGCACGGTCAGGGGCTGTATCGTTGGTGGACGCTCGAGCCGTGCCAGTGGCCGCCCCATCACATCACCCACTGGCGTCGGTCCGACTTGGAACACCTCGGCCAGCAGCATCAACTGCAGCCCGTTTGGTTCGGTTCCGATCCTTTGAGGGGCGTGCAAGTTCGAATCAGTCTTCAAACTCAGGGTGACTTGGAACACGTCTTGGGCCGAAGACCGTCCAAGCCGGGTCGCTTCTGGACCGAGTTGATGACTTTCCTCTACCGAGCGGGTCTGTGCCGTCACTACCTCCGCTGGGGAACCAGTTTGCATGCGCATTACCGCAAACCGCTCGCCTGAAGGGCCAAAGTTCTGGGCTCAGTGCGCTCCCACCGCCCTATCGGCCTTTCCAACGGCGACGCCACTCCATGAGGCGACGGGTGGCCCCGAAAGACAACCAATCCATACCCGGAGGGCGTGTCGGCAAGGGGCGTCGGGGCAGGGGGGGCTGACTGGCGATATGGCGCAGGAATCGGGCGAAGGTGGCTCGGTACACCGCCGAGGCATGGCCGTGGACCCGGTCGGAAGCACGGCTGCGGATGGTTTCAACGCGCGTGGCTGGCCATTGGACCAGTTCGGTGATCACTGCAGCCAGCGCTGTGAGGTCGCCGGCCGGGTAAGCCAAGAGAGGGTCGACATCGACGGCATACCGGTCACCGCCGCTACCAATGGCGGGATGGATGGGAATCACACCCGCGGCCATGGCCTCCAGCAGCGCGATGGGGGTGCCCTCGTAGTCGCTCACGAAGAGCAGGGCGTCCCAGCTCGACAGAATATTCCAATACTCGATTCCCGATTTGCGCCCATGGAAGACGAAGCGTTTCCGATCCGGCATCTGGCTCTCCAGCCACGACCGTTCCGGTCCATCGCCCAAGAATTCGAGCCGGTAGTCGATCCCGGCTGCATCCAATCGCGAGACCAGCTCCGGGATGCGGTCGATGCGCTTCTGTTCGTGGGCGAGTCGGCCGCAGAAACCCAGACGGAGCGGAGAACCCCATGGCCGGGCCGGCCCTCGTAATGCAGCGGGTGGGTCGATGGGATAAAGCACCCGGAGCAGTCGATCGGGCGACAAATCGGGCCGGGCGTGCATCACCCGCTCGGCGATGCGGTCGTTGACGCAGGCGAAACCGTCGGCCCAGTGGGCGCGGGTCTGCAACTGCTCGTCGAGCCCTGGCGTGTCGCTGTGCAAGTACAGAATGCGACGGGCCGGCGGGAACAAGTCGTCGAAATACGGCCAACCCCAGGTCGTGTGGTAGACCACCACGTCGGGCTCCCAATCAGGGAATGCCGCGGCCACCCGGTGGCGCGCTCGCCGAATGGACAGGGTGTCACGGAAACCGAGAAACCGAGCGCGCGGCCAGCCGGGCACAGGATCCTCCCAGAAGACCAGGAAACGCGAATCAACGCCTTGGTCCGCGTCGGTTTCATGGTGTGAACGCAACACCGACTCGACACCTCCGAGCCCCGCAAACTGGGTGCCCAACGACAGCACCTTCAACGGCGGCGGTGGGGTCGACTCAGTCGGCCTCATGCACGGGTGCGTTGGGAGTTTTGGCGATCAATTGAACCCAGACTCGGCCCTCTTGAATTCGGGTCGGGAACGATCGCAGAGGTTTGTCAGGCCGGGTGATCCCCACACCGCTTCGGGCATCGTAAGCCCATCCGTGCAACGGACAGTGCAAGGTGCATCTGTCCAAGTAGCCGGAACCCATGGAACCACCACGGTGCGGGCAGGCGTCTTCCACCGCATGGAAGCCGTCCTCCAAACAAACGAGGGCGATCCGAAGGCCCCGCGCTTCAACGGTTCGGCAGTTTCCCGAGGTCAAGCTCCCGGCGTCTGCCACATCGCACCAAGTGTCCATGGACCGAGATAGCCACCGTCGCCGACCGGAATGCAAGCTCACCGAGCAAATCATGCGGAGTGGTCGCAGCGGTTGCCACTTGGCATCAGCCAATCTGAGGGTAGCTTCAGCCTCACTGCCTACCATGATGCGCCATGTTTTGTCCGGGCTTTGCCTGGGAATCCTCACCGCGGTCGCCCAGAACGGGGACAAGCCCGGAGAGACCCAACGCGAAGTGGTTGCCGCGGACCGGATTCCAGCGGCTCCGGTGCTTTCACCGGCCGACCAAATCCGCACCTTCCGCCTGCCGCCGGGATTCTCGGTGGAGGTGGTGGCGGCTGAACCGCTGGTGCACTCGCCGGTTGCCGTGGAGTTCGATCCCCAGGGGCGCTTGTGGGTGGTGGAAATGATCGGCTACATGCCCGATCAGGAGGCGCGCGGTGAAGCCAACCCCACCGGGTCCATCGTCATCCTCACGGACACCGATGGCGACGGCCGCATGGACACCCGCACGGTCTTCGCCGACCAACTTGTGATGCCACGCGCCATCCACCTGACCCACGGTGGGGCATTGATTGCCGAGCCCCCCAAATTGTGGTGGATGAAGGACACCAACGGGGACGGCAAAGCCGACGAAAAGATTCTGGTGACCAGCGACTATGCCACGCAGAACGACCCGGCGCTGGGGCTCAAATCCAATCCCGAGCACGCCAGCAACGGCCTGCTGCGCAATCTCGACAACTGGATTTATTCGGCCAACCACACAGTCCGCTTTCGCAACTCTGCGGGTCCGCAGACATCAGGCTCTGCACCCACGTGGATCCGCGAAGAAACCGTGACCCGGGGCCAGTGGGGCATTAGCCACGACGATGTGGGCCGGCTGTTCTACAATTCCAACTCCGACCAAATTCGCGGCGACCTGCTGCCGGCGCATTACCTGTCCCGAAATCCGAACCTGAAGTCGGCCTCCGGGGTGAACGCCCAGTTGGCCAAGTCCCAACAAGTTTGGCCCTCGCGTGTGAATCCGGGCGTGAACCGCGGCTACCAGCCCAACACCCTCACGCCCGAAGGAAAGCTCGCCAGCTTCACGGCCGCCTGCGGCACGCTGGTGTACCGGGGCGACCAGTTTCCCGAGAATTTTCGCGGTGACGTTTTCCTGTGCGAACCGAGCGCGAACCTCATCCGCCGCAACAAACTGACCGAACAGGATGGGGTAATCACGGCGACCAACGCCTACGAATCCGATGAATTCCTGACTTCCACCGATGAGCGTTTCCGGCCGGTGAATTTGCAAAACGGTCCCGATGGCGCGCTCTACGTGGTCGACATGGCGCGGGGGCTCATCCAACACCGCATCTACCTGACCAGTTATCTTCGCAAGCAAATCGAGTCGCGCGGTTTGCAGGCACCGACCGACTTGGGTCGCATTTATCGCATCGTCCATTCCGGCAAGTTGCCGGATCGCAAGGCGCGGCTAACGGAAAAGGCTTCGACCCGAGAGTTGGCAACCCGCCTCTCCAGCGCCAACGGTTTCTGGCGGGACACGGCTCAGCGCCTATTGGTGGAGCACCCCACGGCCGATTCGGCTGAGGTGCTTCAGCAATTGGTGATTCAGCGAGACACCACGCCGGCGGTCGTTCGCCTTCAGGCACTCTGGACGCTTGAAGGGCAGGGGAAGGTGAGCTTGGAAACCCTTCTGTCGGTCCTCGACGATCCGGATTCTGGAGTTCGATCCGCGGCCTTCCGCATCACCGACAGTCTGCCCCCGGGTCCGGTGCGGGAAACGGCGGTTGAGCGCATGATCCAACGTGCTCCGTCCGTTCGAGGAGAGGCTCAGATTGCCCTGCTCTGTTCTCTGGGAAACATCGGCACGCCTGCGGCCGACGCGGCGATGCGATTCCTGCTCATGACCGGTCCGGCCACACCCTTGCGTCAGGACGCGGCGATCAGCGGACTCAAAGGACGTGAGTTGGCTTTCTTGGCTCAATTGCTGAGCGACGCGCAGTGCGGGCCTGACAAGCAGGACCATGCGCCTTTGGTGTCCAAGCTGGCCCGATGCATCGCGGCTTCGGGGCGCCCCACCGAAGTTGCGGCAGCGTTGAACCTGGCGGCCAAACTCAAGGAGAATGAGTGGCCTCTGCCAGCCTTGTTGGACGGATTTGCTGGCCTGGTTCCAGTGGCATCCAAGGGGGCTCCGGCTCCCAAGATCAAACAAACCGGATTGCCGGCAGAACCTGAGGGCCTGTCGGCGCTGCGTCGATCCACTCGGACCGAGATCGTTGAACGCATCCAGAAGATCGACTCGCTGTACTTTTGGCCCGGCAAGTCGGCCAGTGCCGACACGCTGGCTGCATCTCAGGTGCAGGCCTTGCCGCCGGCCGCCAAAGCGAGCTTCGAGCGCGGCCGTGAGATCTATCCCACCATTTGTGGTGCCTGCCATCAACCCCATGGCAACGGCCAGGAAGGCTTGGCTCCGCCGCTCGTGGACTCCGAGTGGGTCCTGGGATCGGATCAACGCCTGATCCGGGTGGTCCTGCATGGGTTGCGGGATGCGATCACCGTCAAGGGCGTTCGCTACGAATTGAACATGCCGGCGCTGGCCGAGGCTTTGGACGATGCCCAGATCGCCGACTCCTTGACCTACATCCGTCGCGAATGGGGCCACACCGCTGCGCCAGTATCCGCCGAGGCCGTCAAAGTCGTCCGGGCGCTCGAATCCAAGCGGGAAGATTCCTGGACCCAAGCCGAGTTGCAGAAGATTCCGTGAATCGGCCGAAAGTCCGGTTCTTGGAATACTCGGATCCAGTCTGACCGTATCTTTGAAATCACTCAGAATTTCGCAAATTTTTGAGGCGTCCAAATATTGCACAATGTGTGTTATATTCACTTTAGATTCCACGAAACACTGAGCGATATGCCGTTCGATTGAATCTTCCCCACCCAAAGCCGATCGTGACCGTTGCGTGGATTGGCCAAGCCGGTTCCGGATCTCCGGGATGATCTTTAAGACCTGAAGCCCGCCAACTGGGCGGCGCCCCGGCTTCCGAGAATCAACCCACTCACCCAGATGATCACATCCCGAGCAACATCGACGGATTGGCCCGGTCGTCGCCCAAGTGAAACCTGGGGAACGCCTTCAATGAAATGGTCAGTGCAACCGTGAAGTCCTGAGGTCCGACGCGGTTCTCACGCAACCGAAACCCGAGTCCCACCGTCCAGCTCCGGAGATCCCGGTAAATTTGGTATTGCTGCTCCTCAAGCGTGCCGTCGCGAGCCTCGAACTGATGAACGCCACGGACGGCCCAGTTCTCGTTCAATTTGGCGTGGAACCGACTGAAGATGAGGTTGTTGCCAGCGCCGTAGAGGGTCCAGTCATCACGTAAATACCGGTGGCCGATGCTCCAGTCAAACCACTCAGTCGGCGACCACGTAGCCCGATGGTTGGATTCCCGGAATTCGTGCGACACCGTGTTGAGCCGGGTTTCTGAGGTCAGCGTGAGCCAAGATCGCGGCGTGAAATCCACCTCGGAGTACATGTCCGAAAATCGGGTTTGGTCGGTGCGTTGCTGGATACGCCAATCGGTCAATAGCGACCAATTCAGGACATTCTCCACCTGCTCTTCCCGTTTCGTCTGAACCTTGTTGCGCAGCCCCAGGCGCACCGTGTTCTGGCTGTCCACCGAATCGATCTGTGTGTAATCCGGAAAATGAATTGGCAGCAGCTTCGGAGTGATGAGTTCCCGGTCAAACTGCGGCAACTCGGTGGGCGTCCGATTGGGCTCGGGCACGAACACGTAGCTGAATTGCGGCTCAGCAATATGCCGTGCGCCGTTCATGTCGAGCACTGTGCTCGAATACGTAGGCCAAACCCGCGACGCCTTGAATCCGACATCCACGCCCGTGTTGGCAACCCAGCGCTCCTGATCGCTGTTGATCGTATTGAGCCCTTCCGGATCACCGTAGTAAGTTGCGCGCGCACCCAGGCGAGGCGAGACATTCAACCACCCACCGACCGTATGTGGGGCCACGAGTTGGTGGTAGGTGTCGCCTCGGAAAGCTGCATAGTTGGTGCCTCCAGCGAGAGCATCACGGTACCGAAGGTAGGCCAGCGAGCTGTCGCTCTCGTAATACACCGGCGTCACACCGATTTGTTGGCGCAATCCCCGCAGACGCACATCGGGCAACCGTTCCACGGTGCGGAAAAATTCGTTCACCTGGGCGTGCGCCAGAAAGTCGAGACTCCAATTGGAATTGAGCTGCGAGAATTCGACGAAGGTCTTGGGTTGCGGATCCGTCCGGAATTCGCCCTCGAAATAATCGCGCAAGACCATCGGGTCGCTTTGGCCGCGCAAGACACCCTTGAACTCGAATCCCGAATCGTTGGTGATGGAGTGCCTCAAATCGAAGCGGTACCGATCGGGATCAATGGGCCCGTTGAAAGAACTCAACTCAGGAGCCTGATCTTGGATGAAATAGAAACCTCCCCTGCCCTTGCCCAGATCACCCAAATCGTAATTGAGACGCGGCCCTCCACCGACGCCCCGGCGCTGACGATAATCCAAATCCACCATCGCTGTCAGATTGGTGCTGGCCAACCAATGATAGCTGCCGAGCACATAAGGCCCGTACAAACTGCGGTAGCCTGGGGTGATACTGAAGAAGTTCGGATGCCGGTCGGCCTTGCGGACATACCACGGGAAATACATCACCGGCACCTTGCCGACGTACAGCAGCGCGTCTTCAGCCGAGATGGTCTTGTCGCTGTTGATGCTCAGCGTCTTGGCCCGGATCTTGTAGCCTGGAGTGGCGGAATCGTCGGTGGTCACTTCGCCCCCAACAACCACCTGATTGGTGCCGCCCTGAGTCATCGAAAGCCGGTCGCCCCGAAGGAACAACGGCCCGGCACCGAAGCGGAAATTCCCGGCTTCCACCCGCTTCTGGTCGAAATCGAAACGCACTTTCTGCCCCCTCCATCGGATACGCTGTCCGGTTTCTCCGGCATACTCGACAACCACATCGCCTTCGGCCAGAGCCTCACCGGTATCCTGACTTAAGGTGACCGTCTGTGCGCTCACCGTGCTGCCCTTCCAATACACCACCACACCGTTCTTGGCCGAGGCCGTGCGGGCATCCGGACTCAATTCCACCTCACCCAAACCATCCCGCGACTCGATACGAATCGCGGATGGATCCGTGATGGCCGCCGCCGGAACCCCTTCCTTGGCCAAGGCCGTCAGCGTCCAGGCGATCAATGCGCCAGTGCGGGTAAGCTTCATGTCTGGAGTCAGGTTACCGTGGGAACGGGGACCGGGGCAATGCGCCAGCCGCACGATCCTGCAGGCAACACGGCAGTTCGCTGCCTCGCAAAGCTGACCAAATTCAACAAATCAGCACTTTTGGCCAACACAGCCGGGTTGGGTTGGGTTCGAATTCCTGAGCGCCCCAATGCCGCGGAAACAGCGACCCTGGAAGCAGCCATGAACAGGGATTCCACGACGCGCCAGTGCGATCGAAAACCGAGGCGGGTCGAGCCAGTGGAGTCGAGACGGCTACGCACCCTGCTGGGTGGGGGTGAATGATCAGAAAAAGACCAGTCAGATCGACCTCGTATTGCTTTGAGTCTCGGCGGCGAGCGGCGGCATCCATTATCGTGTGGCGGATGGATGGATTCCTGCAGCAACTCCGGCAGCACTGGACGAACCGCTTTGGTGCCGGACCTCGGCACCTCGTGGTGGCGGTGTCCGGGGGGCTTGATTCCATGGTATTGTTGCACAGCTTGGCTCGATTGCGGCGCAAGTTCCCCTGGGAATTGACCGTGGCCCATTGTCACCATGGTCTCCGCGGAGCCGATGCGGATGGGGATGAGGAATGGGTGCGGGCCGAGTCATTGGCCTTGGGGTTGCCGTGTGTCGTGGAACGAGTCCCGGTGAGGGCAACTGCCCGGGTTTCGCGCGAGTCGGTGGAAATGACAGCACGTCGTTTGCGCCACGCCTTCCTTGCCCGCACAGCGCTCTCCGTCTGTGGGTCAGGTTCCGTGGAAGTGGTCTTGGCCCATCATGCACAAGATCAGGCGGAGCTCATCCTCCTGCGATTGCTTCGCGGAGCCGGGTCCGAAGGTTTGGCCGGGATGAAGGAACAATCTCCATCTCCGGCAGACCGGCGGGTTACCCTGCTCCGGCCTTTTCTCGGCTTCGATCGGGCTACGCTGGAAACCTTTGCCCGCAAGCAGGGCATTCAGCATCGCGAGGACGCTTCGAACCGAGATTTGACCATTCCCCGGAATCGAGTCCGCCATCAATTGATTCCGGATTGGATGGCCCACCACAGCCCCGCCCTGCCCCGTGTCTTGGCGCGTATTGCCGACATCGCCGCGCAGGAGGCCGATTACCTCCGAGAGCAGGCACAACGTTGGCGGGATTCCGCCCATCCCGCTACTTGGGTATCCCTTCACGTCGCGCTGCAGCGAGCCATCCTGCGAATGGAGCTCCTCGAACAAGGACGCAATGCCGAGTTTGAGACGGTCGAGCGGTTACGATTGACCCGCGATGCAAGTCGAACTTCGAAAGCGGCCCATCCGGCTCCCAACGAAGCGATGGCCTCCGGAATGGATGCCTCCCGATGTCATCAGACGGAACCTTCAGAAACGGTGTCGGTGGCTTTTCGCGGATTGAGAGGCCAGAGGGTCTTGCCCGATGGGAGCCTTTTTCTATGGAAACGCCTCAAGCGCACCCTGCCGTTCGGCCATGGTTGGGAACAACTCGATGCCGCAACCGTGCCGGAAACAGCGATACTCCGTCATCGCCAGCCCGGCGACCGATTCCAACGTCTGGGCCAGTCCAAGCCGGCTCGCCTCCAGAACCTCTTCATCAATCAACGAATCCCCGTGGCCGAACGCGCCCAGCGTTGGGTTCTCGAACTGGCCGGCGGAAGCCTGGCATGGGTTGAGGGATTTTCTGGAGGTGAACTCCACCGCTTGAATCCATCCACCTCGGAGATACTGGCCATCCAAATCCAGCGACCGTAGCGGTTCAGCCCACTTCCTGTTTCAAAACCCGCCGGGTCCCGCCGGACTCGCGTGCGGTTCCGCTACCACTGTTCTCGAAAATGGGTGTGTTCCACTGGGAACAACTCAGGCTCCGAAACTGTGGGCGCAGCAATGAAACCGTGGTAGCACCCCATCCAATAGGCGACCAACCAAGCACTGGGTTCCACCACGTCTCGGCCACCGCCTCCAACATCGGCTTGCATGAGCCAAGGGTCCCAGCGCAAGGGCTCGGTTTACCTCGGTAAGAAGGTACGAATCCCGCCTTTCAACGCGATATAACCGGCGGGTGTTTACAGATCCGTGCGATGGGAGTTCTGGTAGGATCCGACTCGAAGGCCCAATGGCACCCCGTGTGAACGGATCAAAACATCAACGCAGACAAGCCCGCAGCGGCAAGCCGACAATCCGGATGTCCGGCCGGTTGCCACTCGAGGAAGAACCACGTAGGATCAGCTGATCCGATGGAAAAGTTGCTGCTCATTGATGACGAGGTGGACGTCCAATACTCCTTCCGCCGGATCTTTGACGCCTCAGACATTGAGCTTCATACCGCTTCCAGCGGTGAGGAAGGACTGCGGCTCATCCCCAAGGTGAAGCCGGATCTGGTGCTCAGTGACATCCGCATGGCTGGCCTCAACGGATTGGAAACCCTGCGGCGTATCCGTCAGTTGGATCCGCAGCTGCCCGTCATCCTCATGACCGCCTACGGCACGACGCAGACCGCGATCGAGGCCATGAAGCTCGGGGCCTACGATTACTTGCTCAAGCCCTTCGATGTTCCTCGCCTCAAGCAGTTGGTGGCCAACGCGTTGAAGGCAGCTCGCGATACGCGCCAAACCGTCGCCCTTCGGCCGCAGTTGGAGCAGCAAGACTATGAGTTGGGCGTCATCGGGCGCAGCGCACCGATGCAGGAAGTCTTCAAACTGATTGGACAATTGGCTGCTTCCGACGCCACAGCGCTGATTACGGGTGAAAGCGGCACAGGCAAAGAATTGGTAGCTCGTTCTATTTTCCAGAATAGCCGGCGGGCCAAGGAACCCTTCATGGCCATCAATTGCGCGGCCATTCCGGAGAACCTCCTGGAAAGCGAACTCTTCGGTCATGAGAAGGGCGCCTTCACAGGGGCCACCGCGCAACGGCCGGGGCGCTTCGAGCAATGCCACCGCGGAACGCTGTTCCTCGACGAGATAGGCGATATGCCGCCGGCGACGCAGACTAAAATCCTACGAGTCCTCCAAAACGGCACCTTCGAACGGGTTGGCGGCAACACGACCCTGCAAGTCGATGTGCGCATCATCGCGGCCACCAATAAGCCGCTCGAGGAGGCCGTGGCCCGCAAGGAGTTTCGGGAAGACCTCTTCTACCGACTCAACGTGGTCCGCGTCCACATGCCGCCCCTGCGGGAGCGTCAGGGCGACATCCGTCTGCTGGTGGATTTCTTCCTGCGCAAGATTAGCGGTACGGGTGCGGGTTCCAAGACCATCGGCGAGAAAACCCTCGCGGTGTTGGAGTCGTACCACTGGCCCGGCAATGTTCGCGAGTTGGAGAATGTCTTGAGGAGGGCCGTTGTCGTATCAAAGGGGCCTGCCCTGCTCGAGAGCGATCTTCCTGCCGAAATCCTCCAACCCACGCAGACGTTCCGTCCGGCCACCAACGCAGCCATACCCGCGCCGGTTGGAAACACCCCGCCGGTCTCGGCGAAAACAACCAGCCCGGCCACCGAACCCGCATCGCCTGCTCCAGAAACGACTCTCACCGATCCCGCCATCACCGGAGACATCCGTCCCTTGGCCCTTCAACTCTTCCGCTGGGCTCGTCTCCAAAGTGGCATCAAAGTGCTGCCGGCAGTGGAACGGGAACTCGTGATCGAGGCGCTGAAGGAAACCCAAGGCAATCAAGTGAAGGCGGCCAAGTTGTTGGGAATCACGCGTGCCACCCTCCGCAAACGGGTCGACAAGTTTGGTATTCGCCGAGAACTCAGCGTGAGTTGACGTCCTCCAGCGGCATCGACGCTGCTCAGCGGGTGGCGGGACATCGTTCGTTTCAGTCCTGAACCTCGTCCAACCGGTGCGTCACTCAGCGCCAAAACCCTGATGTAGACGGCTCTTCAAACAATGAAGGAGTGACCCCTTTTGTGTAAAAGTGCGGGACTGACCCCGATGGGATCAGAGGGGGTGCCGGCCCTCGTCGGCGTCGATGTAGTCGACGAAGGTGGTGATGTCGTTCCGGTGGGCGAAGCCCGACTGCTCCTTGCGCAGCGCCAAGCGGGCCCGCAGCTCCGGATCGTCTTCGGCACCATACTGGAGCAACCACTGGTTGAAGGCCAGTTGCTCGGCCGGCCGCCGGACATGGCTTCGAACCCAATCCGCCACCTGCCCATCGGTGATCGTGTGGCGCACCACCTCAATGAAGGCATCGGCATCAAGACCAGCCGCAGTCAACCACTGCGCATCGAAGCCTCGCTTGGCGAAGTTCTGCTGGTAATCGGAATGCAGGCGACCGGCCAGCGAGAGTCGTACCTTGTCCAAGAACCGAGGCAGGTAAAGCCATCCGGACATGGTTTCCCGAGGACTGCGGGGGTGGATCACATCGTTCATATTTCGGGAATTTCTATCAAGATTCACCAACGCTGCACTTATGGCTCACCCAAGAGCTTCTCGACTTTGCTGGCCAAGTCGTTGCGGGCTTCGAGATCCCTCAAATTCCCCTGCTTGTCCACCAACCACATGGCCGGAATGCTGCGGATTCCAAATTCGGTTCCGATCTTGTTCTTCCAACCCGCTCCATCGAAAAACTGGGGCCAGTTCATCTTGTGCTTGGTGGTGAAGGCCTTCAGCGCATCCGCTTCTTCGTCGAAACTGATGCCAACGATCTCGAACCCTTTCGGGTGCAACCGCTCGTAGGCGGCCACCACGTTGGGCACCTCGGCGACGCAGGGTCCACACCAAGTGGCCCAGAAATCAATCAGCACCACTTTCCCCTTCATCTGAGCCAAGTCGACCTTGCGACCGTCGGTCGCCGTGAAGGCGATGCCCACAGGTTTGCCCATGCGTTCTTGGGTCTTTTGGATCCCTTCAGCCATGGCCCGAATTTGTGCGGGTACGTTGTCCGCCTTCAGGATCTTGGTGATGAGTTCCTTGGATTTTTCACCACCGCGCAATTGGGCGATTTCCATGTAGGCACCATAGATCTCTCCGCGGCCTGGGAACTCCTTCTCCAGATCGTTCAGGCTCTTTTCAAAGTCGATGAGCACGGACTCCATCCCTTGGGACTGGAGCTTACGGGCCTTGGCCACGGCCTCTTGCATCTTGGCACCCAAGGCGGCGGCGGCTGCCTCTTCTTTTGCCTTCAACGGGTCGGGTCCGAGCGCCTGCAACTCAGCGGCTTTGTCCTCGTTCCCCAACCCCACGGAAGCCTCCAGCAGTTCCCGGTACAACCGACGCGCTTCGCTGGCTTTCGGATGATCCTTGAAGCGTTCAAAAAACTCGCGGGCCTTGTCGGCGGCAATGCCGGAACCGGTGGCCTTCTGCTTGCGGAAAGCCTTCACCTCGTCGGAGGTCGGCTGACGCCCTTTCCATTCCGGGGGCGGCCCCGGAGGTTTCCCGTCTGCCTCCACCAAAGCCCACGCCTTTTCAGCATCATCGGGCAACAAACGAGGCGAGGACTTCACCACCACTGCGTCACTCTTGGAGGGAGGGTTTGCCGCGGACTCCGCAGCATGGATTCCGCCGAAGGACAGGGCCGCGGCCACCATCCCGATTGCCAATCGGTTCATGGGTGACAAACCTGAAGAGCAAGGATCGAATTGCCAGTGGAAATTTCCCCCGGCCCCGGGAGTGACTCCAGAGCCGGAGGACGATGTCGCTATCAGCGCTGGGTGTAGTACTTCTTGGTGTACTCTTGAACCATGCGCCAAGTGCTGTATTCGGCAGCCAGTGTCGACCAAGACTCGCGGATCTTTGAAATCCACAAGCGGGGCACCCCATCTCCATCCCGGTTGAAGAAGGTGGGAATGACATCCCGAGTCAGGACATTGTAGAGGTTCTCGCTGTCCACACGGTCTTGTTCATGGACGTCCTCGGGATGGGAATCAGGCCCGATAGCGAAGCCGTTGGATCCGTTGTACCCCTCGCGCCACCAACCATCCATGATGCTCATGTTGAGGCATCCGTGTGCAGTGGTCTTCATGCCGCTGGTGCCACTGGCCTCGAGCGGACGGCGCGGATTGTTGAGCCACACATCGCAGCCTGAGACCATCTGACGGGCCACGTGGATGTCGTAGTTTTCGATGAATACCAGGTGCCCCTTGAGTTCGCTGAATTTCGAGAGGTGGATCACCTTTTGGATGAAGGCCTTGCCATGGTCGTCGCGCGGATGAGCTTTGCCAGCGAAGACAAATTGGATGGGGTGGCCGGAGTCCTTGACCATTTTCACCACTGCCTCGAAGTGATCGAAAATCAGCGGGGCCCGCTTGTAGGTCGCAAAGCGCCGAGCAAACCCGATCGTCAGAGCATCGGGGTTGAGGAAGGAGTCAAACGTGATGAAGTCTCCATGGTGGAATGTGCCGCCCTGCAGGAGCAATCGACGACGCGCAAACTCGACCAACTCGCGGCGCAGACGGTACCGCATAGACCAAATTTCTTCGTCCGAAACGACCTTGGGATCGGCCAGTTTCTTCCAAAATTCCGGGGAATTGGCATCCGCAAACCAGTCCACCTCGGATTTCGTGGGATACAGTTCGAAAAACTTCCGCTGCCACACCTTGCGGACCGTTCCCTTCATCCAGCCGACCAGGTGAATGCCGTTGGTCACATGGCCGATGGGTACTTGGTCCGGATGCTTGGCTCCGTAGAGCTCCATCCACATTTCACGACTGACAGCTCCATGGAGTTCACTCACGCCATTGGCGGCGCGCGAATACTTCAGCGCCAAAACCGTCATGCAGAACGGTTCGGACACATTGTCCGCCACCACACGACCCAGATTCATTAACGCTTCATGGCTGAGCTGCAAGTCGGTGGTGAAGGGATGTCCGGCGTAGCCCATCAAATCGCTGCTGAAGCGGTCGTGACCCGCCTCCACCGGGGTGTGGGTCGTGAAGAGGCACTCCTTGCGAGTTTCAACCCCGGCTTCGGTGTAACTCTTGCCGGCAGCCATCTTCTCGCGCATGAGCTCCAGAGTCAGGAACGCCGCATGGCCTTCATTCATGTGGAAGGTGGACGGCTTGACGCCCAGCGCCCTCAGGAGGCGCACACCGCCGACGCCCAGCAGGATTTCCTGCATGATGCGCGTGGTGCTGTCGCCGCCATAAACCCGCAATGTGAGATCGCGGTACATGGGCTCATTCTCGGGCCGATTGGTGTCGAGCAAGTAGACGGGCACCCGACCGATATTCACGCGCCAGGCCTGGAAGCGGACCGTCGTGGCAGCGATCTTCACTGAGCAGACGATCGGTTCACCCCGGGCATCCAAAACCGGTTCCAAAGGCAGGTTGGCCGGATTGAGCTGGGTGTAGAACTCGGTTTGCCAGTTCTCATGGTTGACCGCCTGCTGGAAATATCCTTCGCGGTAGAAGAGGGAGATTCCGACGAAGCCGAGACCCAGATCGCTGGCCGATTTTGCGTGATCACCCGCCAAGGCACCCAGACCGCCGGCGGCGATGGGCAAGGTCTCATGGAAGGCGAACTCCGCAGAGAAGTAAGCGACCGGATTGGCTGCCAAGGCAGGCGCATTTTGCGCTCCCCAGGTGGCGGCGTCGGACAGGTAGGCATCAAACCGGTTCAATACCGATCGGACCCGATCCGCGAAGCCTGGCTCCTGAAGTCGAACACGCAATTCGTAAGGGGAAACTTCCCGCAAGATGGCCACCGCGTTGTGATAGAGATTTTGCCAGCCGCGAGGAGACAACTCGTGAAAGACTTCCTGAGCCTGTTGGTCCCAACTCCACCAGAGGTTCCGGGCGAGTCGGTTGAGTCCAGCGGCGAGTTCGGTCAATTCAGCAGGATGGATCGGATTCATGGATAGTCGATGGATTGAACGACAGTTCACCTGTCGGTTGCCGGGTCAGCTTAGGTACGATGCTCCGGTTTTCCAAAAATGTGAACCCTGAAAGATGAAAAGGGTGTTCTCGAATTCGAGAACACCCTGCGTCACCGCCGTCGATGGGACGACCTATCCGGCGAGATACTGGGCCGCCTGCGCAGCGGTCGTGCCCTCGTGGACCAGGGACATCAGAGCCCGGGTCATGCCGGCTGGGTTGGCGTGCTGGATGATATTGCGGCCGTACACGATGCCCGATGCGCCCTGGGCGATGAGTTGTTCGGTGCGCTGGAGGATCTCGGTGTCGGAGGCCTTGCCGCCGCCGCGGACGAGCACCGGAATGCCCCCGGCGATTTGCACCACGCGGTGATACACCGACACGTCATCGGTGGGGTCGGCCTTGATGATGTCGGCCCCGAGTTCCACGGCCTGACGCACCAATGGCAGGATCTTCTGGAGATCACCATCGACCATGTACCCGCCGGCCTTGGCGTTGGGCTGGAATACCAGAGGCTCGATCATCAGCGGCATGGCGTACCGGTCGCACTCGGGCTTGATGCGCAGGATGTTTTGAATGCACTGGTCGGTCACCTCGGGTTGTCCGGGGATACGGAAGAGGTTCACCACCACGCACGTGGCGTCGAGGCGCAGAGCCTGCTCGACCGGAGCGTCGATCATGCGGCTGAAGAGGCTGCGGGGAAGGTCTTGGCCGTAGACGTTAGCCACATCGGTGCGCAGGACCAACGCGGGCTTCTCCTTGCCGGGCAGCGCCTGAAGGTGCCGGGCCTGTCCCACGGTCAATTGGACCGCATCGGGTGCTGCGGTGACCACGGTCTGCACCGCCTTACCCAGGTCTTCGATGCCGCTGAGGAACCCGTATTCGTTGAAGAAACCATGGTCCATCGCCACATCGAAGCAACGGTTGGACTTGGCGTTAAACAGCCGATTGAGCCGGTAGGATTTCATGAACGCGCTGAGAATCACCCGCAGAGGCCTTGGTCGCCAATCTCGAAAGATTGGAGAAACAACGGACCCCTCTGTTCAGTCGCGGCGTTTTCGCCCACAGTCGTCCGCGTGTTCGAACTCCTCTCCAAGGATCCTTCCTCCCGGGCCCGGTTGGGCCGCCTACACACGGCGCATGGCGTCGTCGAAACGCCTGTGTTCATGCCCGTGGGCACCCAGGCCAGCGTCAAGGCCCTGGACAACCGCGAGCTGTTGGAGATGGGTACCCAAATCCTCCTCGGCAACACCTACCACCTGTCGATCCGCCCGGGCATGGACATCATCCGCAAGGCCGGCGGTCTGCACCGGTTCATGAATTGGTCGGGACCGATCCTGACTGACTCCGGTGGGTTTCAGGTTTTCTCGTTGGGCAAGATCCGCAAGATCCGGGATCACGGAGTGGAGTTCCGGAGCCATCTGGATGGTTCCCCGATTTTCCTCGGGCCCAAGGAGAGTATGGAAATCCAGCGTACGCTGGGTTCGGACATCGCGATGGTGTTTGACGAGTGCCCGCCGCACACCGCCGACCGCGACGAGGTGAACCGCGCCGTGAAGCGCACCCTCCGATGGGCCGCCGAGTGCAAGGCCCAACCGCGCGCCGAGGGCCAGTTGGTTTTCGGAATCGTCCAGGGCACCCACCATGCCGACTTGCGCAAGAAATGCGCCGAAGCGCTCGTGGAGATGGACTTTGACGGTTATGCCATTGGTGGCGTGAGTGTCGGTGAGCCGGAGCCCGAGATGATGCACGCGGTGGAGATCTCCGAACCGCACCTACCAGAAAACAAGGCCCGCTACGCCATGGGCCTCGGAACTCCAGCGCAGCTCATCGAACTGGTGGCCCGCGGCGTGGACATGTTCGACTGCGTCCTGCCAACCCGTGTTGCCCGCAATGGAACGGCGTTCACTTCAAAAGGCACCTTCGCCATCAAGGGCGGAGCTGTGAAGGCCGACTTTGACCCCATCGAGCCGGGTTGCGAATGCTTCGCGTGCCGTCATCACACCCGGGCCTACATCCGTCACTTGCTCAATGTGAACGAGATCTTGGGCCTGCGGTTGGTCAGCATCCACAACAGCCACTTTTTCCTGAAGGTCATGGCCGATGTGCGGATGCACCTGCGGAGCGGCACTTTCGGCGAATTCCGCCGCCAGTTCATCGCCAACTACGTTCCGACGGAAAAGGTCCGCGCGGATCGGATGGCCCATCAAGCCAACAAGGCGAAGCTGACCAGCCCATCGCCCACGCCCGAGACGGCTCAGGAGTAGGCGCCTGCCGGGGGGGGCAATATCGCAGAGAACAGCGGGGAAGGCATGACTGGCAAGTCGTCCACCGTCCATCCGGGCCAATTGCGCGGCTTGCGTCGCCCGAAAGACTGCGGCTTGATCCATCTCATTCTCCCGATGATGTCCCTGTTCCAATGGTTGAGGCGAGGCCTGCTCCTGTGGGTCCTGAGTGGTTGCTGCCTTGCGCCTGCGGTGGCCGCACTCGAGTCGCAGCCTGACCGGGCCTCAAATCACTGGTCTTTTCAGAAGTTGGTTCGTCCGAAGGTGCCTGCCGGAGCGCATCCCGTGGACGCGTTTGTGCAGTCGGCCTTGAAACCTCAAGGATTGAACCCCAACCCAACGGCCTCCCCAGGGGATTTGATCCGTCGCATCCATTTGGATCTGACAGGCCTTCCGCCGGAACCGCAGGTCGTGGCGGACTTTGAACGAGATCCCTCCCTACCCCGTTATCAAGAGTGGGTAGAGCGCCTTCTGGCGTCGCCGCAATATGGGGAACGCTGGGCACGTCACTGGTTGGACGTGGTTCGCTACACCGAAAGCCAGGGCTTTGAATACGACCGCCCCCGAGACCACGCGTGGCATTACCGCGATTACGTCATTCGCAGCTTCAATGCAGATGTGCCGTATGACCGTTTCATGCGGGAACAAGTGGCCGGTGACGTGCTGGAACCGGTGACCTCGGAAGGAATCATCGCTTCGAGCATGCTCGTTTCGGGACCTTGGGATCAGGCTGGCAATGCCCAGGCCAACGCCACGCAACGAGCCATCACCCGGGAAGAGGAAATGGACGATTTGGTGAGTGTCGTCGGACAAACCTTTCTCGGGCTGACGGTGAATTGTGCCCGATGCCACGATCACAAGTTCGATCCCATCCCGATCGACGACTACTACCGGGTCAAGGCCGTGTTCGATGGCGTCCGCCATGGGGATCGTTCCATTGAAGGCGCTGAGGACGTGCGCCTGCGTGAACAACGCAAAGAACAATGGCGCCGGGACATGGATGCTCAGGCCCGGGCCATCGCGGCTATCGAAGCCAAGGGAGCGATCCGCGTCCCTCGCCGATCAACCCAAGGGCCTCTCGCGCCCCTGCCCCGCTTCCAATGGAATTTCGAAAAACTGGAAAACGCCGAAATTTCCGGAGACTTGCGCGGCGAAGCCAAAGTAACCGGCGGCATCTTGGAACTCCCCAAACCGGGGGCCTATTTCCAATCGATGCCCCTCACCCGAGACATTCGAGAAAAAACCCTCTCCGTATGGGTCCGCCTTTCTGATCTCCAGCAAAGCGGTGGTGCGGCCATTTCGCTCGAGAAGTCCAACGGACAGGTCTTCGATGGTATTGTTTTCGGAGAGCGGCAGCCCCGGAAATGGATGGCCGGCAGCGAAGGGTTTCAACGAACCCGGGATTTGCAGGCTCCGGAAGAATCCGAGGCCCTGAGTGGTTGGGTGCACCTCGCCGCCGTTTATTCCGCGGATCGCAAGGTGGCCCTGTACCGGAACGGTCGGCCCTACGGAGAGGCCTACGAAGCCCCGGCGCTGACCACGTTCCTCGCTGGGGATGCCCGTGTGGTCATTGGCCGGCGTCACGAAGGGGGCGGGAAGCCTTGGCTGACCGGGGCCATCCGTCAGGCAGCCCTCTTCGATCGGGCCCTCTCGGCACTGGAGATCGAAACGGTGTTTCAAGAGGCTGGAGGAGGTCCTTCGCTTTCGGAAGTTCTGGCCCGCTTGACTCCGCGCGAGTCGCAAGACCGAGAGAACGCACGAAAACGTCTTCAAGAAGCCCAGCGCCGGCTGCAATTGGAAGATCAACCACTGGGTCAAGTCTATGCCGGACGCCGCGAGCAACCGGCCCCAACTCGGATTCTGCGCCGCGGCGATGTGAAGTCCCCAACTGATACAGTCAGCCCCTCAGGATTGTCGGCCTTGAGCTCTCTTCCCGGGAATCTGGGATTGGCCCCGGATGCACCCGAGGCCGATCGTCGTCGCCGCTTTGCCGACTGGTTGGCTGATCCCCGCAATCCGCTGCCTGCCCGTGTCTTGGTGAATCGGATCTGGGGATTTCATTTTGGCCAAGGACTGGTCAGCACACCCAGCGATTTAGGCCGGAGCGGATCCAAGCCCAGCCATCCGGAACTCCTCGACTGGTTGGCGAGCGAATTCATCGCGCAAGGTTGGAGCATCAAGGCACTGCACAGAATCATCGTTTCCTCTGAAACCTACCGGCAGTCATCCGAAGCGCGCAGTGACGCCTTGGCAGTCGATGCCGACGCGGTGTTCCTGTGGCGCTTCCCTCCACGCCGTTTGGAAGGCGAGGTCATCCGGGACGCCATGCTGGCAATCAGTGGTCAACTGAACTTCCAGACCGGAGGCCCCAGTTTTCGTCCGTTCACCACCAGCGAGTACGGCGCCACTTTCTACCATCTGGTGGACCGTGGCACACCGGAGTTCAATCGTCGCACGGTCTACCGGATGAACATCAATTCCGGAAAGGAACCGCTTCTCGACGCCTTGGATTGCCCGGATCCGTCGGTGCGAACACCGCGTCGAGGTGTGACCACGACACCGCTCCAAGCCTTGGGATTGATGAACAGCAGCTTTGTGCAACGTCAGGCCGAGCATTTGGCCCAACGGGCGATGTCCTTGTGCGCCCAAGACCCGGACCGGGCGATCACGTGCATCTGGAGGATGGCACTGGGACGCAACCCCAACTCCGGCGAGTTCCAGATGGCCCAGAAGGCCGTGCGCGAACGAGGGATGCCCCATGTCGCCTGGGTACTGTTGAACACCACCGAGTTTGTCTATGTCCGCTGACGCCACTCTCCTCAACCGTCGCCATTTCCTTTCCAGCAGCGTGGGAGGACTCGGCAACATCGCGCTGGCCTGGTTGATGGCTCGGGATCGCGCGTTCGCTGCGGAGTCTGGTACTGCGTCGGGCATGGCCTCACTCGGTGGGCAGTTGCACCACCGGCCCCGCGCCAAGCGCATTGTCCAAGTGTTTTGCTGCGGTGGGGTGAGCCACCTCGACACCTTCGACTACAAACCCGAACTGGAGCGCCTCAACGGCACCGAACTGAAAGGACGCGGCGAGAATCTGGGCTTTTTTGGTCAGCCCGGTCGGCTGATGAAGAGTGTTTATCCGTTCCGGCAACACGGGCAAAGCGGCGCTTGGGTGAGTGATTTGTTGCCGCATCTGGCCGGCTGCGTGGATGACTTGTGCTTCATCCATTCGATGTTCGCCAAGAGCAATAACCACACCCCAGCTACGTTCCAGATGAACAGCGGCTTCACGCTGAACGGGTTTCCGTGCATGGGGGCTTGGCTGAGCTACGGCTTGGGTACGGAGAACGAGAACCTGCCGGCCTTCGTGGTGCTGCCCGACCCTCGGGGGCTCCCGGCCGGTGGATCCATCAACTGGACCTCGGGTTTCCTGCCAGCCAATCACCAAGGTGTCCCCTTTCGCACACAGTCCAAGGAGCCGGTGGTCGACCTCGAGACCCCCGCGTCTGTTTCCGCCGATGCCCGCTCCGCCGACTTGCAAATGCTCAACCAAATCAATGGTGACTTCGCTTCGGCCCATCCGGGCGACCGAGCCTTTGCTGCTCGGTTGCGTTCCTATGAGCTGGCCGCGCGGATGCAGGTGAGCATTCCTGAGGCCACCCAACTGACCGGCGAAAGCGAGACCATCCGTCGCCTGTATGGCCTCGATGATCCGGCCAACAAGGGGTTCGCCCGCAACTGCCTCATGGCGCGCCGCCTGTTGGAACGCGGAGTGCGCTTTGTCCAAATCATCAACGGCGGAGCCTTCGGTAGCCCCCGCATCAATTGGGACGGCCACGAAAACCTCCGGGAAAACCACGACACCCAGGCCGCGACCATGGACCGCCCGGTGGCGGCGCTCATCCAGGACCTCAAGCAGCGCGGAATGCTCGAAGACACCCTCTTTGTCTGGTCCACCGAGTTTGGACGCAGCCCGTCGACTCAGGGCATCAATGCCTCAGGCCGCGATCATCACCCAAGCGTCTTCACCACCTTCCTCGCCGGTGCCGGGATCCGACCCGGACACCACTACGGCACTTCCGATGAGATCGGTTACTCGGTGGGCGAAAATCGGGTCACCATCCCGGATTTCCACGCCACGATCCTCCACCTGTTGGGTGTCGACCATGAGAAGCTCACCTTCTATCACAACGGCATCAATCGACGCCTGACCGATGTCCACGGCGAGGTGATTCGCGGCGTGATGGCCTGATCGCCGGTGCGATCCGATTTTACTGCGTGGTTGGGCGGGCTGTTTGCTTTTCCGACAACCCTTTCGAATCGATGTGCGCCGTGCGCCGGATCTCGTTGTCGCCCGTCGATCCGTCCGCTGAAGATTCTCCCAAGGTTGACTTCAGGGCTTCTGCCCCTTTTGCTCCGCCCGTCCTTTTTCGAACGCCATGGCCACCATCACCATTCTACCCGCCCAGAAATCCGCCGAGGTCCCCGATGGAGAGTTGCTGGTCGAGGCCGGCGAATTGGCCGGAGTGGAAATGGAAGCCGGTTGTTTCAACTGTTCCTGCGGCACGTGCGCGGCGGAAGTGGTTTCCGGTATGGAGAACCTCTCGCCACCCACCGACGAGGAATTGGATGTGCTCGATCAGTGGAACAAAGACCCGGAGCGTTTCCGCCTGACTTGCTGCGTCCGCTTGCTCCAAGGGCAATGCACCTTGCGGGCGGGTCATTGAGGGTCATCGCCTTCGGTTTTGAGAGGGTGGAAACCCACCAATCGGCGGTTGCCGCTGGCCGACGGCTCCATCCAGACTGTTCGACATCATGAGGTCCGGTTCCCCGCTATTGGTCATCTTCCTGACGGTCTTCATTGACCTGATCGGGTTCGGCATTTGTCTGCCACTGCTGCCCAAGTACGCCGAACGCTACGGCGCACAAGGTTGGAAAATCGGTGCGGCCATGGGGGTCTATTCGCTCATGCAATTGGTCTTCGCTCCGTGGTGGGGGCAATTGAGCGACCGCATTGGCCGTCGCCCCGTACTACTGGTCAGCAATTTTGGCTCCATTGTCGCGTACGGACTCTTCGGGTTGTCTGCTCAATTCGTCGGCGAAACCGGGTTTTGGATCCTCGTGGGTTCCCGCGTCTTTGCCGGTATTTGCGGAGCCAACCTTTCCGTGGCTTCGGCCTTCATCGCCGACGTCACCACTCCGGAAAAGCGATCCAAAGGCATGGGGCTCATCGGCATGGCCTTCGGCTTGGGTTTCATCCTGGGCCCGGTCCTCGGATCGCAAGCCTTCAAACACTTCGGTCTCGCCGGCCCGGGCGTCGTGGCTGCGGTGATTTGCGCCATCAACTTCGTCCTCGGCTGCATCATCCTGCCCGAAACGCGAAAAAAGGATGCTGCGCCACCCGTTCGCCGTCCCCGTTTCGAGCAAATCCGCCATGTGCTGGCCATGAAGGAGGTTGGATTCCTCATCGGCATTTACTTTCTCGGCACCTTTGCCTTCACGGCCTTCGAATCGACCCTCCCCCTGCTGCTGGATGCCAAACTGAAGTTTGACGAAGAGCACGTCGGCTATGTCTTCGCTTTCTGCGGCATCATGGCTGCCATGGTTCAAGGCGGTGGTATCGGACGTCTGGTGAAATCCTTCGGCGAGCGGCGCCTCATCGGGGCGAGTCTCATCGTGGTGGCCATCAGCCTCGTGCTCATGCCCTTGGCCAATACCTTGGCCACACTGCTCGGTGCCCTGGCCGTGTTCGCCATCGGTTCTGGAATCAACCGTGCTCCAACCATGGGTTTGATCTCACAACTCAGCCCAGCCGATGAACAGGGAACCACGCTCGGCGTTGCGCAAAGTGCCGGCACCCTCGCCCGTGTGCTCGGGCCCACCGTGGCCACAACCCTCTACGATCTTT
>Ga0255095_1000147_pt1 | contig 42406 bp, 25 predicted proteins | sample Colum_Law_RepC_8_2_FD_188435 | JGI IMG/M metagenome (GOLD analysis project Ga0255095, IMG submission 188435) | Freshwater microbial communities from Columbia River, Oregon, United States - Colum_Law_RepC_8d | ecosystem: Environmental > Aquatic > Freshwater > River | place: USA: Oregon...
GTTCATGGGGAAGCTGTCTGTGGTATCGGCTGGGCAGTGGGGGTTCAGGTCCGTGATCGCGGATTGCGCTGTTGAGACGATTCTGCGCCATGTGCCCCGCTGTCCGCAAATGGTTGCCGCCACGGTGTGCTGGCTAACCCCGTGGAATATCAGCCGCGGGAAACCATTCCGGTCAGTACACGCCACGGGGTGAATTCAGTGAAATCTGCCCTCGCAGCAGGAAACAGCTCGTTGTATTTCTGATCCATCGCGGGAGAATCCGTGATTGACAACTGACCTGTTTGTTCGGACACGGAATTCCCGATGACATACGCCATTGAATGCCGCCAGTTGACTCGTACCTGGCCCGGCAATCCCCCGGTTGAGGCTGTGAAGGGCATTGACCTGCAGGTTGAGCAGGGGATCTGTTTTGGGGTACTGGGGCCCAACGGAGCCGGCAAAACCACAACGATTGAGATCTGTGAAGGTCTGCAGACGGCGACCAGTGGTGAGGCGCTGATTCTGGGGATGAGCTGGCAGACGGATGCTGACCGTATTCGGCAGCAGATTGGAATTTCCCTTCAGGAAACGCGACTGTCAGAAAAGCTGACGGTGCTGGAAACACTGACGCTGTTTCGCAGTTTCTTTCATGCGGGTCTGGATCCTGTGGCGGTGATTGACCGGGTCTCGCTCCGGGAAAAGATGCACGCGCGGATTAAAACGCTGTCGGGTGGGCAGAAGCAGCGCGTCGCGGTAGCGACGGCGCTGGTTGGGAATCCGCAGCTGTTATTTCTTGACGAACCGACGACCGGTCTGGATCCTCAGTCACGTCGGGATCTGTGGCGGGTGATCACGGATTTCCGTGAGGGTGGCGGCACGGTTCTGCTGACGACGCATTACATGGACGAGGCTGAGCGATTGTGTGACCGGGTGGCGATCTTTGATCGCGGTCGGATTCTGGCAATTGATTCTCCTCAGAATCTGATCCGCGGTCTGGGGGCTGAGCACGTCGTGGCATTTACCGTGACCGGATCACAGCAGCCGGCTGAGGACTTTGGAGCGGGTTTGCCGGGAGTGATAGCGGTGCGGCTGGAAAGTCACCAGCGTTGCCTGTCGGTGCGTGAGCCGCACATTGCGATCCCTGCATTGCTGGACCTGATCAATCGCAGTGGCATGCAGTTGTCATCGCTGACAACCCGGCAGGCCACTCTGGAGGATGTGTTCGTGCATTTTGCCGGCCACGGACTGAATGAAGTGACAGAAGGGAATGTGCGATGAGTTCCGGAGCCATGAATCATCCACTGTTGCAGCTGTTCATTACGCGGTTCAGGGAATTCATCAGAACGCCCGAGGCGGTATTCTGGTCGTATGTCTTTCCACTGGTGATGATGTTGTCTCTGGGACTGGCATTTCGCAGCGATTCTGTCGAGCCGGTGTCGGTGTGTGTTGAGGCTGGTGCTGCCGGTGATCCTGCTGTGCAGACGCTGCAGTCCAATCCTCGGTTTCTGGTGTTTCGCGGAAATCCCGAGCAGTGTCGACAGATGCTGCGTTCGGGCAAGGCCGAACTGGTGCTGACAGTTGAGGGCAGCGGATCTGAACCGCTGTATCACTACCAACTGGATCAGACGCGTCCGGGCAGTGTTGGTGCTCGGGATGCCGTGAACGATGCGCTGCAGCGGGCCGCAGGGCGTGTGGATCGTGTGGGTACCCGGGATTCTGCGGTCACAGAGGCGGGCAGTCGTTACATTGATTTTCTGATTCCCGGATTGATTGGCATGGGGCTGATGGGCGGTGGGGTCTGGGGAGTTGGGTATGCGATCGTGGACATGCGAATTCGACAGGTGCTGAAACGCCTGCTGGGAACTCCCATGAAGAAGCATCATTTTGTGGCGGCGATGATGGCCAGTCGCATGGTGTTCATGATCCCTGAGATCATTGTGATTCTGATTCTGTCCCGGTTGATTTTCAATGTGGTCAGTCATGGCGGATACGTGCTGATTGCGGTGATTGTACTGCTGGGTGCTTTTCAGTTTGCGTCGATTGGTTTGATCATCGCCAGTCGTGCTCGAACGCTGGAGGCTGTGGCTGGCCTGATGAATCTGACGATGGTACCGATGTGGATTGGGTCCGGGATCTTTTTTTCCGCTGAGCGATTTCCGGCACTGGTGCAACCGGTGATCCGTCTGCTGCCGCTGACTCCGGTGATTTCAGCACTGCGTCAGGTGATGCAGGAGGGTGCCGGCGTGGTAACCATTCTTCCGGATCTGGGCCTGATGGCAGCGTGGCTGGTGGTGACATTTGTTGTGGCGCTGAAGATTTTCCGCTGGGACTGACCTGAATTGTTAAGGTTTCAGGAACAAACGCCTCTGCATTTGCATTTTCCCGGATCGGTTCATCAATCTGTGTTGTGCTGCGCATTTACTCACCCGGGGCACGGATGCTCCTGAATGTCATCCGGCCTGCTCCATGTCCCGACCTGCTTCTGCCGCTGCTGCGGCCAAACGCCCTGCCAGAAAGTCTGCTGAAAGGCAGATTTCGGCGAAGACGCCGAAGGTGCGGGTTGTGGCTGCGGAAGCTTCGCTGACTGTCTGGCAGGCCGCTCGCAGTCTGCTGAAACAGGAACTGAAGCAGTTTCAGAAGCACCTGTCGAAGTGTGCCAAGCGCTGGCAGAAAAAGCCTGACCACCTGCACCAGACTCGGATTTCAGCCCGTCGGCTGCAGCAGCATCTGGAATTATTCGGGCCGCTGCTGGGAAAAAATCGTTCGCTGCGCTGGCTGCGTAAGCAGTTGAAGTCGCTGCTGAAGGCCAGCAGCCCAGCGCGGGATCTGGATGTTCTGCTGCACCATTCCGCAGCCGAAAAAACTTCCGCTGCTGTGTGTCGGCAGTGGCGGCAGCAGCGTCGCAGTCTGCAGAAACCGATCCGCGAAATCCAGCAGCGACTCATTCGTCAGGATGGCCTGAAACAGCATCGTCGCGCACTGCTGAAAGCGATCAGCCAGTCTGCATCCCGGGAAAGTCACCCGGCACTGGCCAACGCACCAGCTTCCACATGGGCTGTGGAACAGGCCACGGTACGACTGGCCGAATTGCAGACGGCCCTGCCGACATCTTCTTCCAGTAAGGCCCTGCACCGATTTCGGCTGCTGGTGAAGCAGCATCGATATCAGGCGGAACTGCTGCTGCAGTTGTCGGATGATCCGATCATCCAGCGTCTGGTACAGTGTCTGTTGCAGGTGCAGAAACAACTGGGACGGCTGCAGGATGCCGTTGTTGCAGCACGCTCACTGAAAAAAGCTGCAGACGGTCAGAAAAAATCTGCCGGGAAGAAAAACTCACGTCAGACTGCCAGCGAACGAACTGCCGGGATTGCCGCCCAGTCCACTCGTCTGCTGACGTGGCTGCAGTCCCGAATTGCACCTCAGTTGAATTCGCTGGCGCGCAGGCTGCGAACGGCATCAGGTCGGCGCCGATAGGCCATTTCGCTGCGTGCCCGGCAGGTGGCGATTCCGCAGGTGATGTGACCCGCCTCGGGGCCTGATCCCGGGGGTGGTGAAGACTTCACAGATCACACCAGCAGTCGACCGCCCACATTCAATCGCAGCAGCAGTCCTGCGAATGCGAGGACATCTTCAATGCGTTCGACGGCTGACCCACGAACTGCACCGGCTGTCGGCAGCACTGTGTCTGTCAGCCAGACTCGGCCCGTGACTGCATCGGCATGGACTGTCAGTTGTCCGAATCCGGTACCAAGCAGTCGATTCAGCCGCTGCGCCAGCAGGTCGGCGGGGTAGATTCGGCCCTCGGCATCCTGCATCACGAAGAATCGATCGTCATCGGCAACCAGCAGTTGTATGGCCGCAGCCGCCGGCTCGACCGACTGTCTGTTCCGCAGCACCAGTTCAGCTGCACCGAGTTCGTTCAGCCACTCGACACGCTGACGGACCAGCGGATCGTCGCTGACAATCACCAGAGATCGACCGCTCGTGCCCACATACCACGCTGACAACCAGCGTCGATAATCGGTCTCGGTATCAAGCGCGGAAACAGTGCCACTGGTGCGAGACAGTCGTCGGCCCGTTTCAGGCAGCTCGCGAGTATCCAGATGCAGTCGATTGATCGCCGGTCCTGTCTCCGCTGTTCCAGCCCCGTCAACATCCGCGGTTTGAAACAGACGAATCCCGAAATCCTTCCAGACAACCGGCACCGACTCGCCCGCCGCATCGAACACGTCCAGTCCGGCCCACGCAGTCGGGCAGCCGGCTCCTGTTACCAGCAGACCTCCCAGAACCCCCGGGGTCCGGCGCATCGCTTCATGCAGGGCTGCCGCAGTCGTCCGGCCCGCATCATGCACAGGAAACCCCAGTCTGCTGACGGCTGCAGTCACCCCCGCAAACAGGTCCTGAGAAAACGATCGAGCGTCATATCCGAGGATGATTGACCGCAGCGGCTCACGCTGCGATTCAGTATCCGGTGTCGGCACAGCACCCGTACGCTCGGCCACGGCGTTCCACGAACGCTGCAGACAAACACAGAACACTTCCGCCAGACGTTCCGCGAGGCTGCGATCGAGGACATTGAGCCACGGGCCTCGCACTCCGAACTCCGATCGCTCCAGACCTGCCCGCCGAAAGTGACGAACCCGCTGAATCTCGTCCACCGCGAATTCGGACAATCCTTCCGTATGTCGTCGCCATTCACACTGATCACACACGGACCATCCGGCGTGCAGCCGCGCCAGATGCACGGACCGGGAAATACCGGACACGGCACCGGGACAGACAAACAAACAATCCCCGGTTCCACCATCCGCCGGATCGAGTATGTTGAAATCCGACAGATTCATCTCGTTGACTCCCGGGTGGCAGCAATCTTCTTCAGCCTCCCCCAGCCGATCCTGCGACTGCTTCACCGGCATCCTGCGGATAGACCAGCAGTCGGTCGTGACACAGCAGCAGCAGGTCCGCCCGCCCGTCCCCGGTGACATCCACAATCAGGCCCTCGCGCGGCTGCAGTCCCCGGTCTGTGGCCGATGAGACCAGCCGCTTTTCCTCGAATACCCGAAAACTGGTGGCTTCACGAATGCCGTCGCGCTCGTCAAATCGCAGAATGGCGACGCCATCAATGCTGGTATCGATGGCCACCAGATCCATGGCTCCGTCTCCATTCACATCGCCGGCCAGCACGTCTGCCGGGAAAGCCTTCTCACGCTGAGATTCGAAGCCATGCAGTTCCTTCAGCACCACGTCAGTGCGGCCGCTGTACAGCACCCCAAACTGCTCGGCACCCAGAAAGATCAGATCGCTCCGTCCGTCGCCATTAAGATCGGCGGTGAGCGTGGATGAGAAAGGAGCCGCTCCGAGCTCGACCTCCCGCCACGGTCGATACACATTGTCTTCACGACGCAGTATGCGGGCCCTGCGGACACCGGAATCCAGCAGGACCACTTCATTACCCTCCACACCATCCAGATCCAGCGCTGCGACGCTTTCAATGCTGGCTGCTGCCTCACCGGCATTGAACTGGTCCACAACCTGCCAGCCACCCTCCTTCCATGTCAGCATCCTCGCAAAGGAATCCCGTGCGACCAGCAGATTTGAACCGTTGACAAAGATGCGTCCTGCCGCTGCCACACCGGCATCCAGTTGACTGCTGCTGATGGCTGCTGTGTGCTGGCCGGATTCTCCCTGCAGCAGCACGTGAAATCCGGATTTTGCCTGACCACTGGCAATCGACAGCAGGTCCTGTCGACCATCGCCATTGACGTCCATCTGCACCAGTCTGACCCCCCGCTGCCCGACAGCCCCGGTAAACTCAAGTTTTGCGTCGTCTGCGACCTGCGCCCAGCGACCGTCCGCATCACGGCGATGACGCCGATACTCAAGCTTCGCTGAATTCCCCGAACCCTGCGACAGTCCCACAATCAGCTGCGGCTGCCCGTCATGCTTCAGAACCGCAACAGTTGCCAGTTCCCAGCCTTCCGGCTTCCGCAGAATCGCCTCAGGAAACGTCAGCCGACCATTCTCAAAGCGACTGACAGCCACCACCCCCTCGCTGCTGCTCATCAGCACAGCCTCAAGGCGACCGTCACCGTCCAGATCTTCAGCCACGACATCCGTGATTCCCAGCAGCGCCGGATACTGCTCGGCTGTGCCCAGACCGTCAATACCGTTCTGCCGGTACAGCAGCAACTGAGCCTGCCCAGGCTCGTTCACCAGCACATCCGCAAGTTTGTCACCGTCAAAATCGGCCACCGCCACCGCGCGATCGCGGGAGGATTCGGTCGCACCAATTCCATAGCGGAGCAGCCGTTCCGACACGCTGTCTGCTGCCTGCTTCGCAGGTTCCGCCTGCAACACACTGATGCGGCCGTTGCGACCATCAATCGAAATCACCTCCGCACCGGGACGACTGTCCAGACTGGCAATCGTTACGGCTCGCGGAGTCTGCAGGGTGAAGGAAATCTCGGGGCCCAGCCGACCACTGGCAGACTGCAGTCGGGCACAGACCGACCGTCCCGTCTGCTCCCCCGCCAGATAACACAGATCCGTTCGGCCATCACCATTCAGATCGGCCGCCTGCAGTAATCCCTGTCGCCCGGATGTGCTGATCAACTGCTCCGGCGCACGGATACTGCCCTGCTCCGTCTGCGTGAGCAGAAACATTGTGGCCTTTCCCGCAGCGGCCAGATCAGTCCGACCGTCACCGTTGAAGTCGCCCGCAGCGAGGATTCCGGAGACCGGTTCGAGCCCCGGCAGCCGCACCGTCCACTTTTTCGTCCATTCCTTCCGGCCCGCTTCCGGCTGATAGTAGACGGCCAGTTGATCGGGAGGCCCAATGACGGCGAAATCCATGCGTCCATCGCCGTCAAAATCCCCGGTCTCCAATTCGGCAATAGCGCGGTCCATCGAAATTCGACGATCTTCAAACCGTTTGTCCGACGGCAGTTCGTTGATCTGAGCAGCAGCCTTGTCCTGAACTGTCCCCTGGGGGCGCTGCAGCAGCAGTCGGATCGAGCTGGTGAAATTGTCCATCACCGCAACATCCGTCAAACCGTCGCTGTTGAAGTCTCCTGACTTCAGGTGCTCAGCCCGTTCGTGCAGCTTCGTAATCTCTACGCCGGTGAAGCCGTAGAATTGTGCCAGGTCGGAAGCTGCCACAGGTTCGTCACAGTGGACGATCCGTGGTTCGCCCACTGCTACCACCATTGACAGCACAGCAGCCCACAATTTCATTCCGTTGCTCATCATTGTCACCATCGCAAAACTGCACTCACAGCAGAGTTCGCTGCCGGTCCTGCAGCAGACCGGCAGCGAATCAGGTTAAAATCAAACGCCAGCTCAGCGTTTGAACATCGCGTTGTTCTTTTCACCACGCGACAGCAGATAGGCCAGCAGATCCAGAACTTCATCCTGATTCAGCGGTTTCAGCAGATCTGCCGGCATAATGGACACTGCCGAAGGCTGAATCTCGTCAACTTCCGTTTTCAGGATTTCCGTGATCTTCGTCGGATCCTCCGGATTCGTCAGCACGGTGACCGAATGCTCGCTGTCAGCAACAATGCGACCGGACACTGCCAGTCCCGACTTTGTCACAACGGTACTGCCCTTGTACTGATCGCTGATCACCTTGCTGGGATCCATGATGGCTTCCGTCAGGTCGCGGACGGTGAATCGTCCGGCCAACTGAGTCAGATCGGGGCCTGTGGCGCCGCCATCTCCACCGAAGCGGTGGCAGATGACACAGCGAGTGGCCGCGAACATTTTTCGTCCATTTTCGAAGTTGCGATCCTGCAGGCCTTTTTCAGCCAGAGTCCTCACTTCATCCACGGTCCAGTCTTTGCCCGGTCCCGCTGGCTTCGGCAGTTCCGGAGGTGTATACGGCTTACGAGCTCCCGACGCTTCAATCAGCAGTCGTTCCTGTTCCGTCGCATTCAGAAAGGCTTCGTTTTCAATATTCCGCAGGAAGCCTTTGAAGCTGGCTCCGCCGGCCCACGCACGGGCTCGCTCGAACCACGCGAAATACACTTTTCGCTGCTCCAGTGTCCAGCCTTCCTTCGCATTCCTCAGGCAGAATGCATACCACATCTGCTGCTGATCCGGAGCATTCGTGATCGAGGCCGCAATCGCTCCGCCGTAACCCCGGTTGCGAGCCAGCAGATCCTGCATGTCGTCCGTCACGGTCGGCTTCGATTCAGCCGCCAGCAATGCCACAGTCTTCCCGATAATCGTGGGCGACCGGAGATAAATCAGCACCTCTACCAGTTCGCGGTCCAGCTCCGCATCAGCGGTCGGAAACAGCCCGTCCAGCCGATCAAGATACCCCTGGCGTTCGGCTGCTTCGGGCGGCCCGAGGCGGAGGAAGACCAGACTGACGACCCGCAGATACTCAAGCTTTTGTTCGCGACCGAGTGCAGCAAAATCCTGCCCCTGCAGCATGGCAGTGCACAGTTTACGCAGAGTTTCCTCCATGTCCGACACTGCCGTTTCAGACAGACCTTCGGTTTTCGCGAGGGACGACAGCGGAGCTTTCACCAGCGCCATGGCGATGGCTGTCCGATCCGAACCGCTGTCGCCGCCACTGAGATCCGCCTGATCCAGCGAACGCATCAGATCCGGGAACAGCTGCGAGTTGTAGAAGGCATTGTGAGTGGCCATGCGGAGGAACCGATCCGTCGTACCCCGCACACTGGTCAGATTCTGCAGCAGAGTGGCGGAATCCACCCGAGGCTGAACCGTGCTGCCCGAGCGCCCCGCATGGAACGACTCAAACAGCCGTCGCAGCGAACGTGGCCCGGCTTCACGGGCATCCTTCAACTGCGTCGGCTCAGTCGATTCCTCACCCGTGTAAATGACTCGGAACAGTTCGGACTGAGTTCCCCGGCCACCGACGGAAAAATAGAGCGCTCCGTCCGGCCCGGCAACAACGTCTGTCAGCGGCAGCGGAGTTCGCGAAAGAAATTCTTCCTTCACACCGGTGTAGCTGCTCTGACGCGGTTCCAGATGAATTGCATACATCGTCCCGAATGTCCAGTCGCACAGATACAGGGCCTTCTGATACTTTGCCGGGAATCGACAGCCGTAGCCAAAATCCACTCCCACCGGAGACCCCGGTCCGATATTCACCAGTTGAGGCAGACTGTCGGGATACCATGTCGGCCACTTGCCGGATCCGCTGCGCCAGCCGAATTCGCTGCCACTGGTGGCATGAACGACGCGAGTGGGCCGGTACCAGGGCGACCCCACATCCCACTCCATATCCGCATCATACGCGAACAGCTCGCCGTCGGCGTTGAATGCCATGTCGTAAGGATTGCGATAACCCATCGACCAGAGATCCCATGTTTTCCCGTCGGCATCCGTACTGGCAATCCAGCCACCCGGAGCAAGAATGCCGACCGCATGACCATTGGCGTCCCACATGCGCGGCAGTAGGTGATCTTCAGACCAGTTGGTGGGGATGCGACTGGTGAAGTTCCGATTGGTCAGTTCTTCACCGGCGTCGAACGGTGGTTTTGTATGATTTCCGCAGATCACAAAAATCCGCTGGCCATCAGGGGACAACCGCAGTGCATGCGGGCCATGCTCGCCACCACCGCGGAAATCCTTCAGCTTCACACACTGATCGAACTGATCGTCGCCGTCTGTATCGCGGGCTCGGTACAGTCCGCTGCCGGGGCCGCCGTTGAGCGAAAAGTACAGCGAATCAAAGGCCCAGAGCATGCCCTGGGCGGCCGTTGGACGAATCTCGCACTTTGAAAAGTCCAGCCGCTCAACCGTGGTGACACCCTGCCGCTCACCGAGCGGCGGCAGAGTAATTCTGCAGATGCCTTTGTCGCCCTGATCGCTGGCCAGCAGTCGACCTTTGCTGTCGAAAGCAATACAGACCCACGAACCCAATTCGTCCTTCGGGACGGTAAACAGTTTCTCAACAGCAAACCCGGGCAGCAGCTCGAACACACCCGCTGGCACTCGAGTGGCCACTGCGGCACTGGAAAATACGTCTCTCCACGGAGCATCGCCGTAACGGCCGCGAACTTCCACGGCTTCGCCCGAGTCTGCTTCCCGACGATCTGAGCGGGTCCATTTTTCGTCGGTGACAACGGCGGTCAGGCCACCATCGGTTCCGCGCAGCACAAGTTTCAGCAGAAATCCGGCAGCACCGCCCTGATTTTCCACCTCGGCCTCGATCACATTCAAACCAGCCCGCAGGTGTCCGCTCACGCTGACGTCTGAAGGCTCCTGCCACTCTGAACCGCCCGCCACCCGCTGACCGTTCACGTAGACGGCACAGATGTTGTCGCAGGAGGCTCTGAGTCGAGCGGCCGTCGGGGCTGCACTGAGCGTAACGGTTGTACGGAGTACGTAGCGGGAGTCGTTGTTTGGTCCCCAGATCCATGCCGGTTGCAGTCCGCCACCAAAGTCTGCATCGGAAACGACAGCAGTCGACGGCTGGGCAGGCTGATTGGCCGTGCCGCGCAGTTGTGATGGCTGAAGTTCGGCCTTCTGAGTCAGAGTCTGCTGTGCCTGAGCCATCGGAAGGGCGGCCAGACAACAGCACAGCAACAATCCACGCAGCATAATTTGCACCCTGGTTCACCTGTGAATCTGTGGGACAATCCTGGTTCCGGGCAGGCCACTTTGCAGCGGGGCTTCCCGGGCCTGTGCATTATCGCAGGAAAAATGGTGAAAGAAAACCGGGCGGCCGTTGAAAATGGCTGGAACCGGGACGCGAACGAAACGACCAGCCCCCGTTTCCAACTGCAGACTTTCGCCTGATTCCTGATTTCTCGTGAAATTCGGCGGAAGCCGTTCAACACGACCGCGCGGTCCTGCCGAATTTGCCTGTAGTCGAACTCCTGCTTCCCGCCGGCCTGTCGCCCCTGCGCAGGTTTCCGAGTGAATCATGGAACCTTCGATCTGGCGCAACTCGATGTTTCGCCAGCCGGTTGTCACCTCAAGGACGAGCTTCTGCAGGATCCTGTTCCGGATCAGAAGTTCATGGCTCCGTACCGTTTTGCAGACCAGATACGCAATTGTCGTATTGCCTGCCTGCTGGCTTTGACTGTCGCATTGCTGACAGCCGGAGCGCTGCGCGCCGCCGAATCTTCCCAGCCTGAGCCGGTGGTGACGGCCAATTCCGGAACGTCTGACGGTCCTGGTCGGTACTGGATTGTCAGCACCGAAGATTCTCCGCAGTCCTTCGATGACTCGCTGCCCCGCTTCTGTGCTCGCGTGCAGTGTCGTCACGCAGATGGCAGCGGACACGGCAGCTCGCTGCAGGATCTTCAGAAATCCCTGCAGCCAGGCATTCCGCTGGTGATCATGGTGCACGGCAGTTTCATGGATTCCCCCAGCGTGGGACCGGAGTCCCTGCGGACATGGAAATGGCTGCAGCACGCAGCCGGCGGCAAGCCGTTCGAATTCATCTATTTCCGCTGGCCCAGTTATCGCAGCCCCTCGCTGATGATCAATATTGATGTCGCCGTGCTGGGACGCCGTGCAAGCCGCAACGGCTTCTACCTCGCCGGACTCATCAAAGCTTTGCCGGAAACCACTTCGGTGGGACTGATCGGCCACAGTCACGGAACCCGCGTGATCGCCTCGGCCCTGCATCTGATGGCTGGTGGTCGAGTGGAAGACATTGGCTGTCCGGAACTCCTCTGCAGCCATCGTCACATTCGCACTGTGTTCACAGCGTCAGCCATCGACCATGACTGGCTGGGAAAAGGTGAGCGGTTTGAGCGGGCACTGTGCAGCACGGAAGCCCTGCTGAATCTGCAGAATCCACGTGACCCAGCGCTGATCATTTACCCGCTGCGGCGGATTGGTTCCCGGCGGGCTCTGGGACACACCGGCTTTACCGAGAAGGATCGGCAGCAGCTTGGCGCCCACGCGGTGAAGGTGCGGGACATGAATGTGGGCTCCACGGTTGGCTGCCAGCACATGTGGCCGGAGTGGGTGGAGCACCCGCTGGTGGCACATCAGGCTGCTCCGTGGCTGTTCCTGTCAGGGACCGGTTCCGGAGCACGTGAGTAGCAATCAGGGTTGCGTTTTTTGAAGTTGTGCCGCCTGCTGCAGATACTGCTCGGCCTGCTGCATATCGCCCTGCTGGATACTGGCTTTGGCCAGCAGCTGCAGTGTTTCCGGAAAGTCCGGACGGACCTGCATCGCAAGTTCCAGGTCACTGACTGCGGCTTTGACATCACCAATCGCCAGTTGAATTTCAGCGCGGGTCGTGAGCATGTGGTGGTTGTCGGGGGCCACCTGTACTGCGCGGCTGGCCAGTTTCAACGCCTCGGGGAACTGCTGACGATCGTTGCTGCGGACGAGTGCCAGAGCGAGATTGTTCAGCAGGGCAGGGTCCTGACCGTCGCTGGACGTCTCGGCCATTCTCAGCCAGCGAATTGCGGGCTCGATTCTGCCCGCCTGCAGGGCTCGGCTGCCCAGTGCCGCAAGGACGTCGGCGGCAGCAACGCCCTGGGCACGCAGCTGATCCAGTGCGGTTTCCGCCACCTTCCCTGTCGCCCCCGACTGCAGACTCATCCGATACAGCCTGTCGGCTGCTCGCATGCTGAATTCACGAACCACCAGCCCCTGTTGCAGCAGATCGGCCAGTTGCCGCGCTGAACTGTCCTGCACCTGCGGCACCCAATCGGCCTCCTGCAGCGAATAATCTCCCGGGTACCCGGTCAGGTGATCAAAATACTCGAGTGCTGTGGAGGCCTGGGCTCCGGCAAGAATCAACCGGGCCTGTTCGGAATCCGGTTCCAGTTGCAGACAGTTTTGTGCTTCTTCAAAGAGTTCGGCCTGACACAGCATGTCGGCGGCAACTGCGCGATCCTCGGCACGCGTAGACTGCCGCAGCGGGTCTGCCATTTCCCGTGCTGTGGCCGCAGCGTCGGATGTTCTGCCCACGGACTGCAGGGCAGCCACGCGAACTTTGATATCCTGCGGCTGCAACTGTCCGATCATGGCGAAAGTTGTGAGACAGTCTTCGTCTCTGTTCAGGGCAAAGGCGAGGTGCGCTTTGCTTCTGAGCACCGCATCAGCCCTGTCGGAAGTTTCCGGTGTCCGCGTGTGATCAGTCGGGAGTGCGGCAGCGCAGGTTTCCCAGTACTGCATCGCCTCCTCGGAGAATCCCGTAAAGCTGGCACCCTGCAGGTGCAGAAAGGATGCCATCAGCGGAGCCACGGGATGCTGCGGATCAAGCTGGAGAACGCGACGGACGGCCAGCATACTGCGATCCCCCAGCAGACGAGCAGAAGTCAGCTCGCGGCTGACATATCTGAGCTGCAGGTCAGCCACTGCGCGGCGGAGCACTGAACTGTCTTCCAGTTGCAGCCCCTCGTCCAGCAGCAGTTCGGCTTCCCGCTCTCTGTTCGTCAGTACCAGCAGTCTCGCAAGCTGGATTCGCAGTTCAGCGTTTCGAGGAGCGGTCTGCAACTGCGTCAACAGCATCTGGCAGCGTCGCTGTACGCGACTGTCGTTCGGCTGCAGCCGTCCCTCGGCTGCCAGCAGCGCGGCGAGTGCATCCACGTACTTGAGATCGGCATCGGCCGCCCTGACAAGGTGCTGTTCACCGAGGACCTTCTCACCGACTGCCGGATACAGTTGGGACAGCAGGGCGTGGGCTTCAGCCGTGTCGGGTGCCGCGCGAATGGCCCGATTCAGGCGGTCTATCATCTGCTCGGCAGACAGTTGCTGATAAGGTTCCGCGGACAGAGCATTGCGGACGATCCAGAGATGAGCTGCTGCGAATCCCGCCTTTCCATCGTCAGCCAGCCGCAGGATCTCGGCCCAGCCCGCTTCCCGACTGCGGTGCTGCCACAAAAACTCTGCCAGTCGCATGCGGTACTGCAGATCACCGGTTTGCAGACCTGCGAGGGCCCTGAGGCACAGTTCTTCGGAGTCCCGGTCACCCTGTTCGCGAGCAACGGTGAGGCGGTTTTCATAGCGGGAATCGACGGTAAGCATGGCGGTGGCACCGGCATTTTCTGCCAGCAACCCCGTAACCAGCAAAACAGTGCCCGGGATCGCCCAATACAGATACGAAACCTTGCGACTGACGCCCCAGTCCCCGAAGAACTCGAGAAAACAGGCGACCCGTGAAAGCCGCTCGCCATCTCTGGTGCGAAATGACACCGCTGACCACTTCTCAGGCAGGTCGCCACTGACGTAAAGGCCCCACAGCCGGTTGGCTGGATTTGTGCGAGCGTTGACGGATGCCTTGCCATCGTCCGAAATGACCCCGGAGGTCAGAAACAGAACGCCCCCCTGAAGCGTGAGTACTGTGACAAGGAGTGGCAAAAGCAGCAGCACGGGCCAGACTCCCGCAGGCAATCGCAACCCGACGACGCTAAGCTGCACGACGGCCAGCAGACAGCAGCAGAATTGTCCCAGCAGACTGGTGACAACGGCCACCGGCAGAGTCAGCAGAACCTGTGGCACCGTGCGGCGACGATACAGCATCAGGCAGGAAACCAGAACAGTGAATCCATAGACGCCCAGAGGGGAGTTCAGAATCTGCTGCAGATCTGTGGCAGCAGTCAGGCTGCCTGCCACAGTGCCTTCACGGAAATGCAGAAATCCGAGTGATCCGGCCAGTGCGCTGGCGTGCTGGACCAGGCGTTCGTCTGCTGCTGTACGCAGTGGTGCAGCAAGGAATCCGGGCAGGCCGACGAAAAGCATCAGTACAATCAGCAGACGCCCTCGATGATGCAACCCGGCCGCCTGCGCCAGCATCAGGACCGACAGGGCAAACGCCATACCTGCCAGCCACCCTGAATGACGTGCAATCGCTGCCAGCAACGTGGCTGAATACAAGGCGAAGTACGGCAGGCAGCGAAGTGTGATTCGCAGCGAACCATTCGGCACAGAGCGCAGCAGCCAGACCACCAGCAGTATCAGTCCGATGGCCGGCCAGTTTTGCGGTTGCAGCAGCAAACCTGTCAATCCGGCACGATTGATCAGAAAAGGCAGGCAGGCAAAAAGCAGACAGACAGCTTTGCAGAACCGTTGCATTCCAGACTCCCCAGGGATCATAGGCATCGTGTTCAAACTACCTGATTCGTAATGTGAGTCCAGACTTGAATGAGTGAATCTGTTCGGACGCAGCAGATCGGAATTCCACTGCTGCAAAGATGCCAGCCGCTAAGTTCGTGGCAGTTCTGCGGAGTGGATGGATTTGTTGTCGCACAGCATCATGCAGTTAAGACGGGTTGATGGTTGCGCAGGTTACTGTCCGATCAGCGTGGCAGCCTGCTGCCGAAACTCTTCGGCCTGCTGAGTGTTTCCCTGCAGGTCCGCAGTACGGGCCAGTAACTGCAGTGTTTCAGCGTAATCCGGTCGCAACTGCAGTGCAGCTTCCAGGTCCTGTTGTGCCGCTGTGGCGTTGTTGAGGGCGAGGTGGACCTCGGCCCGAGTCGCGAGGGCGAAGTGATTTCCCGGCAGGGCCTGCACGGCCGCGTTGGCCAGTGCCAAAGCTTCAGCATAACGTTCTTTTTGCTGCGCCCGAACGATGGCCACGGCGAGATTATTCAGCAGGGACGGGCCGGGATTTACGGAGGAATTGCGTGCCTGCTGAAGCCAGTGCAGGGCCGTTTCGAATTGTTCAAGCTGCACCGCACGGCTGCCAATGGCCACGAGAATGCCTTCCGCATCTCCCCCCTGCGCTCGATACACGGTCAGGGCGTCTTCCGCCGCGGTCCCCAATGCTCCGCCCTGCACAGTCAGCAGGTACAGCCGATCAGCGACCCGCAAGCTCAGTTCAGGCGCCTGCAGACTGGTCTGAATCAACTGCTGCACTTGCTGCACCAATGTGTCGGGGACTACGGGGGTCCAGACTTTTTCGAGTGTCCGGAAGTGCCCAGGATATCCGGTAATGGCATCAAGTTCTTCCAGCGCAGTGCTGCCGCGAGCGGTGCTGAGCAGTTGCTGTTCGGCGGCGGTAGCAGCGGGGGCTTCGAGGCACTGCCGGGCTTCGGCAAATGCTGCGGCCTGACAATACAGGTCTGCTGCGACTGTGCGGCCCCTGACAGTGCCCGCTGCCAGCTGCGGTGCTGCGGCTGACTGAGCTTCGGCTAACGCATCCGCGTTGCGGCCGGTCTGCCTGAGTGCAGCGATGACGATGAATGCATCCTCGGACCTTTTCTGAGGAAGTTTTGTGAACAATTCCAGAGCCTCAGCAGGTTGACCACAGGCGAATTGCAGCATCGCAAGACTGCGCAGTGCAGCGGCTGCACCGGATCGCTGCACTTCAGCCTGCCAGTGCTGCAGTGCTGCTGCGGCATGTTCCGTGAAGTCTGCCCCTTCAAGGTGCAGCACAGCAGCCAGCACGGCGGCCTCTTCACTGGTGGGGTCCAGCCGCAGGGCTTCGCGAACCCGCAGCAGGCTTTCGTCACCCACCATCAGCGGAGACAGCAGCGACAGGCGGACCTGAAACAGCCGCAGTTCGGCCATCGTCTGTCGAAGTTCTGTTGAATCATGACGCTGCAGGCCCTCTGAAAGCAGCTGTTCCGCCTTGTCGATCTGATTGACGATCACCAGCATCGAGGAGAGTCGGACTCGCAGCGCGTCATCATCGGGCTGGCTGGCCAGTTGCTGTGTCAACTGCTGCAGCCGCAGCTGAATCTGAGACTGCGAAGGAAACGGACGTCTGCGATTGCGGCAGTAGGCAAGCAGGTCGTCGACATACTTCAGTTCAGCATCGGCAGCCTGACGCAGATGACTTTCGCCGATGGTCATTTCACCTGCCCGCAGATACAGGCCAGCCAGCAGTGCGTGGGCTTCGCCGTTTTTCTGATCAGCCTGCAGCGCCTGCTGCAGATGCTGAATCAACTGCTGATCCGTCAGACTGCGAAACGGCTGTGTGGACATGGCATTGCGGGCAATCCACAGGTGAGCCTCAGCGGCTCCGATGGCATCCATCCCGGCCACGCGTTCATATTCGGTCCAGCCGGCTTCCTGCGAACGCTGTGTCCACAGAAAATCGGCCAGTTGCAGCCGGCGACGAAGATCGTCCGGCATCTGCGCAGCCATACCGCGAAGCAGCAGCTCCTGCTGGTCAGGATTCTGCTGTTCAATTGCCAGCGTCAGTTGCTGCTCGTACCGAGCGAACACCGAGGCGGCGCGAGCCGCCATCTCCAGATTCAGCAGTGGAGGTGTCACAGCAGTCAGAATGGCCACGGCAGCGGATGGCAGGTGCCACAGTCGCCGCGAGAACCACCAGTCCCGGACGAATTCTGTGAATACGGCATCTGATGACAGACGACGACGATCAGGGGCGAGCAGGCGAATCTCACCCACCATGTCGGACGACCTTCCGGAGACCATCTGGTCCCAGAGGCGGTTGAAGTGATTCCTGACGATCACACCGTTCACGCGACGATCCAGCGGAATAATGGCGCTGGTGAGAAACAGCGACAGTTGTTCGGCAGACAGGAGCAGCAGCAGTGAGGGCAGCAGCAGCAGGATCGGCCAGCACCAGACAGGTACGATCGGCAGGCTCCAGCCGCGCGCCAGTACCGCCAGCAGCCCTGAACAACCGAGATGCAAAGCTGCGACCGGCAGGGCGAAGGGCAGTGCCAGCAGCATCTGCACGGTTGTGCGGCGACGGTACGTCAGCCAGACCGCCAGCACAACGGAAAGACCACTGAAACCGAAAGGCGTATTCAGAATTGCTTTGAGATTCACGGGGCCCTGCTGAGTCGTCAGGATGGCTTCTGAGTGGAAGTTCCAGAGACCCAGCAGACTGGCAATGGTGCTGATGTGATTCAGCAGCCGTTCTGAGATGAAAGTGTTCAGTGGCAGCGACAGGAACGGTGGCAGACCGGCGAAGACAGTCAACAGCACAGCCAGCACTTTGAAGCGGGGCCGCTGCGGCATGGCACCGGCAGCAACCGCCGCAGATACACAGAAAGCCACTCTGGCGAACCATTCAGAATCACGTGCGAAGGCGACTGTCAGCAGGACCAGGTTTGCTGACAGCAGCACGACACTACTGGTCCGCTGCAGGTCAGGAGTGCGCACGAGGGACCGGAGCAGCCAGACCACGCAGAGGATGACGAGGCCAAGCTGCAGCCAGTGCTGCGGCAACAGCAGATCTGACAGCAGATCACCCCCGGTGACCACGAATGGCAGCAGTAACAGCAGTCCCGAAGCAGCACGCAGCACCTGTCGCATATTCCCCCCAGGGACGGTTGTTCACCGAGCAAAGCTTTCAGCACGCCACACTAAACAGATCCGCTGGAGATGTCTGCAGGCTTCCGGCTGAGAGCAGGGGGATTTTACGACGGCGCTGGAATTGTGCGGAAAAATCAGAAGATTCCACAGCGAGTGTCAGGGCTGGTGGCCTGCAGGAATTACAAAGGCTTTGTAATTTCTGCAAAGTCGGGGCAGGTCTGCGATTTGCCGGAAAGCAGCAGACGAGTGTTGCGGTGTTTTCCGAACGTTGAATCGCTGTCAATTCAGGCGGTTTTTGCCGATGATCCGGCATTCGGGGCTGCCGCAGGCGTCTGTCCGGGGAAAAGAGCGACGTTCCGAAAAATCGCTGAGTTTCGGCACCGGTATTGCATTGTTGGTTCAGGCGTGCGGAGCGGGGATTGCGGGGAGTCTGTTCAGATGAGTTCCATCGAGTTTCTGCTGCTGGCACAACGCAGGCGATACGATCCGTTCCAGACTCTGTGGTCCTGGTTACCTCTGCTGATTGCAGCGGTTGTTCTGGTTCTGCTGATTTGGGCGATTCTGCATATCCTGTCGAAAATGAACGAAGACGTTGATCCTGCCGAGGCGGATCGAGAGATGCTGCAGGCACTTCGTGATTTGCGGCGTGAGGGTGACTTGTCCGAGGATGAATTCCGATCCATCAGGGGGAAACTGGCGACCCGGCTTAATACCCTGCAGCCTGGGGAAAAGTCCTCGGAAAATACTCCGCCGAAATCAGCGGAAAATGCCGCAGGACAGTCCCCTCAGCCGCTTGCGAGCAAGGGCTCGACAGTGACCGAAAACACTGAACTGAAACCGCCTGACAAGGAAGAATCAGTTCAGCCGGAATAAACCGGCAGATCGAAATACGTTCCCAGTCTTGTTATGGATCTGAATCAACTCGATGCACACCCGTTGCCCCCGGATTCCGAAGTAGAGAGGGTCTGAAAAATGGGCGGATTGCCAGTGGCCGGCAGCCACTGGTGTTCTGCCCACGCGAAAAAATCAGGTGCCGCTGCGGGCTACCGGGCTTTGGCAGCGGCACCTGAGGACGAGATCAAAGTTGGCAGGGATGCCAGCAACCACGGAGCGAAGGTTCCAGAGATCTGTGCACACAGGCGTATCAACAGCTCAAAGACTCCTGCCTCCAGAGTCATGCAGAGCAGTTGACTTCGCCGGGTGCCTGAAGAATTCAAAGGCAAAACGATGGTATCGGGCAAGGAATTCGGTTCGGGCAAAACGTCGCAGCAGGGCAAACGCAATGCCAACTGCTCTTTCTGCCGCAAGAACTACCGCGAAGTCGGACCTTTGGTGGAAGGTCCGGAAGATGTTTACATCTGCGGTGAATGCATCGAACTGTGCCAGTCCATACTGGATCAGGAACGTCGCCGTCGCGGGGCGTCAAAGAAGCTGTTCAATCGCGTCCCGACTCCGCGGGAAATTGTGCGCGAGCTCGACCAGTACGTCATCGGTCAGGCTCGCTCCAAGAAGCTGCTGTCCGTTGCCGTTCACAGCCACTACAAGCGGCTGATGCACAATCTGGAAAACGGCACGGAAGACGTCGAAATTGAAAAGTCCAATATTCTGCTGATCGGTCCGACGGGTTCGGGCAAGACGCTGCTGGCCAAGACCCTCGCTCGCTCGCTGCAGGTGCCTTTTGCCATCGGCGATGCGACCACGCTGACCGAAGCCGGCTACGTCGGTGAAGACGTTGAAAACCTGCTGCTGAAACTGCTGCACGCTGCGGATTTCGACATTGAAGCGGCCCAGCGTGGCATTATTTTCATCGACGAAATTGACAAGATCGGCAAGACCAGCCAGAACGTCAGCATTACGCGTGACGTTTCCGGTGAAGGTGTGCAGCAGGCACTTCTGAAGATGCTGGAAGGCACGGTCGCCAACGTGCCGCCCCAGGGTGGTCGAAAGCATCCGGAGCAGCAGTATATTCAGATTGATACCACCAACATTCTGTTCATCTGCGGTGGGACCTTCGTTGGTCTGGAAGACATTGTTTCCCGTCGTCTGGGACGGAAGGTGATTGGCTTCGGCACTGCATCTGAGGTATCGGACGAGAAGAGTCGCGAGCACCTGCTGTCTCAGGCAACGGTCGAGGACGTGATGGAGTTCGGGCTGATTCCTGAACTTCTGGGACGACTGCCGGTGATCGGAACTCTGGCACCGCTGGACGAGGATGCACTGATGCAGGTGCTGACTGAGCCTCGCAATGCCCTCGTTCGCCAGTACCGCAAGATGTTTGAAATGGAAGAATGCGAGCTGGACTTCACGCAGGGTGCCCTGCGGGAAATCGCCCGCCTCGCCCGGACCCGCGAAACCGGGGCTCGCGGCCTGCGATCGATCCTGGAAGGCGTGATGTTCGACCTGATGTTTGATCTGCCGGAACTGGAGCGTGGTCAGAAGTTTGTGGTGACGGAAGAAATGGTTCGTGGAGATCTGAAGATCCCGCGACGCGATTCGGCTGCAGCCTGATCAGACCGAGAAATCTCTCCCCTGCCTGCGCCGCTGTCCCGCCCCGGGACAGCGGCGTTTTTTTGGCTCAACGCAAAATGAAGTACGCGGTGTAAAGAAGTATTTTGACCACGAAAGACACCACGTACGGAGTCATCCAGAGGCGAGCCGCAAAACCTCGGGAGGGCGAGGCTCCCGCCGAGCCGCAAAACCTCGGGAGGGCGAGGCTCCCGCCGAGCCGCAAAACCTCGGGAGGGCGAGGCTCCCGCCGAGCCGCCAAACCCTCGGGAGGGCGAGGCTCCTGCCGAGCCGCAAACCCCTCGGGAGGGCGAGGCTCCTGCCGAGCCGCAAACCCCTCGGGAGGGCGAGGCTCCTGCCGAGCCGCAGGATCGAACGGCGCGGCAGCTCTTCGCCTCAGCGGGAGCTTCGCCCTCCCGAAGCGGTCCACACCCGTGGCAAGGCAATCGTAGCTCCGCACAGGATTTCGCGTTGATCCCTTTTTTGCTGGCCCGGCCGATCTTCCGGACTGTTCATTCCGGATTAACAATCAGCCCTGAAGATCCGGGAGTCCGTGCGACTTGCGAAACGGACGGCCAGTCGGAATGATTCCCGCTGGTCAATTGCTCCTGTGCTCCCACTTCAGGATTCTGCCATGCGTTCACTGCTGTCTCCTGTTCGATTCCCCTGTCGCCGGTTGCGGCTGCTGTCTGTCCTGTTGCCGGTTTTCCTGAGCGTGTCGGGGGTATCCCCGGCACGGGCTGACGATCCGCTGGCTGCGGAACTGACGGCTGACAACTGGGAACTGCTGGTACCCCGGGGCAAGGAAGTGGATGCCATTTACGGGGACGTGGTGCTGCGGAATGATTTTTTGACCGCCGTGATTGCACGCCCGAATGCCGCTCGCCACGCCAACATGACGATTCGCTCGGTGGGTGGCTGTCTGATTGATCTGGCAGTGCGATCGCATGAGAGCGACCAGTTGGGGGCCTTCTATCCGGGGCGTCGCACCTATCCGTTTGCAGAATTGCAGTTGACCGCAGCGCAGCAGGCGGGTGGCCGCGCGATGGTCACCGTGAAGGCTCCCGGCACCGACAAAACGGCCGAGTTTCGTACAGAGTGGTCGCTGGGGGCAACTGATCGTTTTCTGACGGCTGTTTCCACATGGACCAATGCCTCAGCCGCTGATCTGACGGTCGTGCTGGAGGACGCCGTACGGGCCGATGGTGGCAAGGAAGACATGCCGAAATGTCCTGACGGCGATCGCCGATTGTTCTGGTTCCATGACATCCACTGGCAGCAGGCCTACGGTGTGCATGTCCCGGGATATCGCATGCGAGCAAAAAATGGCAATCGTGAGACGGACCTCGCGTACGAACCGGAGGCTGGTGGCTCTGTTGTGCTGAAGCCCGGAGCATCTGTGACTGTGCGGAGGATGATCTATGTCAACGTGGATCTGCCCGCGGTTCGAGCGGATCATGCGGACAGTCTGGGCACGGGCGATCGATTGCAGTCATATGTGCTGCAGGTCACAGCCGAACAGCGTCCGATTTCTGCTGCCCGTGTGGAACTGACCGCCGCTGGTGATGCGGTGGGCACCGTGGTGACCGGTGCGGATGGCACAGCACCCGTGCGTCTGCCGGGCGGGGCACTGAAGGCTGTTGTGAATATTGATGGCCAGCAGTTTGAGGCGCGTGAGGTGACCGGAACTGACGGCCGGGTACAGGTGCACGTTGATGAGTACCGAGGTGGGCAGGTGCTGCTGAAGGTTGTGGATGACGTCGGGCGACCGCTGCCGGCGAAGGTGGAGTTTGCGGGTCGGGAAGGTACGGTGACACCACGGTGGGCACCGGACACAGCCGAGTATTTTGTCAGGAATGTGGCCTATACAGCCAGTGGTACGGTGCAGGCGCGGCTGGCGGCCGGCGAATATGACGTCACGATCAGTCATGGACCGGAGTACAACGCGGAGTTTACGAAGCTGAAGGTGGAGGCTGGCGGTACGACCGAGCGAACCGTGGTGTTGCCGCGGGTGGTTTCAACGGAGGGCTGGATCAGTGCCGATTTTCACAGCCACAGTACTCCTTCCGGCGACAACACCAGCAGTCAGCTGGGGCGAGTTCTGAATCTGGCGGCGGAGCATGTCGAGTTTGCTCCGTGTACTGAACACAACCGGGTGTCGACTTATGCGGACCATCTGCGATCACTGCAGCTGACGGGTCATCTGGCAAGTGTGGAGGGTATGGAACTGACCGGGCAGCCGCTGCCTCTGAATCATCAGAATGTGTTTCCGATGCGTTTTCGCCCGCGGACACAGGATGGTGGCGGGCCGGTAACGGATGTCAGTCCCGAAGCGCAGATGGAAAGACTGGCGGCATGGGACGAGAACAGCGTGAAGCTGATACAGCAGAATCATCCGGACGCGGGCTGGCTGTTTTATGATCAGGACGGCGATCAGCAGCCTGACGGCGGATATGAGCGTTCGTTCGGCCTGATCAACGTGATGGAGATCCACCCGATTGACAAGCTGCTGAAGCGTGAGCGATTTGACATTCGGGGTGGTAAAGCGATCGAGAATCATACAGCGCTGAACTGGCTGCAGCTGCTGAACCAGGGATTCCGCATTTATGGCGTGGTGAATACGGATTCGCATTACAACTTTCACGGTTCGGGCGGATTGCGGATCTGGCTGAAATCTTCCACGGATGATCCGTCCCGGATCAGTTCGGACGAGATGCGGGATGTGTCTCGTGAGGGCCGAATCATCATGTCGAATGGTCCGTATCTGGAAGCATCGTTTGGTGAGTCTGGCAGTGCTGCGGCTCAGGCGATTTCCGGCGACGATCTGCGAGCGGCATCCGGGAAAGTGACCGGGCGAATTCGGGTGCAGTGTGCGAACTGGCTGGACATTGATACGGTGCAGGTACTGGTGAATGGGCGTCCTGCGGACGGCCTGACGTTTACTCGCCAGTCGCATCCTCAGTTGTTTGGAACCGGTGTGGTGAAGTTTGAGAAGACGGTAGAGCTGGGGCTGGCCGGTGATGCCCATCTGGTGGTGCTGGTCGGCCATGCGACTCAGGTGCTGGGCGGTGTGGTGGGTCCGGACTGGGGTCAGCAGCATCCCACGGCGCTCAGCAACCCCGTATTTGTGGATGTGGATGGTGGCGGGTTTCGGGCGAACCGCGATACGCTGGATATTCCACTGCCTGTAAAATTTGCGGCTCCGAAGTGACCCTATGATCCACTGGCCTCGGGCTGTTTACCTGCATGTGCCCTTCTGTCTGCATCACTGCGGTTACTGTGATTTCACGCTGGTGGCACGGCGTGATCACCTGATACCGCAGTGGTTTGACTGTCTGCAGCGTGAGCTTGAGCAGCATCGGCGGGAGTCGGGCGCGAGATTGCCGGTGGACACGATATTCATCGGCGGTGGCACGCCGACGCATCTGAGTGTGTCGCAGCTGCAGTGTCTGGCAGAATTGATTGCCGGGCATTTTGAGCTGCAGCCCGGCGGTGAGTATTCGATGGAGGCCAATCCGGATGGTCTGGATACTGAGAAGCTGCAGGTGCTGCGACAGGCCGGGGTGAATCGGCTGAGCCTGGGAGTGCAGTCGTTTGATGATGGCGTGCTGCAGCTGCTGGAGCGGACTCATCGGGCCGATGCGGCTGCGGAGGTGGTGTGTCAGGCGGCATCGATCCTGCCGGCCGTCAGTCTGGATCTGATGTTTGGAGTTCCGGGCCAGTCGGAGGCGTCGTGGCAGCGGACCGTGGAGCGAGCTGTTTCGCTGCCGGTGATGCATGTTTCAACCTACGGCCTGACGTGGGAACAGGGAACGCCGTTTTTTCGTCGCCAGCGCAGCGGGGAGCTGCAGCGAGCCGAGGACGAGCTGGAACGGAGTCAGTATCTGGGGGCGATCCGGCAACTGACCGGGGCGGGTTTTGAGCATTACGAGGTTTCCAATTTTGCTCGCCCCGGCTGGCAGTGTCGGCACAATCTGGTGTACTGGCGTGCTGAGGAGTATCTGGCGTTTGGCCCGGGGGCAGCGCGGTACGTGGGTGGCGTCCGATCCACCAGTTGTCGCAGCGTGGTGAAATGGCTGCGGAGCTGGTCTGAGGGGCGAGCGTGTGTGGAGGAGGAGGAGCGTTGTGAACCGGAGCAGCGAGCGCGGGAGGCAATCATGCTGGGACTGCGGCTGCGACGGGGATTTGATGTGTCCGAGTTTGAGCTGCGATTTGGCGTGAAACTGCGTGAACTGGCCGCAGAGGCGCTGGATCAGGGCCTGCGAAGGGGCCAGCTGGAGCTGGCGGACGGGCGACTGCGACTGACGGAAACCGGCCTGTTACTGGCGGACAGTGTGACTGCTGAGTTTCTGTAGTTTTGCTGCGGTCAGGAGTGAATGTGGAAGTGGCGGATGTCGGTTACCATGCCCTGCACTGCAGCGGCAGCCACCATCGCCGGGCTCATCAGCAGCGTGCGTCCTGTGGGACTGCCCTGACGGCCCTTGAAATTGCGATTGCTGGAGGATGCGCAGAGCTGTCGGCCCTGCAGTTTATCGGGATTCATGGCCAGACACATGGAGCAGCCGGCAGCGCGCCATTCGAACCCGGCGGCTTCGAAGATGCGGTCCAGCCCTTCCTGCATCGCCTGCTGTCGCACCTGTTGTGAACCTGGCACGACGATGGCCTTGACGTGAGCGGCCACTTTGTGTCCCTGCACAACGCGAGCAGCTTCGCGGAGGTCAGAAATGCGTGAATTGGTGCAGGAGCCGATGAAGGCCACGTCGATGCGAGTACCCTGCAGGGGCTGACCTTCCTGCAGGCCCATGAATTCGAGAGCTTCGCGGATCAGCTTCTGTTCTTCAGCCGGCACCTGTGTCAGGCGTGGCAGCGGAGTACTGACGGCGACGGACTGGGCCGGAGTAATGCCCCAGGTGACGGTTGGCTCAATGTCGGCCGCGCTGAATTCGACGACGTCATCGAACTGAGCATCAGCAGCGGAAGCCATACTGAGCCACCATGCGGCGGCACGGTCAAAGTCGGTTCCCTGCGGAGCCAGCGGACGACCACGAAGATAGTCGACCGTCTTCTGGTCAGGATTGATGTAGCCGCAGCGAGCCCCCCCTTCGATGCTCATGTTGCACACCGTCATCCGCTCTTCCATCGACATGGCGTCGAAGGTGCTGCCGGCGAATTCATAGGCGTATCCCACACCGCCCTGGACACCCAGCTTCTGGATGATGTACAGGATCACGTCCTTGGCGTAGACGCCCGGGCCCAGCTGGCCATTGACGACCACACGTCGCACCTTCGGGCGATTCAGGAACATGGTCTGAGTGGCCAGTACTTCAGCCACGTTGCTGGTGCCGATCCCGATGGCAATGGCTCCGAATGCCCCATGAGTGCTGGTGTGGCTGTCGCCGCAGACAATGGTCATGCCGGGCTGAGTCAGTCCCTGTTCGGGGCCGACCACGTGTACGATGCCCTGGCGGTTATCGGACAGATTCAGCAGGGTGACGCCGAAATCGGCACAGTTCTTTTCGATGGCCGCCATCATCTCTTCGGCCAGTTCGTCCCGGAACGGTCGGAGCTGATTGTCGGTGGGCACGATATGATCGACCGTGGCGATTGTTCGCTGCGGAAATGCCACTTTGAGCCCGCGTTCGCGCAGAATCTGGAAGGCCTGCGGGCTGGTGACTTCGTGAATCAGGTGCAGACCGATGAAAAGCTGAGTCTGGCCACCGGGCAGCGTGCGAACAGTGTGCAGATCCCAGACTTTATTGAACAGATTGCGTTTGTCGGACATGATGGGGATAGCAGTGCAGCAGAAAGTATCAGCGAAGTGAAAACCGCAGCGAGCAGGGCGAGGATGAGTCAGGATGAAGAGTGTAACGCGGAAACGGTCAGGAGTCAGGTTTCCGGCCGTGGAAAGGGGTGAGTGTCCGGAATTTGATGTCGGCCGTCGGTGCGGGCGATTTTTTCCGAGTATTCGGTGCGGTTGTACAGTCCGTGCCGGGAAGATTTCTGAAGTTCAGGAACCGGGGAGGGATCCGGGAACGTCGGATATTGACACTCCTGCCCCCCAGCCGTAATGTCTGCTCAGTCCGCGAACCGATGATCTGTCCGGCGGACGACATGTTTCCCGGGAATATCCCGGTGAATTTTTGCAGCCGACAGCAGATTTTTCTGCCTTCCGGCTGCCGGTAGGGATACCGTCCAGACAGCAGACTGGCGGGGACAGAAATCCATGACAGCAGTTGCTGCCGCAGCTCGGTTGCAGGCGATCCAGCAGCTTCGGGGTCAGCTCCGTGCGGCCAGTGCCCCTGTGGCAGCTCGCGGCGTTTTTCCCACCGGTCTGGCAGCATTGGATGCGCTGCTGCCAGGTGGTGGCTTTACGGCTGGTTCCGTGGTGGAATGGCTCAGTCGCGGGCCCGGACAATCGGCCACGTCGCTGGCTCTGCGTTCGTCCGCCGGTCTGCTCAGCCAGCCCGGCTGTCTGGCGGTCATCGACGAAGCGCGCGGCTTTTTCCCCGCCATGGCTCCACTGCACGGCGTACCGCTGTCCCGCATTCTGCTGGTGCAGCCGCCTCCGGATACCCGCAATGGTTCGGGGCAGGCCCTGTGGGCACTCGAACAGACGGCGCGCAGTCGTGGCGTGAAAGTGGTACTGGCATGGATGAATCGGTGCACATCGGCAGTGGTCAGACGACTGCAACTGGCGGTGGAACACAGCGGTGCCACGGTCATGCTGATCCGTCCGGCCGCGGCTCTGCAACAGCCTTCATTTGCCGACCTGCGACTGCTGGTGGAACCGGCAGCGGCTGCACAGCAGCGGCTGCTGAACATTCGGCTGATGCGTTCACGCCAGGGTCTGCTGTGTGAAGGCTGCGCGCAGCTGCATCAGGAACCTTCCGAAAAATTTGTCTCCGTCGCAGGCAATGTGGCCAGTTGAGCTGTATCGCGGGCAATCGTCATGGTGCAGGCCACCAGGTCCAGGCAATTGTCCTCCAGACCAAATGGATCCTCGGTCTCCACTCCGGCTTCCTCCAGCCCGAACATTCCCAGCGAAATTGCGGCCAGCAGCACCGGAGACCACCAGCCGCAGCGTTCGCACAGCACAACCGGCAGAGTCAGCAGGTAAATCAGGATCAGTTGTCGGATCATGGCCACATAGACAAACGGCAGCGGTGTTTTCTGGATGCGTTCGCAGCCACCCTGCGCATCCACCAGTCGATTCAGCAGCTCTTCCATGTGTCGCAGCATGATGGAATCCAGCTGCTGGCGTCGAAATCGCGTGGTGATCCATTCCGAAATGACCTGACTGATGCCGGTCGGCAGATTGCCGAAACGACTGATGCGGTGCACGACAGCATCGGAAAGGTACAGATCGGCCTCACCGAGATCGCGAAATCCCTGCAGTCCCCGTCGCAGGCACATGACGTAACCGGTGATCAGCCGAGCCAGTTCCTCAGGTTCACTGCAGTGCTGACTGGCAAAGCGAACCAGATTGCGACTGTTATTGATCAGTGTGCCCCACAGGGTGCGGCCTTCCCACCAGCGGGTATTTGAGGCATTGATGCGGAATACGATCAGAAAGCCGATCAGTGATCCCAGCACTGCGTGCCCGGCCGGATCGATGCCCAGAAAGTGCACTTCCGAAATCCAGCCGGCGTCAGCACCGTACTCGTACAGTGACTGAATCAGTATGGCGTAAAGCAGGAAGATCAGGACGCGGCTGAGTGCCAGAGGCAGGGCCGTGCCACGCCATGAGAATGTGGATTTCCACCAGCGATAGGGGTCGTATGCGATCATGAGGTGTCCGGGCAGCAGAGATGCAGCAGTCCGGAACCCCGGCGACAAACGCCGCGGGACCGGCACGGGAATTGTAAAACAGGAGCGGCCAACGGGCGAGTGCTGCGGGGTGGGATGCCTGCCCGCCGACTGATATACTGCCCGTCAGGTCACGGGATGTCTCCCGGGCAGCACCTGCGAAATACTCTGTCGGCAGCCGATTTTGCGTTCACATTTCTTCATTGATCGCCCCATTTTTGCGGCCGTGATTTCCATCGTGATTACGATGGTCGGCGCCATCGCGCTGACGCGTCTGCCACTGGCACAGTACCCCCAGATTGCTCCGCCCACAGTGGAAGTGCAGTGCAACTATCCCGGCGCCAGTGCTCAGACGGTCGCGGAAACCATCGCCGCCCCGATTGAACAGAAAGTGAACGGCGTTGAAGACATGCTGTACATGAATTCGTCCAGCACCAACGACGGCTCATACGCACTCACCGTCACCTTCAAGCCCGGTGTCGATCTGAATCTGGCACAGGTTCTGGTTCAGAATCGGGTCGGTCTGGCCCTGCCGACACTGCCGGAAGTTGTACGACGCACCGGAGTCATTACTCGCAAACGTTCGCCCGACATTCTGCTGCAGGTCAGCATCAACTGTCCCGACGGTCGGTATGACCAGTTGTATCTCAGCAATTACGCCCGTCTGCACCTGCAGGATGAGCTCAGCCGTGTGCCCGGGGTCAGTGAAGTGCGAGTGTTCGGGCAGCGGGATTACAGCATGCGAATCTGGCTGGATCCTGACAAGCTGGCCGTCCGCGGACTGACAGCCGCAGACGTGGCCAATGCCGTCCGCGAACAGAATGTGGAAGTGGCACTGGGACAACTGGGGCAGGGCCCCGTCGCCGGACAGCAGGCATGGCAGATTCCACTGACCGTGCCAGGTCGACTGGAATCCATTCCGGCCTTCGAAGACATCATCGTCCGCTCCCAGCCGGACGGTCGCATGCTGCGAGTTCGTGACGTGGGACGAGTGGAACTGGCTGCACGCGCTGAAGAAACCAACAACCGTTTCAACCAGAAACCCACCGTGGGACTGGCGATCTTTCAGTTGCCCGATGCCAACGCTCTGGAAACGGCAGACCTGATCAAGGCGCGAGTGACGGAACTGTCAAAGGACTTTCCCGAGGGTGTGATTGCCGAAGCTGGGTACGATACGACACCGTTCGTCCGTGAGTCGATTCGCGAGGTCTTCAAGTCACTGCGCGATGCTGTGATCCTGGTCGCACTTGTGGTGCTGTTGTTTCTGCAGGGCTGGCGACCGGCCATCATTCCGCTGATTGCCGTCCCCGTGGCCATCATTGGAACCTTCGCGGCACTGGCTCTGTTCGGTTTCAGCCTGAACAATCTGACCCTGTTCGGACTGGTGCTGGCCATCGGCATTGTGGTGGATGATGCGATCGTGGTGGTGGAGGCCGTGGAGCAGAATATTGAGCGGGGACTGGCCCCGAAGGAAGCCACGATGCGGGCCATGGAGGAAGTGACCGGGCCTGTCATTGCGGTGGGACTGGTACTGGCAGCCGTATTCATTCCCTGTGCCTTCGTGTCCGGTCTGGTGGGACAGTTTTTCCTGCAGTTCGCCATGACCATTTCCGTATCCACACTGATTTCCACCGTCAATTCGCTGACACTCAGCCCGGCACTGGCTGCTGTGCTGCTGCGACCGCGTCATGGGCCGCAGGACTGGCTGACCCGACTGCTCAACTTCAGTCTGGGCTGGCTGTTTCGCGGCTTCAACTCCGCCATGCGATTTTCGGTGACAGGGTATGAGTACGGAGTGGGGAAACTGCTGCGAGTTCCGCTGCTGGTGTTGACGGTGTATGGCGGGCTGCTGGTGCTGACGTGGTATGGATTCACATCACTGCCCAGCGGTTTCATTCCAACGCAGGATAAGGGCTATCTGGTGTGCAGTGTGCAGTTGCCGGATGCCGCATCGTCCGAACGCACTCTGAAAACACTGCAGAAGGTGGAACGCATCACTCTGGAAACTGCGGGCGTCCGAGCCGTCAATGCGATTGCCGGAAACTCGTTCCAGTTGGGTGCTCGAGCGTCAAACTTCTGTTCGATGTTCATCATTCTGGACGAGTTTGAGGAGCGGCAGACGGCAGAGCTGGGGGCATCAGCAATTCAGGAATCGCTGCTGAAACAATACGCCGCGGAGATTCCTGAAGCGACAGTCACCATCAATCCTCCACCGGCAGTTTCCGGAGTGGGACGTGCCGGCGGGCTGAAACTGATGGTGGAGGATCGCGGTGATCTGGGACTGAAGGGGCTGCAGGACCAGACGGACGCACTGGTTCGTGAGGCTGGCCAGTTGCCGCAGCTGCGCGGGCTGCTCAGTGTGTTCAATGTCAACGCGCCGCAACTGTTTGTGGATGTCAATCGTGATGCCTGCCTGTCGCTGGGCGTATCGATGGCTGAAGTGTTCGGCACGCTGCAGGGATATCTGGGTTCCCGTTATGTCAACGATTTCGGGCTGTTCGGGCGGACGTGGCAGGTGGTGGTCCAGGCGGATCGCGAATTCCGGGATCGCATCGAAGATGTGAAGAAGCTGCAGGTGCGAAATCGGGACGGGCAGATGATCCCGCTCGGGTCCGTCGCTTCCGTGCGGCGCATCGGCGGTCCGCTGATGGTAACTCGCTACAACATGTATCCGGCCGCAGCGATTACTGCAAACGCGTCGCCCGGTTTCAGCAGCGGTGAAGGCATCGCAGCACTGGAACAACTGGCTGCACGCGAACTGCCTCCGACCATGGCTGCCGAATGGACGGAACTGGCTTTTCTGGAACGCACGTCCGGCAGTACGGGAATGCTGCTGTTTGCCGGATCCGTGGCCTTCGTATTTCTGGTGCTCGCGGCTCTGTATGAAAGCTGGACACTGCCCCTCGCAGTGATTCTGGTGGTGCCCATGTGTGTGCTGTGTTCGCTGGCCGGAGTGGCTATGGCGGAAATGGACATCAACATCTTCACGCAGGTGGGCTTCGTGGTTCTGATCGGTCTGGCCTGCAAGAACGCGATTCTGATCGTGGAATATGCCAAACTGCGGCGTGACGAAGGTTACTCAGCCCAGGTCGCGGTGCTGGCGGCCTGCCGTCAGCGATTGCGGCCGATTCTGATGACGTCCTTCGCGTTCATACTGGGAGTTGTTCCGCTGGTGTTCGCGACCGGAGCGGGAGCAGAGATGCGGAAGGCCCTCGGGACCGCAGTGTTCAGCGGTATGCTGGGAGTAACCCTGTTCGGGATTTTCCTGACCCCTGTGTTCTATTATGTCGTGGATCGCCTGACGAGGCCCGCCGCAGAACCGGTTCGCAAATGAGGTTTCCGGCAGCGCGGGTACAGTGGCTGCCCACGCATCGGCAAGGCAGGCCACACGACGGCTCGCCGGCTGATCAGGGGCCCGGTCCGTTCGTGTGCAGTCGGGAGCCCGCATCCGCCATTGCGGATGCGGGGTTATCACGCGACTAACGCAGCAGTCCCTGGATCGCGGCAAAATCCGCTTTCAGCGAACGATACAACTGCTGATAGACGGGGAATGCTGCATTGTAAGTCTTCAACGCAGCAGCTTTGGGTTTGGTACGCGTGACCACCGAAATGGTCGCCCGACAGGCCTCTTCCACCGACTTGTAGGCTCCCGTGCCAGCCGCCGCCAGCAGGGCCACACCATATGCCGGACCTTCAGACGCATTGATTGTGACCACCTGCTGACCGTAGATGTCGGCCTGCATCTGCCGCCAGAACGGACTTCGCGCGCCACCACCTGACAGCCGAATCTCCTGCACCGGTATGTTCATCCCCCTCGCAATCTCCAGCGAATCCCGCATCGCATAGGTCGCTCCTTCCATGACCGATCGCGCCAGATGGCTCCTGCCATGTCGCAGACTCAGCCCGATCCAGCTTCCGCGAGCATGCGGGTCGGCGTGCGGAGTTCGCTCGCCTGTCAGATACGGCAGGAAAAACAGCCCTTCACTGCCCGCCGGAGCCGCAGCAGCCTCACTGGTAATCAATTCATAGGGATCAATCTTCTGCTTTTTCGCCAGCAACACCTCGGCGTGGCACAATTGATTGCGAAACCACTGCAGACTGCCCCCCGCCGAAAGCACGCAGCCCATCACATGCCACTTGCCCCGCACCGCATGACAGAATGTGTGCAGCCGTCCCTGCGGATCCACCTGCACCTCGTCACTGTGAGCAAACACGACACCACTGGTTCCCATCGTTGCCGAAACCACGCCCCGCCCCACAATGCCATTGCCAATCGCACTGGCCGCCTGATCACCGCCACCACCCACCACCGGAATCCCCGCTCGCAGCCCCATCTGCTTCGCCGCTGACTCCGTCAGAACTCCCGTCACATCCTCGCTCTCATAAACCCGCGGAAGCAGGCTGCCGCTGAGATCCAGCTTCTGCAGCAGCTCGGTGGACCAGCAGCGGTTCACAACGTCCAGCAGCAGTGTTCCCGAGGCATCGCTGACCTCCGTCGCAAACTCGCCCGTCAGACAGAATCGCACGTAGTCCTTGGGCAGCAGGACCTGCACTGTCCGCTCAAAATTGCGTTTTTCCTGATTTCGCAGCCACAGAATCTTGGGCGCAGTGAACCCGGTCAATGCCGGATTGGCCACCATCCGAATCAGCTCCGCACGGCCCCCAGCCCGACTTTCAATCTCAGCACACTCCGCCACAGTACGCTGATCGTTCCACAGCAAAGCCGGACGGATGACCTGATGCCTGCGGTCCAGAAAAACGCTGCCGTGCATCTGACCGCTGAGCCCGATACCGCCAATGTCTGCAGACTTCAGCTTCGCGACACGCAGCACCTTCTTCACGGAATCCACAACGGCCTGCCACCAGTCCGCCGGACTCTGCTCAGACCAGCCCGGTTTCGGATTGCTGAGCGGATATTCGGCCGTGGCTGAACCCAGAATTTCTCCGTCCTCACGCATCGCCAGCGTCTTCGTACCACTTGTTCCGATGTCAACTCCAAGATAAACCGGCATGAGGACAGCTCCAGTGAATGGTCAGGCAGAAACCGCAGGGGCGGTATTCTTTAGCAGATACACGGTTTCTGTAAAGCCCGCAGTTTCAGTCCGCAACCGGTCCCCCGCGGAATGCACAGAAGCGCCGGGCGACAGGCTCCCGCTACCCCCGGTCCGCAATCCGTGTCAGCTCACGCCACAGTTCTTCGCTGTGCTCACACACCGTCACGAGGGCACGACAACGCTGCGACAGAAATCCATGCACAACCATGTCGTCCATCATCCGCACCAGACCGTCATACAGTCCAGCGACATTCAGCAGCAGCACCGGACGCTCATGCAGCTCCAGTTGAGCCCACGTCACAGCTTCAAAAAATTCTTCCATCGTGCCAAAACCACCCGGAAGAATCACATACACGTCCGCCAGCGAATGCATCAAAGACTTTCTGGCATGCATATCGCGGGTAATTCGCATATCGGAAACACCGACATGCATCAGCTCCGGACGCGCCAGATGCTCGGTAATCACTCCTATCACACGGCCACCACCAATCAGGACCGCATCCGCCAGCAACCCCATAATCCCGGTGCTGCCGCCCCCATACACCAGTTGATGACCGTGCCTCGCCAGCGATCGCCCCAGCTCCTCAGCCGCTTCAGCGTACTCCGGACGATCACCGCTCTTCGAGCCACAAAAAACACAGATGCTCAGCATTTTCAGTTTTCAGTTTTCAGTTGGCAGTTGGCGAAAAGGCCTCAAATCACAACCGAGGCTTTCCTGATGCCGTGGACAAAGGTCGGCTTGAGGTGTGATGCGGAGGTTCCGCGGTTGAGAAACCCCGTGTTTTCAGAGTCCCTCTGCAGGTAACTTGCCCGGGCTGAAGCCAAGGCTACGGTTTTCTCCATGGTGTCAGGAATGCCCGGCGACATTCCTGAAAAACACCGCTGTTTTGTTGGCATGAGTGCTGCCGGGAACCACCTGTCAATCTGCCTGCCGAGCATTCTCGGCTGCTTCAATCGCGTCCCTCACCCTGCGATACACACCACGCACATCCTCCTGTACCTCCAGATACGGCAGGCCCCCGTTCAGGTTGCGGCCCGCCATCCGGATCAACTGCTGCGCCATGGGGTTGGACACCGCACTGGCAGTAACAAGTGCTCCGAAGGACAGCACGCCCGAACCATCGCCGTGTTCCTGCAGCGAAATCGGCCCCAGTTGCGTCAGATCAAACCGCCGCACCATTCGCCTGCGACCGCCCGTAATCAACAGCAGACTGCGATCCGTCAGACCATAAAAAGTTCGTGCGCGACTGCGCGCGTCAAAGAAAAAACGACCGACCATGATGTACAGTCCGACGAGAACAAACGGGATCCCCCAGAGCTTAAAGAAGATCGGAGCTCCGATGGCAAACGCCATCACCTCCCACGCAATCGCAAACCCTCCCCACATGAGACTGGCCGGTATCATCACAAAGTCACTGGTCTGCAGGCGCAGGCCCTGCCGTGGCTGACCGGCCCACAGCAGCCGCTCGCCCGGATCCAGCTCCTGTCGCAGTTCGTCCTCCGCAGTACTCCAGCCCATCGACATCGCTGACTCCAGCTCCCACTCACTCTTCGCTCGATATCGTGCAGGCGGGCCACAAAGGAACAGAAATTGAGGAAACAGTCGAAGTGCACACCGACGAGCTCAGAACCGGGGATCCACAGCCAGGCCCAGCAGAATCCCCAAGGCTGAGCGTGAGCCACGGGGCCGGCTTGATTCAGTACCAGTCTGCATGCGGATCCATTCGCGTTTAAAACATATCAGTCAAACAGGAATTCGGACTCTGAGGTCACTGCTGAGCCCCGCTGGGCCCGGGAGTTGTTGCTGGATTTGCACCCGCCGGCAGACCGGGAATGCCAACCGGCCCGGTCGCGGGGCCGGCAGCGCCCGGACCACCGGGACTGCCGGGAGCACCGGCAGCAGGCTGAGCCGGCGGACGAGGCTCCCCGGGAAATTCAAATTCCTCCCACGGATTGAACGACAGTGGTTCAAGAACCTGCTGCGAGTCGCGATCGACCATCGAGTAATACACCAGTGCCAGTCCGCGCGAACGGGTTTCTCCGAACTCCGTCACAATCCGTTTCAGAATCGCCTTCGCACTCTCCAGATCGGCCGCTTCCAGCTTCACAATTGCCTGCATCAGCGCCAGATCCGCAAGCGGTTCATTCGATCCATTGATCTGCTGGGCCAGCAGGGTCGCATGTCGGAACGGCCAGACCGGCAGAGCTCCATTGATCTGGTAGTTGCTGTCCGCCACCAGCGGCAGCGAATAAATCGGCAGCGAATACACCGCCGATTTCGACAGCTCACGCTCCATATCGGCCATCTGCACGCCCCACGTGGCAGCCGCCGTCGTGTAGTCGCAGACTCCCAACTGGCTGATCGCCAGCGGTAATTGCCACTCCGTTCCGAAGAAAATCTCGGGCTGTTTCGACGCCTGCTCACTGATGCCCAGCAGCAGCAGATACGCCTCCTCCATTTCACCGGTTTCCAGCAACAACTGCCCCAGCAGCACGACCCCCATCGGCAGCTTGCGGATCATCGCGTTCTTCTCCTGCAGCACGTTCAGTGCCCTCAGAGGCCTGCCGGACCGATTCGCCACGGCGGCCGACATGATCGCTTCCCGCGCCTCTTCCGCATCTGCCAGCTCCGGATCCAGAGCCTGGTCCTTGCCTCCGGCTGTCGCCGCCTGCTGCTTCAGCGCTTCAGCATTCGCCGCAATCTGACGCTCAATCTCCTTGTCCAGCTGACTGTCAGACTCCGTAATCATGTCCTCCAACTCGCGCCGCTGGGCATAGCACTGAGTCCGGAATTCCTCGAACTTCTCCTGCTGCGAAGGCAGCACGGTCGTCGTTTCAGCCAGTGTCAGCCACTTGTCCAAAGCCTCCAGCAGCAGGTCCTGACGCTGCATCAACTGATAACTGTTCATCAGGCCTTCCCATGCCTGAATCCAGTTTGGATTGGTTTTCACCGCCTGCCGAAAGGCGGCGACGGCCTGGAAATAACGAGTCTGGCGGAGCCGTGGGCTGGGATCCGTGCCGCTGACGAGCGTCTCCAGATTGCTGAGGCGTACATACGCCTGTCCCAGCATCACCCACGCTTCCGTTTCATCCGGATTTCCCTGCAAGGACAGATTCAGACTGCGAATGGCCAGTGTCAGCAGAGCAATCCCGTTGGCCGCTTCCTGCAGATTCCCGGGGTTCGGGTTGGCCAGTGCCATGTAGTGCTGAGCCTGCCGGCGCTCAGCGGATGTCGCCGGACGCTGGCGATAAATGTAACGTTCATAAAAGCCCTGCGGTCTGGCAAAGATGCGGACTTCCTTCATCTCCTGCTTCGCATCCGCGAAGGCCTTGCGAATAAAGTTGGGCATCTTCGCCGCCACGGTTTCCGGAGCAGCCTGGCCGGAAACTCGCTCCAGCAGCGCCGCAGAAGCTTCGATACTGACAGGTACAAACTCACCACTGGCCGTCAGTGTCAGCATCGAATCGTAGTCGGGTGAACCGGGCGGTGCGAGGCGAATCATGAAGTGAGTCACCCCGTACTGCGTCAGCGTTTCCTTCGCCGCCGCAATATTCTTCGTCTGCTCAGACTGCAGCCGCTCCTTCTCCTTCGGGTCCGAAGATTCAGTGGACGCCGGAGGACGCAGCAATGACTTACGCACGTTGTCGTGCTGATCAAACAGTGGATACTGAGCCGAGCTGAAGGGCAGCACTCGACTGTCAATGAAGCTCTTCCGTCCGTTCCAGATCAGCATGTCACCCTGGTCCACTCGCGTGTGCAGCACGCGTGCACTGGAACTCAGAGTCTCCAGTTGCTGCGAAACAGTCTCCAGCGTAATGCGAGTCTCCGGGTCAAAACCGAAGCCCAGCGGCGCAGACCCGGGCAGTCGCGATGTGGCCACCGCAAAGCCCATCAGGGTCATTGCCAGCACCGTGGCGGCTCGACCACCCCGGGAAAACAGCAGCTCTGAAGAATCCACGGTGTACGTCATCGAAAAGCTGCGTCGGTACCAGTCCTGGGCACTGATGCCGGCCACCGCAGCAGCCACCAGAGCCGCAGCCGGCAGCTCGTGCGCCTTCAGCACGCACAGAAAACACAGACCCCAGAACATCATCACAAATCCAGCTTCACGCGCACCACGATGCCCCGTCCCCACAAAGGGCAGCAACACCATACGCACAAATCCGCGAATGCCCAGAGCAATCACACCGCGACCTCCCGAGTCCACCTGCTCGGATCCCACAGACAAGGCCAGTGTCGCACCGGCAAACAACAGCACCACGATCGCAGCCACATGGGTGTGGTCGAACAGCGAGACCGCTCCCGGAGCCAGTGCCGAGTAAAAGTCCACACGGTTGTCAAACTGCGACGCGGCCAGCTCCGGACGCAGACTCTTCTGCAACTGCATCGCCGGATACTCGCGAGTGTACTGAGTCAGCGGGGCTGCCAGAGATGCGATCGGGAATGGATTCACCAGCAGGGCCGCAAAACACAGCCCCACCGTCGCACCCAGCCGGGTCGGTAAACGGTCCGGATTCGCACCCGATCGCACCAGCGCGCGACGATGTCGCACTGAACCAATCGCATACAACAGCACCACCAGTGCACCAATCCACGCCCGCGGATCCAGATTGGACCACAACGCCAGCAACGCCGGCAATTTCCAGTACAGACCCTCACTGCGACCCAGCCGATGAGCCAACAGCAGGTTCAGCAGATACGCCAGCAACACCAACCCAGCCAGCTCATGCGTCGGTACAAAATCCTGAGAACACGCCACCACAGCAAACGCTGCACACACCGAACTCCACCACGTCGGCAGCCCTGGGATCGAAATGCGAGTCAACAAAAAGGCAAACAGCCCGGCACCCAGAACCTTCAAAGCCGTCAGCCCATAATAGCCGCCCAGACCCCACGCCAGACTGACCACATGGTCGAACAGCCAGCCCGTATTCGTGATCGGACGACCCTCCATCGTGAACGACAACGGGTCCGTACCACGCGGCGGCAGAAAACCGTTCGCTCGCATGTATTCGCCCGAACGAATCAGCACCAGCGGACGAGTATCGCTGATCTGAGTGAATGCCATCAGAACCGCCAGCAACACCACCGCCCATCGCAGCATAAAGTCGCCACGAATCGCCTCCTCCTCCACCAGCTCCGGTGTCAAAGGCTCGTCATCCGGCAGCTCGTCCATCTCGTCACGACGGTCCGGATCGTCGAAATCGTCGGAAAACACTGATTTTCGAGGCGGCACGCGAGATTCCGGTGCACCTGATCCGCCCACACCGCCCAGATTCTGCTCTTCGTCTGACACAAAAAACTTCCCGGCAGAAAACCAATGTCGCGCCCAGCAACGGCCTGATGCCGCGCCAGAAACACTGACTGCTACGAAAAAAAAGCGGGGAATGTTGGAAAATCAGGACTCCCCAACGCTGGATTCACTGCCCCTTCATCGGGACACCCCGGCATAATCGCTCAATCATCCACCCCGAAAACTACTCCAAACTCAGATCCACTGGCAATTACCAGACGGTTTTTCGTATTCTGTCGAAACCGAATGCCTCGTTTTTGCAACCAAATACTGTTCAAAAGAACACATGCCACGCAATCTCGTGAGTGGCTTCCAGTAATCGCTCCGTCCCCCACACCCCTTCCATCCGTTCCTCCTGCCAGGTTCTGTGTCGATGTCTACCGTGCCCGCCGAACTTCTGCAGACTTTGTCCCTGCATCAGCAAACCCGCCTGCTGGCCAGCCTGCAGCTGCTGTCCCCGGCGGACTGCAGCCGGTTGACTGCGCAACTGGCCGACGTCGATTTTGAACTGTTGCGTTCGACGTGGCAGTCGGCCGTGCAGGCCAGCACTCCGACCGAAACGGTGGATCGAGCGGAGCAGGCCGAGGCCCCGTCGCGGGTGGTTCGACAACCGACCTCAGACGCGGATCATCAGGCGTGGGCTGCGGCTCGCGTCATCGGCCAGCAGGCGTTGTCGTCCGGGACCGTGGCCGTGATCACCGTCGCCGGTGGTCAGGGGACGCGACTGGGTTTCGAACATCCCAAGGGCATGTTCCCGATTGGCCCGGTTTCGCAGCGGACACTGTTTCAGATCTTCGCCGAACAGATTCTGGCACGTCGCCGCCGACACGCCGCTGATCTGCCGTGGTGCATCATGACCAGCGACGCGACACACGCCGAAACCATCGCGTTTTTTCAGCAGCAGAACTATTTCGGCCTCGCTTCCGACAGCGTCCACTTTTTCCAGCAGGGCAGCCTGCCGGCAATGGATGCAGCCACTGGCCACGTGTTACTGGCTGCCCCCGGTCAACTGGCACTGTCACCCGATGGTCACGGAGGCCTTGTGACAGCGCTCGCCAAAGCCGGCCTGCTGACGCTGCTGCGGTCCAGAGGCGTTCAGCATCTGTACTACCACCAGGTCGACAACCCCACCGCCATCGTGGCGGACCCGGCCCTGCTGGGCTTCCATATACAGCAGCAGTCCCAGGCCACAACCTGCGTGGTCTGTAAAACGTCGCCGACGGAACGCATGGGCGTACTGGTGGATCTGCGGGGACGCACCGAGATCATTGAATACAGCGAGCTGACGGCCGAGCAGGCCGCACGGTCCAACCCGGCCGGTCAGTGGATTTTCTGGGCCGGTAATACGGCCATCCACGTCTTCGACCGACAGTTCCTCGAAAGCCTGTGCGAAACCGGCAACCAATTGCCGCTGCACATCGCCCGCAAGCAGGTTTCCTGCGTCGACGAACACGGCCGGCCCGTACCCGCCGATCCCGGCGGACAGCCGAATGCCATCAAGCTGGAACGCTTTATCTTCGACGCACTGCCACTGGCCGACCGCACGCTGATCGTCGAAGGCAATCGCCCACGTGAATTCAATCCGGTGAAGAACAAATCCGGCAGCGATTCCGCCGACACCTGCCGCGCCGCCCTGACCCGCATCGCCACAGAATGGCTGCAGGCCGCCGGTGTTCCCGTTGGCCCGCATGAAACGTATGAACTGAGCCCACTGCAGGCACTGGATGCTGAAGAATTGATTCAGAACCTGCGCAGCGGTGCTTTCAGCCCCGAGCACCTGCTGCGGGGCTGATGACTGCCGCAAGCCGCTGCTGCACTGAAAGACTCAGTACGACCGCGGACGCACGGAGCCCTGCACTCGCAGCGGCAAACCCATGATTCGCAGGAAGCCTTCCGCATCCGTCTGATCGTATGAACCACCCTTTTCCATACTGGCTATGTCGGCCTTGTACAGACTGTAAGGCGACTTCCGACTGCTGACTCGCACGTTGCCCTTGTACAGCGTCAGAGTCACCTCGCCGGTCACCGGCTTCTGCGCTTCCTTCAGGAAGGCCATCAGAGCATCCATCTTGGCGCAGTACCAGAATCCGTAATAGACCATCTCGGCGACATGCGGACTGAGCGTATCACGCAGGTGCAGCAGGTCACGGTCCAGCGTCATCTGCTCAAGCCCCTGGTGAGCCGCATACAGCAGGGTCATCCCCGGAGCCTCATAGACGCCACGGCTTTTCATGCCCACGAAACGGTTTTCAACAATGTCAATTCGACCGCAACCGTTGCGGCCGCCGATGGTGTTCAGCTCGGCCACCAGAGCACCCGGGCTGAGCCGCACTCCGTTCACAGCCACCGGAACTCCGGACTCAAACTGAATCGAGACCGTCTCTTCATGATCCGGAGCCTGCTGCGGAGACACCGTCATGCCGAATTCAATGATCGACTGACCATCGACCGTCGGATCCTCCAGATCACCCGCCTCGTAACTGATGTGCAGGCAGTTTTCGTCACTGGAATACGGCTTCTTTGCCGTCGCCTTGACCGGAATGTTCTTCGCTTCGCAGTATGCCAGCATCTCTGTGCGGCCAGGGAACCTGTCCCGGAAGCTCTGCATCCGCCACGGAGCGATGATCCGGACCGAAGGTTCCAGAGCTTCAGCGGCAAGCTGGAAGCGACACTGGTCGTTGCCCTTGCCCGTAGCACCATGGGCAAATGCAACTGCACCCACCTCACGCGCACGCTGCAGACAGGCCCGGGCAATCAACGGACGGGCAATGCTGGTACCCATCAGATAGATGTTCTCGTAACGCGCCTGCCACTGCAGTACCGGAAACGCAAAATCACGACACAACTCTTCCCGTACATCCACCAGCTCGGAGGACTTTGCGCCGATATCGAGAGCCTTTTTGAGGATGGCCTGCCGATCCTCACACGGCTGCCCAAGATCCACGTACAGACAGTGCACGTCGTAACCTTCGTCCTGCAGCCAGCCCACCAGAACCGAAGTGTCCAGACCACCACTGTACGCCAGCAACACCGACTTGCCCACCGCGACGTCTCCGCAAAACAGTTTGGAAACCAACCGAAAGCCGCATGTTATCGCAGGACGGCGATCAATCCAGCGCAAACGGTGAGCCGAACAGAGGGATCTGCCCAGACGGGAAATCGCGGGCGCCGGCCGAGCGAACAGAGGCAGTCAGAACTGACTGTTCACACCGTGCTCCCACGGTTCAATCGCATCCAGCAGCAACTCCTCGTCCAGAATCTCATGCGCCAGCAACTGCTCGGCAATCGCGCTGATCGGCTGCCAGTGAAAGTCGTCCGAAAATCGCTCGTACAGATCAATCGTTGTCTGCTCCAGCAAGGCCAGTCGCCGCTGACGCTGCGGAACGAAATTCACCGCCTCGAACGCGGCACGCCAGTCCTGAGACCACTCAGACACTGTGCCCGGATGCAGCGGACGCCCGGAATACAGCATCTCGGCAACCGGTCCCGCCAACGCCACCCGACACAACTCCACCGCCAGATGCTTCCCCGAGAACCGCCGGCGACTCCACTGAATGACCGTATCACCAAACCGACGCGGACCATCGC
>Ga0255095_1000149_pt1 | contig 42003 bp, 26 predicted proteins | sample Colum_Law_RepC_8_2_FD_188435 | JGI IMG/M metagenome (GOLD analysis project Ga0255095, IMG submission 188435) | Freshwater microbial communities from Columbia River, Oregon, United States - Colum_Law_RepC_8d | ecosystem: Environmental > Aquatic > Freshwater > River | place: USA: Oregon...
ACACAGCCGCGGCTGAGTCCACAAGCTGTGTTTCTCGATTCCATCCGCCGCCCGCCGGCAGGCAGCAACAAGCTGTTTGCATCGGGATTTCCTGTCGTTTGCCCGGACCAACCTCACCACCACTCCCCCCACTATACCAAACGCCCCCGCCGATCCCCAAATCCAATTTCTGGCCCCGGCTTTCCAATCGACGGGAATTCCATAGGCACCGCATTCGATCTGCCACACGACTCCTGCAGAATGCCACCCACAGTCGCCACGTTGTTCGCGACCGCAGGAGCCTTGCAGATGAGTTCTCAGCATCCCGTCATCATCGTCGGGGCCGGACTGGCCGGCCTCTGCTGCGCCCGCGAACTGCACCGTCGCAACATCCCCTGCCTGCTGCTGGACGCCCACGATCAGCCCGGCGGTCGAGTTCGCACGGAACTGGTTGATGGATTCCGCCTCGACCTCGGCTTCCAGGTCCTGCAAACCGCCTACCCTGAAGCTCAGCAGCAACTTGACTACAATGCCCTGCAGCTGCGCAGCTTCTTTCCCGGAGCCCTCATCCGCACCGGGGGCCGATTTGTCGAAATGGCCGACCCGTGGCGCCGTCCCTCTCGACTGTTCGCCACACTGTTCAATGGCATCGGGTCCTTCGCCGATCGGCTCCGACTGGCACGGCTCAGATGGACAGTGTGCACCCGCGAAGACGACAGCCAGCCCGATTCCACCACCGCCGACTTTCTGCGCCAGACCTGCGGCTTCACCCCCGACATCATTCAGCGATTCTTCCGACCGTGGTTTTCCGGCGTGTTCCTCGAACCCGCACTGGCCACCTCCAGTCGTTACTTTCGTTTTCTCTTTCGCACGTTCGCACTGGGGGATGCCTCACTGCCCTCAGCCGGGATGGGGGCCATTCCACAGCAACTGGCCAGCACGCTGCCCGCCGGCACACTGCGGCTGTCCACTCCCGTGGCCTCCGTCACACGCGACTCCGTCCATTTGACCGACGGTCAGGTGCTGTCCGCCCGCGCTGTCGTTCTCGCCGTGGACGGCCCGTCGGCCGAACGATTGTCTCAGGGCATACTGAAATCACCCGCCGCCTGCTCCACTGTCTGCCTCTACTTCGATGCCCCCAAACCGCCGCTGACTGATCCGATCCTTGTGCTGAACGGGGACGGGCAGGGTCCGGTGAATAACCTGTGCGTCGTCAGCAATGTCGTGCCCGAATATGCTCCGCCCGGCAGGTCACTGATCAGCGTGTCGGTTGTGGGACTTCCGGCGGCGACCGACGGCCTCGAGCAGTCCGTACGCAGCCAGTTGACGGACTGGTTCGGCGATCAGGTCAGCAGCTGGCGTCTGCTGCGCACCCATCGCATCCCGTGGGCGCTGCCGGCACAGCCTGCCGGGTTCCGCGATCAACCGCCCGGACACCCTGCCACAGTCAATGGCCTCTGGTACTGCGGAGACTACCAGCAGACCGCCTCGATTCACGGTGCCATGCTCAGCGGTCGCCGCACCGCCACCGCCGTCGCCGCAGCACTGACCGACACACGCTGAATCCGCGTTGAATCAAGGCCGGAAGTACCGCTGCCCGCTCCGACATCACCCGCTTATCTACCGTGCTGCAGCCACCTGTCACTGCTGCACCTGAAGCTGTTTCGATTACGCAGACCCTGCGGGCCGCTGCGGTGCCCGCAAACTTTGCCATGCTTCCGCAGCGGGCATCACTCGCGAAGCAGATACGACTCGCGCTGTCCGCACGAGATTCAGCGGCTTAATCAACCGGCAACGCGATTTCACAATCTCGGTTCTGCAAATCGGCAAATCAGGCCGATGTTCAGGTAGCCGTTTTCCGGGCACCCCCACCGCTATTCGCCTGTTGTTGCTCTGCAATGACAGGACCTCGCTGGAACAGGCCGTGCAGATGAAGTCACTTCGCGACAGCTATGATCTTCCCGGGCGAAAAGCAGCCATCTGGCTGCCGGGAATCGCCGCCTTCCTGCTGCCGCTGATCATGTATTCGCTGAGCAACCTGAAGCTGCAGAACGACGTCGGAAACTGGCTTCCGGACAGCGATGAACAATCCGCAGTACTGAATTGGTACCAGAACCTGTTCCCCGACGATGATCGCATTCTCGCTTCGTGGGACGGCTGTTCACTCACAGATCCACGGATGGCCGAGTTTGCTCGACGCCTCGAAGGTCGTCGCAACGGCGATGTTCGCGAAGGGGGTTCGCCCTTCATCGCAGAAGTCACTGAACCCGCAGACCTGCTGCGCCGCATGCGCAGCCGCGAAATCCCGCTCGCTGAGTCTCTCGAACGCACCGGCGGACTGCTGACCGGTCACGGACCACTGCAGATTGAACTGGCTGAGTTTGCCCGACTGCACTCCCGCAGTGTGGGCGAACAGGCCGTGCGACTGGGGGCGGAAAAATTCGGGATCACCGTTCGAGTGGTCAAAAATGATCTGCCCGCACCCAGCCCGCAGCAGTTTGCCACTGATGATGCTCAGGCACAGGAATTGTTGCAGGAACTCACGGACTGGGTGGCTGCTCAGAAACCTGCCGATCTGCAGTTGCAGTGGTCAGGGATGCATGTCAATGAAAAACAGACCGCAGCATACATCGCAGCTCTCAGCACCGTCACTGTTCCCGGACTGAAATCCGAACCTGTTGTGACCGGAACATGGTTTGTACCCGGGGCTGCCGCAGCGGTCTCGATCAGCTTGAGCGAAGCGGGCTCTGCCGAACACGCCAGTGCCATTCAGGCGATCCGCGATGCCGCCACAGCCAGCGGTATTCCGGCAGACAAGCTGCATCTGGGCGGTCGAACTGTGGCCGCTGTCGCTCTGAACCAGGGAGTCCGACAGGCTGCGTGGAATGCCGACGCGCCGCTCTGGATGCTGTGGCTGCGGTCACCGTTGCTGCTGGCCGCCATCGTGGGCTTTGGCTGCAGCCTCGCAACCCTTCGCAGCCTGCGTCTGGCACTCATGGTACAGGGCGTTTCCATGTTCACAGCCGCCGCCGCCACGGCACTGATCGTGCCCTTCGGCGGCAGCATGAATATGGTGCTGGTCGTCATGCCCACGCTGCTGCTGGTAGTCACCGTTTCCGGCAGCTTCCACCTGTGCAACTACTGGCGACAACTGGGGCACAGGGAACCGGCTGAAGCAGTCGCCGAAGCCGTGGCACGAGCGTGGACGCCCTGCGTTCTGGCGGCGGTTACCACCGCCATCGGACTGGCGTCGCTGATGATCAGCTCACTGGTCCCCGTGCGACAGTTCGGACTGTATGCTTCCATCGGCTGCCTGATTTCCCTCGGTACAGTACTCTATCTGCTGCCTGCAATGATGCTGCATCTGAAGATGCCAGCCGTGGAAATACCTGCCGAAGAACAGCCTTACTCCGGGTTGAGCCTGCTCTGGCTGCGCTGCGGTCGCCTGCTGTGCCGCTGGTCCGGTTTCAATCTGGGACTCAGTGCCGCCGTGACCGCGCTGGCCGTCGCCGGCCTGACATGGTTTCGCACCGAAACCAAGGCTATCCGCTACTTCCCCGAGGATTCCCGAGTGGTTTCGGATTATCGCTTTCTCGAAGACAATCTCGCCGGAATCATTCCCGTGGACGCAATCGTGCGATTCAGCAGCACGCACCAGAAACTGCTCAGCTTCCAGCAGCGCACCGAAGCCGTCATGCGGTTGCAGAAAAAACTGTCCAGCCACCCGGAAATCAGTGGCAGCCTTTCGCTGGCCTCGTTCCTGCCGGCCGGCGTGGAAGTCAGTGCCACCGGCCGCGCTGCCCGGCTGCGTGACAATCTGACCGAAGACAAACTCTACGAAGTACTCAAAGACAAAGCAGGGCCGCGGCAGTCCGTGCACTCCCTGATGGCCCTGTCGCAGGACACCGTGGAACTGCCGCAGTCCCGCAGAATTCTGCAGAAGAATGGTGATGAAATCTGGCGTGTGACCTGCCAGGCCAGCATTCTCAGTGATGCTGACTACCGAAAGTTGACTGACGATCTGACGAATCTGGCCGCCACGGAACTGCGGGATCTCCCGGGCGGAAAACCCGCCTGCATCGTGACCGGACTGGTACCCATCTTCCTGAGAACTCAGGATGCCCTCCTGGAAAGCCTGATCAGCAGTTTCATTGCGGCGTTCGCTCTGATTACCTTCATCATGGTTGTGCTGTTGCGTGATCCCGTGGCAGCGCTGATCTCCATGATTCCCAACGTGGTCCCGGCCGCCGTCGTCTTCGGAATTCTGGGCTGGATGGGCGTCCGGGTTGACGTTGGCACCATGGTCACAGCCTCCGTCGCACTCGGACTGGCCGTCGACGGAACGCTGCACTTCCTGCATGTCTTCCGCCAGGAATTGAAACCTGACGTGACCCGCGAAGAAGCTGTCGCTCGCGCTACGGCACAATGCGCCCCCGCCATCTGGCAGACCAGCTGTGCCGTAGGCATCGGCGTGCTGACGCTGTTCCCGGCCGAGCTGCTGCTGATCAGCCGCTTCGGCTGGGTACTCGCCTCGCTCGTGCTGGCCGCTATGTGGGGGGACCTCGTCCTGCTGCCATCTCTGCTGAACGGTATGCTCGGCGATATCCTCGTACAGCAGAAGCAGACGGCAGAGGCCGCTGCACTCGCCGAATTGGCCGCTCGGTCCGCCAACCGACCGGTCACCACGCCCGTTGTGATGGATGTCGATGTCAAGCCTTTCGTCGCGATCGACACACACCCGCCGGCAATTGTTGCTGTTCGCCCCCCCCATTTTCAGGTTCGCTACTCGCCAAACACCTCGGTACGGGAATAATGCAGCAACGCCCACGCATCGGTTGAACTGACGAACAGAGTGGATTCACAATCTGCAAGCGTCCCGAGGTTCACGTTCGGGCCTTCACAACAGGGGAGCCCCCCCTGTCTCCCCTATGAATTTGGCAGAGACTGCCCGTGGCTGATTACGTTGAACCGCTGGGTATGAGAATCCTCATCCGCAAGGACGAGGCCCGGCAGAAAACCCGTGGCGGAATTGTCCTGCCGGACAATTCAGAAATTCCCACCATCACCGGTCGAGTGGTGGAGGTGAGTGTGCAGGTTGACAGAAACGAGGATTTTCCGATCCGCAAGTACGACAAAGTGCTGTTCCACCCACGCAATGCCATCCCCGTCGATTTCGAAGGCAATAATCTGCTGTTCGTTGTGCCGATTGAGGATGTGGTGGCCGTATTCCGACGGGAAAGTTCAAGGACCAACCGCCGAACCGCTGGTTCGCCCGATGAAACCGACGAGTAGTCGGTTCAGCCCCGCGTCCCCGGCTCCTGACGAAAAGATCCTGCAGTGATCGCGCGATTCCTCAGAAATTACCTCCCCCGCCACCGCAATCGCTGGAATCAGGCCCTGCACGTGGTCGGTGTCCCCGTCACCTTTGTGGCGCCGTGGTTCGCCATCGCCATGAAACTTGAATGGTATTTTCCAGTCTCGCTGTTTTTGGGGGGATATGTCCTGCAGTTTGCCGGTCACGCAATTGAGGGAAACGACGCAGGTGAGGTTGTGTTTCTCAAGAAAGCACTGGGAATGCGTTATACCGAATACGGTCCGCTTTCCGAATGTTCAAGACCTGCAGGTCCTGCGGACGATAGCACGCGTGGCTGATTTGCGGGCTCTATCAGGCCCGTGCGGAATCGGCTGCGTCTGATCAGACTTCAGTCCGGCGACTGGAACGCTCTGTGATGGCGGAAAAGTCATCAGTGACAGGGCGTCCCATGACCCGTTCAAGCGACTTTGTTCGTAGTATTCTCCGCCTTTGCCGGGAAGCCCGACCACTCACCTCCACTCGCTGGAGACGAACAGCCCTCGCCTCGCTTTGCCTCGCCCTGCCACTGTATGCAGGCGGTTGCGTTTCTGCCGCGAAAGTGGGCCTTGATGACCTTCAGTATGCTGATGGCGAAGTGCCCGTGCAGCACTTCAAATCCAGCAATACTGCCATCGAACATCCGGCGATCGACAACGTGACCACCACGGAAGTCCGCACCACTCTTGCCCCCCGCAGCCTCGATCGACGGGTGGACGATGAGGTGCGGGAATTCACGCTGGATGATGCCTTCCTGACGGCCCTCTCCAAAAACCAGGTGATAGAGTCGAGTGCTCTGGGAGGCGTCGGGGCCAGCCGAGTGCTCGCCGGTCCTGACGGTATCAACACTGTCTATGACTCGGCCATTCAGGAAACCGGAGTACTCTTCGGTCGCCGCGGACTCGAGGCGGCCCTCTCAGACTTTGATGCACGCTGGTCCACGGCCATGCGCTGGGGACGCGATGACCGGGTCACTCATCAGTCACCCCTGAATCCCTTCTCCAGCGAAACCGCTGGCTTCCAGACCGGAATCGACAAGGCGCTTGCCAGTGGCGGTACTGTCGGCGTCTTCCACAACTGGGATTACCTCGGGAATACCGTCGGCAGCCCGCTGTACCCTTCGACCTACGGCGGAAGTATCGGAGCACAGGTGCGGCAGCCCCTGCTGGCGGGAGCCGGTACGGAATTCACACGTGTCGCCGGTCCCATCCGACCGGGCTTCGGAGCAATTGCCGGGGTCAGTCAGGGCGTCGTAATCGCACGCATCAATCAGGACATTACTCTTGCTGACTTCGAAATTGCAGTCCGCAACGGCCTGCGGGATATTGAGAACGCCTACTGGGATCTGTATCTCGCCTATCGACTGTATGACACCACCGTGTCGACTCACCAGAGCGCATTTCAAACGTGGCGCGAGGCTCGCACCAAGCTGGAAGTGGGCACCCTGAAGCAGGCGGATGAGCTGCAGGCGCGGGACCGCTTTTATGAAACCCGGGCTCAGCTGGAATTGGCACTGAATCAGCTTTACTCCGCCGAAGCCGGGTTGCGACGCCTGATCGGTATGCCCATGAACGACGGCACCGTCCTGCGTCCCACGACTGAACCGGCTCGCACTGAACTCAAGCCGGACTGGGAAGCCTGCCTGCAGGATGGCCTTTCCAAACGCACCGAGTTGCGACGCCAGAAGTGGCAGATCAAAAGTCTGCAACTGCAACTGGATGCGGCTCGCAGCCTCGTTCGCCCCCAGCTCGATGCTGTTGGCTCGTATGCAGTCAACGGATTCGGAGATCGCCTGATCTCGGAAGATCGCAGCAGCGGGTATGGTTCAATGACCGGAGGAGACCTGACAAACTGGGGCGTGGGCCTGGAAATGTCCATTCCGCTGGGACTCCGTCAGGCCCGCAGCCAGGCCCGGAACTACGAACTGCAGCTGTCACGTGCCAACGCCATCCTCGCCGCTCAGGAACGCAGTATCGCGCACGATATTTCCATCGCCATGCAGGAAGTTTCCGCCGCATGGCGAGCAGCCGAGTCGAACTACAATCGAGTGCAGGCGGCCGAAGAACGTGTTCGACTGCTGAAGGCCGAACAGGATATCGGGACGCTCACGCTGGACCTCGTCCTCCGCGCCCAGGCAAGTCTGGCCGAGGCGGAAGCTGCCTACTTCCGACAGGTCGTCGCATACAACAAAGCCATCACGGCACTCAATGTCGCCAGCGGCAACCTCCTCGAAACCAACGGTGTCTGGCTGGCAGAAGGCGGCTGGGCCCCTGAAGCCTACAGTGATGCTCGACTGCGAGCCCTGGCAAGAACACATGGGCTCGACGATCCGAATCTGGAAGCCGCACCTCGGGAATTTGCTGTAAAAGGACGCGCCGGAACCGTCGAACGCGATCCGCAGGCCACTCGACTGCCAGCCGCCCCTCCCACAGAACTGTTCCCGACACCACCCGCCATCCCGGCACCTCCGCAACCCGGCAACGACGCACCGCCGGCCGAGGTTGTCAAATGAGCTTTGAATGACGGGCTGCTGCTCCGTCTGCCATATACCGAACTTTGAGGTGAATGGTCAGATTCACCTCAATGATGCACAGTTCCGGCTTTTGCCGGAACTGTGTTTTTTTTATCAGCGTAATTCCGGGATTGCGAGGCTCCTGCCGAGCCGCCAGCATCATCTGCCTGCCTCCCTGCCGCCGCGCTTGGGAGGGCGAGGCTCCCGCCGAGCCGCGAGCTTGATCTTCTTGCCGGCCAGCTTGGGAGGGCGAGGCTCCTGCCGAGCCGTGAGCTTGATCTGCCTGCCGGCCAGCTTGGGAGGGCGAGGCTCCCGCCGAGCCGTGAGCTTAATCTTCCTGCCGGCCAGCTTGGGAGGGCGAGGCTCCCGCCGAGCCGGGAGCTTGATCTGCCTGCCGGCCAGCTTGGGAGGGCGAGGCTCCTGCCGAGCCGTCAGCTTGATCTGCCTGCCGGCCCGCTTGGGAGGGCGAGGCTCCCGCCGAGCCGTCGGCATCATCTGCCTGCCGGCCTGCTTGGGAGGGCGAGGCTCCCGCCGAGCCGTGGTATTCAGTGGCTTGGGTGATGTTCGGCTCAGCGGGAGCTTCGCCCTCCCAAAGGCTGAGGCCGCAGACGAACCGCAGGATTCTATGGCCTGTTACGTCAACACCTGTGGCAAGGCAATCTGCAGCTGCGCACAGGATCTCGCGCTGATCCGTTTTCCTCGCGACACTCCGGGCTGGCTTTCAGGTCGTTGCCGTACGCAGGCCGCCATCGGCCGGATTGATAATGCTGCTGTCCGGAGTCCACGCCAGACTGTCGATGCGGGACAGACCACGCACGAATTCCAGGTGACCACAGGTCAGCCCCGTTCGCAGGTCCAGCACCGAAATTCGTGGGTGCGTCGCTCCTGTCTCGCTGTCCTCCACCTGACTTGCGACAAATCCACTGGTGCCCTGAAAAGTTGCCGCCGTTGGAGTCCCCGTGATACCGTGATGCGATGCCGTGGCCCCCGTCTGACGATTCACCGAACAGATCCCCGGTCTGTCTGTGTCCAGCAACCACAACTCACCCAGGTGCAGACGCGGAGAATGAAACTGCTGAAGTGACACAGGCAGCCGGCGATTTATCGACAGGTCAATCAACTGGCACTGCGGCGATCGCGTCCGCAACCGCGACAACGCCGCATAGGCCGGCCGCAATTGATCCACGGCCAGGCCGCAGCCCTGCCATTCACCACCAGTCGTCTCTGCACAATCCTGCGGGTGCCAGTATGGACGCGCCGGTTCCGTCAGCGGCAGTTGCAATACCCCGCCGTCCGCTTCACTCTGCAACCACAGATCAGCCTCAGTCAAATCCATGTCGGCAGCACGCAACGCTCCTAAAAACCGACTGCGATCGGGAAACAACCACCACCACGCACGCTCACGCGGATGATCACACCATGGCTGCACATCGAGCCGAAATAACTGGATCTGTGACTCCACTGACACTGCGGCCGCGTTGCCCGCAAATGCCATCAGACCCGGTCCCGGTAACGTGCACAGTTCGACGTCCAGTTCCTCTGCCGTCACCGCCAGCGTCAATAAACGCCGATCCTGACGACTGCACAGGCAAAGCATCAGGCCATTGCGACGCATTAACGGCACCAACTCGCGGCTGTACCGAATCTCAATGTCATGCGTCTGAGTCGTTTTCATGCCAACCAACCGGGAGATGATTTTTGTGCTGCTTTTTTCGATGCTCGCAATCGGTAATTCCGCTGGCTATAAAGGCGACATCACAAATCCAAGCGTGACCTGAATTCCGGTATTTTTTTTGTTGCGTTGGAAAATTCTGATCCGGAATCGGCAGTAGGATTCTCTAAACGGTCAGAGTGCCGACTTTTTAGTGAACAAGTGTTGATATGAGTGACGAGGATTTTGGTGGTTCACCCTCGAAAGAGCTCGAGGCCGTCTTTCTTGAGGCACTGGAATTCTGCGACGCAGAACGCGAACAGTTCCTGCTGCAACGCTGCCAGAATTCCCCAATGCTCCTGCAGCAGGTGCGTGAACTGCTGAGTGCCGGCGAACGTCCCTCCATACTGGATCAACAGCTTCCAGAAGCTGTGCTGGCCCAAAGTCTTCTCGCCGGGAGCCTCGCACAGGCCAGCTTCGGTCACTGGAAAGTACGGCGGCTGCTCGGACACGGTGGCATGGGCAGTGTGTACCTTGCGGAACAGCAACAGCCTGTACAGCGTCTGGCAGCCCTGAAGCTGATCCAACTGGGGCAGGAGTCCGACGAATCGCTCTGGCGTTTCCAGCAGGAACAACAGGTGTTGGCTCGTCTGAGCCATCCGCATATTGCCGGGCTGATCGATGCCGCTGTCCAGCCCAGCGGCGTGTCCTGGCTGGCTATGGAGTACGTGGATGGGTGTCAGCTTACGGACTGGTGTCGACAGCACACCAATGATCTGCGTCAGAAACTGCGACTGTTCCTGCAATGCTGCGAAGCCGTACGGCATGCCCATCAGAATGCCATTATCCATCGCGACCTGAAGCCTTCCAACATTCTGGTTGCTGATACCTCTGAAGGGCCGATGGTCAAGGTGATTGACTTTGGCATTGCCCGCATCCTCGATGATTCGCAGGACGCGCAGCGAACGCCTTCGCGACGTACGAGGGCCGGGTTCCTGCCAGGTACGCCACAGTACATGAGTCCCGAGCAGTTGTACGGCGAAATCCCCGTGGATATTCGCACCGACGTCTACTCGCTGGGGGTGGTGCTGTACGTGCTGCTGACCGGCAGTGAACCGCACGCCGCCGAAAATCGAGCGGGCTCACTGTCAAGCATGTCACTCATGCAGGCGGTCCTCAATCAGGATCCTGCTCCGCCATCTCAGCGAGTGCTGCAGCACGCATCGGCCAGTCACGGGCCTGCTGACGACACGGCCCGACTGCTGTCTCGCAGGCTGCGCGGTGACCTCGATGCGATTGTGCTCAAGGCGATGGCTCGCGAACGCGAGCGACGATACCAGAGTGTTGCGGAACTGATCTCTGATCTGCAGTGCCACCTGAGTGACCAGCCCATTCTGGCGCGACCGGATTCGTGGTCGTATCGCCTGCGGCGTCGTATCCTCCGCAACCGCGGACTGGTGTCGGCGCTGTCCGCCGTATTTCTCGCACTCAGCATCGGTATCCTGCTGGCCGACCGACAGCGGCAGCGGGCAGTCGATTCTGAAACGCGGCTGAAGATCCGCAACTACTGCGCGGATCTCCTGCTGGCCTCACTGGCACTGGACGACGGTGATACGGCCAACGCTGTCGCAGCGCTCGATCGACAGCGGGAAACTGCCGGCTTTCGCGAACTGGACAGCCTCGAATTCCGATTGCTCAGTTATCTGTCTGCATCGCACGTGGACCAACTGGTGGCAGAACCGCAGGCGCTCTACTACTGCTGTCTGATCGCCGGTGGTAGCCGGTTGGCGGCCTGCGGGCAGAGCGGTGAACTGCTGGTGCTGGACACATCCTCCGGCAAACTGCTGCACCGCATCCTCGCAGGGCAGGGCGAACTGAACGGTCTCAGCCTGTCACCGGATGGTCAGCGTCTGGCGGTTTTCGGTGATGATGGAACTGTGTCCATCCGCGACGCCGACTCACTCACAGAACAGCACCGCTTCACGGCTCACGGTGCACAGGTATGGCAGGGAGCATGGTCGCCGGACGGCAGCATGCTGGCCACCTGCGGAAATGAAAAGGGGGTCCGGTTGTGGGAAACCACCACATTTACCGCTGCCGGAAACATCGACAGCTCAGTCGATCTCGAATGCCTCACGGTGTCGTCGTCCGGCAGGCTGGCAATCGGTGGCGAACGCAGTACGCTGCTGCTGGCCGGTTTCCCCGGCTTCAGTGCGGCTCAGGAGGAACGGCAGGAGGTCCAGTCGGGAACCGCATGGCTGGGACGTTATTTTAATCTGGCGACCGTCAGCTTTTCCCCTGATGGACGCATGCTGGCAGCCGGCGAACAGGGCGCCGGCCTCCGCATTCTAAGGCTCGATGCCACGGAAGGCGCTGTCGTCTCTCGCCAGTTTCCGGATACGGTCACTGCTGTCGCCTTCGCACCTGACGGACGGACACTCGCCGTCGGACTCGCAGATGGCACCCTCGGAACAATCTCCACTCAGGCGGTTCATAATCCCGGCCTGCAGTTGCAGTTGACCGCGATTCTGAACGGCGAAAACTTCCCCACAATCCGGGAAACGCCGCTGCTGCCAGCACTGCAGCCCAGTGTTGCCGCAGTTGTTCCCGCCATCGCCGGCAACAGCATTCCACCCGGCGTCAATCAGTTGACTCTGGAACTGTCCGCTGATTTCCCCGGAGCCGCAGATCCACAGTCCTATCGGCTCTACTCCGCACAACTCGCACAAATCAACGCCAGCTCGCCCTTTCTGCTGCCGACCGAGGTCGCAGTCCGCGGACGTCGGGTCATGCTGACACTGCCTGCTGCCAATCCCGTGCAGGACAGCGCGTTCTCCGCAGAACGCCGCTGGAAAGTGCACACTGGTTCAATCACTTCTCTGGCTTTTTCGGCTGATGGCACCACCCTGTACTCCGTCGGCAACGATGGTCGAGTCTGCCTCAGTCGAATGTCCGTGGTCCAGCCTCTGCTGCACGTGGCCGATGATGTCTATGACCTCTCCGCATGGGGCAATCGCTCAGTCCTCCTGACCGGGGCTGACGTTGAGGGTAGTCAGTTTCGGACCGGACGCATCGATCAGCATCGGCCGCTGGTCACTCCCTGGAATCTGCCCCGCAGACTACCCCCACCACTGCTTGACGAATTCGTCTGGTGCAGTGCCGACGGCAGCCGCGCAGCGTGGTTTCAGCCGGGGCCCGCTGCCAGCCAGATGGAACTCATCGAGAAAAATCAGCAGACGCAGCAGCAGCACTCTGTCTGGCTGTCGGCCCGGAACGAACGCGTACTGGGCGTTGCCGGTGATATCGGGGGCCGACGCTGGCTGCTGCTGATTGAAACTCGCCCGAACAGCGGGGGCACCACGACTCAGCCCCGCAGCGAATGGAGGCTCTTTGATGAAGCCGCCGGCACTTACCTCTGGACTTCGCCGTCCAGCGGACGAGGCCAGTATCAGTTGACTTCCGACAATCGCTGGCTGTTGCAGCTCGACAGCCCTGAAGTGACTGTCAGGAATGTCCAGACCGGTCACTGCTGCTTTACGCAGAACCTGCTCACGGAAGTCAGTGGTGTCTGCTACCTGCCACAACTGCAGGCCTTCGCTGCCGCACATTCTGACCGCCGCATCAGACTTTACCGTTGCGCAGATGCCGGGCTGATCAGCACAATCCCCGTCACCGGCGAAACGCTCGCAGACCTCGCTGTCTCACCCGATGGGAAAACTCTGCTCGGGATCAGCCGCGGTGGCAGCCTGCGAGCGTGGAACACGCAGACACTGCTGCCCACACTGTCCCTGAAAATGCCGGCTCGCGATCTGTTCCTGCTGCACATCGATCCGTCAGGAAACGCCGTCTGGATCACTGATGAAAGTGGTCACTGCAGCGTCCTCAGTTTCGCTCCCTGAACACCGTCACTCGTTCTTTCTCAACATCCCGTACTTACGCATCTTGTTGTACAGCGTCACACGACTGATTCCCAGATTCCTCGCCGTGTTCGTGCGACTGAAGTTGTTTCGCAGCAGCGCCTGTTCAATCATCTCCTTCTCCGTCAGCTCCATCCGGTTCTCCAGTGATTCACCGCGACGGACTGAGAAGAATCCTGAGACCGACGGATCGTTACCCGGACCAGCCTTGCCCGAAAGAATGTGGGTCGGCAGGCAGTCCACCGTCATTCGACCGCTGTGACTGTAAATCACCGCACTGCGAATCGCGTTCTCCAGCTCGCGGACGTTACCCGGCCACGGGTACTGCAGCAAAGCCTCCACAAAGTCGTCCGCCACATCCAGCACATCAATCCCCAGCTGGCCCGCATGAAAATGCACGAAGTACCGCGCCAATGGCTCGATGTCCGGCAGGCGCTTCCGCAGCGGTGGAATGATGAAGCTCAGAGTATTCAACCGATAGTACAGGTCCGGCCGGAATCGACCCTGCTCGACCAGTGGCTGCAGTTGCAGATTACTGGCCGCTATGATCCGCGCCTTGACACGCAGAGTCCGATTGGAACCCACCGGCTCAAACTCGCCCTGCTCAATCACCCGCAGCAGCTTCACCTGCTGATCCGGAGTCAGCACGTCAATTTCATCCAGCAGAATCGTCCCGTTACCCGCCGCCAGAAACTTGCCGTCCTTGTCAGCATGAGCACTGGTGAATGCACCTTTCACATGACCAAACAGCTCGCTCTCGATCAGTTCACCCGGCAATGCTCCACACGCCACATGCAGAAATGGCTCAGTCACCCGCGGTGACATGGAGTGGATCAGATTGGCCAGATGCGTCTTGCCCGAACCCGTCTCGCCAATCAGCAGAATCGTGACGGAATGCCGCGCTGCCACCTCCAGACGTCGCAGCATCTGCCGCAGTTCCGGAGTGCGAGTCCTGAATTGATCCGCAAACTGACTGGGCTCATTCAGACTGCTGGACGGTGCGAAGTCGGCTCGTGCCGACGGACGCTCAAATGCCACCGCGTTCGCTGTCGGCATCGGCGGCACCAGTGGCATCGACACCGCTGGTTGTACCGGACGCGGTGCGGCAGGCCACACAGGATTTGTCGGAACCGGAATGACGACCGCCTCAACCGTCGCCGACGCTGCCTTCAACCCCGCCGCAGACACTGCGGCCGCCACATCCGTCTCCAGTACCCGAGTCGCCAGCTCGCGATAGTCCTCGTCCCCCTGCAACTCCACCACCTCCACCCGATCCATGACCTCCAGAGGTACACTGACCGGGCTGATCTGCCCCGGCGTTGTTGCCAGCACGACTCGCGGTGAATAGCACTGAGTAATCAGGGCGAAGGTGCGTGCCAGTTGCTGCGGAGTTGCCCCGCGACTGTCAATCACCACAAACTTCGCGTCCTGTGCCATCGCCAGTCGCGGTACCTCCGCAACTGAATAACACTCCATCAGGCGGCACTGGCCTGTCAATGCACTGCCAAGGTTTCTGAGGAATCCCGGGGATCCACTGCAGATTAATGCGGTTTCAAGTGTCACGAGTGTTGACCTTTTGGGGAAGGTGACGGCCATTGAATACTTCTGCAGGGACTCCTTTCCGTGCCCCGAATGCACCAGCACGTGGATGCATTCGGGGGACGGCCTGCGGAAGACTGTGCGTTCATCGCGTCGTCGAAAACTCGACCACGCCGGCTGGATGGTCGAAACGATTCAGCCTCAGCCCTCTTCAGCAGAATCAGTGCCAGAGTCGAAAAAATTGCAAAACTGCAGGAATATGCACGCTTTTTTTCAAAGCTCGTTCCACGCCACGTTGCCCCGAAGCAACGTCTGGTTCCCCCACGGCATCATGTGTTGCCGCTGTGGCACCTCAACATCAGGGATGTTGCCCGAAATGTTCAATCCCCGAGGGCAAATGCTGTCAGGGGAAGCCTCAGCCTGTACACCGGATGCATCAGTGACCATTTCCAGCCCGCTGCCACACTTGCCATTAACATGCCAACCGAAGAAAATGCAGCCACACCATCTTTGTGATCGATCAGAAAACAGATGCGGCTACCATGATTATCGAAGGACTCGTGACCACCGTGGACACCGCGGGCCGACTGAATGTGGCCCCCATGGGCCCCATCGTGCACGGTGATTTTCAGCGTCTGACGCTGCGGCCCTTTCAGCCGTCCACCACCTTCAACAATCTGGACACGACACGCTGCGGAGTTTTTCATGTCATCGATGACGTACTGCTCATCGCTCGCATCATCTCCGGTACGCTGACCACACCCGTGTATACTGAACCGGCCCGCTGCGTGTCCGGACAAATCCTGCGAGACTGCTGCCGCTGGTTCGAATTCACCGTCGATTCCGTCGATGCTTCCGAATCCCGTTCGCGAATGGAGTCCACAGTCGTGTTCAGCGACGAACGGCGACCGTTCTCCGGCTTCAATCGAGCCCGACACGCGGTGCTCGAAGCCGCTATCCTCGCGACCCGACTGCATCTGCTGCCCGCAACGCAGGTTCAGCAGCACCTTGAACTGCTGCAGCCGGCTGTGCAGAAAACCGCCGGACCTGACGAACAACAGGCGTGGCATCTGCTCATCGACTACATTCAGAAACGGCAGGAACCTGTCGCATGAATGGTCGCACAATTCAGGTTCGCACCGGAGCCAGACTGCATTTCGGACTCATCCTCGGCTCGGACAGCACCGGGTGGGTCTTCGGAGGCGTCGGACTGATGCTGCAGCAACCCGGCTGGCAGCTTGCTCTGCAGCCCACTGCTGCTGCTGCCAGCGCCACTGCAGCCGCTCCGGACCGCGTCGCTGGTTCACCCGAAACCGTAACTCGCGTCACGACACTCCTGCAGCGGCTGCGTTCAACCCTGCCGGAACTGCCCCCTCTCACCGTCCACGTCGACTCCGAAGTTCCCTTTCATACGGGACTGGGAGCCGGTACGCAGCTGGCCCTCGGAGTTGCTGCGGCCTGCCGCTGGCTCTGTCGCCACCAGCCACACCAGACGCCGCTCCAACTGGCAGCCGCAGCCGGCCGCGCAGAACGCTCAGCCATCGGGACGTGGGGCTTCGACCACGGTGGGTTCCTCGTCGACTACGGCGCGACAGCGGCACCGCTGACCGATCGCGTTCGCAGTCTGGCACTGCCCGCAGACTGGCGCATCGTCCTTGTACGACCTCGTGAAACCCAGGGACTGTCCGGAGCCGCCGAATCGGCGTGGTTCGGTACTCGCCCACAAATGTCTCCCGCCCTCGTCAGTGAAATGGCCGGCATCATTACCGAGCGACTGGTGCCCGCGATCCTCGAAAATCGCTGCACGGATTTTGCCACCGCCCTGCAGGACTACGGCGATGCCGCCGGAAACTTCTACGCCGGGCAGCAGGGGCATGTCTTTGCCGATCCCCAAATCCGCGGACTGGTCGACCACCTCCGCCGAGCCGGCATCTACGGGGCAGCTCAGTCGTCGTGGGGACCTGGCATCGGGATTCCTGCCAGTAGCCCGCACGAAGCGCGGTGCATTACGGAAATCATCAGGAGTTACGATGGTGACAACCAACTGCTGATCAGCACCACCGCCCCACTCAACGCCGGTGCCTCCATCAGCCGCCCCGCCCCCGAATCCCGCAGCGATTCCCAACTGGCCTGACCCGTCGCCCCATCATTCCTGCCGAGAGGACAAAAACCGCAGCCTCGGCTTTAGCCCTTGTCATTACCCGCGAAGCCCAGCGGGCCCGTGGGGCGCGTGTTTCGTTTATGTTGTGCCTGCGGTTGCGATTCAGGCCTGAAGGGCCGATTTCAAGGGGAGTGTGGTTGCGCGGTCATGCGCGGCGTTCCAGGTGCTCACGCACCTGGCTTTGCTGAGATCGGCCCTTCAGGCCTCGTGCGGGCATCGGGGGCCAAGCGCGGGTTTCGGGGCGTGGTGTGGGCCTCAGGGCCTCGTTTTGTTGGTTGGGCTTGCCCACGTCTGCGATTCAGGCCTGAAACGTCGATTTCCGGTAGCCCCGGGCGCAGCCATCGTCATGACCCCTTTTGCAGGTGTCATGGTTCAAAAGATTGTTCCGCCCCACCGACCCCCAATGGGCCAACGGCCACACACAACTTAGCCGCGGGCAACGTCCAAGGGACTGGGATCAGAGCTCCCGAAGCTGTTCCTGAATTCACAGCCAACGCATTCGCCGATCACCACAGGCGGATGAGGTTGGCTTCTAATTGCGAGCCGAAAACTATGGATTCCCTGCGATGCAGCGGCGGAATGCCATCGACAACACCCCATGTCGTGGGTAATGACAAGGCTTCAGCCCGGGCACAAACTTCTCGTCATCCTTGGAATCCCCAGTGTGTTTCCAGAGGATGGAGCCGAGCTGGAATGACGCAGGGGACAAAAGTCGTCTTGTGGCGTCAAAACGACTTCAATTCATTGAACAACGCCGTGTTTTTCGAGGGTTGGGCCGGGCAAGAATGCCCGGGCTACCTTTTTGTCCCTCGGCGTCAGGAATGCTCGGGCTACCTTTGGTCCCCGCGTCACTCCTGTCCGGCCCAACCTGTCGCCCACTGTGCTCACACCAGACCACTCCCGGCCTGAATCGCGACGCCAGCCCGACAAACCACCACACTTCCCGGAAGGGTCAAGCCACCTCCGCCCCAAACAAGGCTCGGATCGGTTCACCCTCCGCCAGTTTCCACGGCCGCGCTGTTCGGTCCGGCACATGTCCCGACGGGTCCAGACCGAAACGCCAGAAAATTGTCGCGGCAAGGTCCGCTGGAGTCACCGGGTCACGAGCCGGGAAGGCTCCGTGAGCATCACTGGCGCCGTAAATCGCACCGCCCTGCACACCACCACCTGCCAGCAACACCGAATAACAGTCCGGCCAGTGATCACGCCCGGCCGTCGCGTTGATCTGCGGAGTCCTTCCGAATTCGCCAGTGGCCACCACCAACGTGGAATCCAGCAGGCCCCGTTCAGCCAGATCCGTGATCAGGGCCGCCAGAGCCCGATCAGCCGGCGGCAGCAGATACTCACGATGCTGCTGAAAATTCTGAGCATGACTGTCCCAGTTCTGGCCCTGCTGACGAAAATCAAACACATTCACAAACGGCACTCCAGCCTCCACCAGACGACGTGCCACCAGCAGATTCTGACCACGCATGTGCCGGGATTCCCCCAGCGCCGCTGCCGTACCTCCGCCATTCGAGGCGGCATACAACCCGTATCGCTCGCGAACTTCCAACTGCTCCCCTGACAGGTCCAGCGCAGACTGCACCACCCCCGCACTCAGCAACTCACTCGCCTTCTCGAAATAACGATCCAGTGGCAAACCACTGACACCCGGCTGTAACGCCGCTCGCAACTGCAGTCGCTCCTGCATTCGACGCACAGGCAGTTCGCCCCGCAGCGAAAGTTCCGGAGCCGCATAACTGGCAGCATGACCGTCCACCGCGATGCGAAACGGATCAAAATCCTGTCCCAGAAAGCCACCACCCTGACACGGGACATCCACCACGTTGTGAAACATGAACGGCAGGGCAGCATGCGGAACAGCCAGACCCAGCGTTCTTCGCACATAACTGATCGTGGAACCATGACAGGGAAAGAACTGTTCGATCGGTGCAAATTCTTCGCGATCCCCCTGAGACGCCTGACGCCCCGTGTGCGTCTCAATCGATGCCGAATCGTGCAGCCGGTTTTTATGATGCATGCTGCGAATCAGCGCACAGTGATGCATCACCTGCGCCATCTTCGGCAGATGCTCGGAAATCTGCAGTCCCGGTACCGTTGTGGAAATCGGCTGAAACTCGCCCCGAATCGTGCTCGGAGCCCCCGGTTTCAGGTCGTACGTGTCCAGATGACTGGGACCACCATAATAAAACACGAAAATGCAGGCTCGCAATGGAGCCAGCCCGGTGCCCCTCGACCGCGCGCCCGGGCCACCGCCCTCCTCAACACCTGCAGCTGCCATTTGCTGGTTCAGCCACAATCCACCCAGTGACAGACTTCCCAGACCGCCAAACCGCAGGAAATCACCCCGGCTCACCTCACGCGGCAGCAATGACCGGGCCGCCTCCGAAACACCTCGGCTCCGACCACTTCCCCGTGACTGTGTGGTTCCCCTGCGCATGCTGCCCCTCAACGCTCTGCAAATTCCACGATCTGTCGCAGCTGCTCCACCATCCGACTGCCCGAGTCTCCAGGTACGATCGGCGACCCGATCGCGACACTGTGCACACCCATCCGAAAGGCTCGATCACAGTCAGCCACCGACAAACCACCCACCACCTGGATCGGTAAACCAACTTTGCCAATCACCTGTTCAAGGTAGTCCAGCGCACTGCGACCGGTCTCAACCGCACGCTCCTCCAGACCCAGGTGCAGCACCAGATAATCGGCTCCCAGATCCTCCATGCGGCGACACACGTCCAGTTGATTCGGCTCGTACATGGTGTCCACCATGACTTTCGTCCCGAATTCATCACGCCACTTCAGTGCCCCCCGAACCACGTGCTCACCCGCTGCAGACATCACCACCGTGTAATCAGCCCCAGCCTTGCCGCACCATTTCGACAGCGGATAGCCACCATCCATGATCTTCGTGTCAGCAATGATCGGCAGGTGCGGAAATTCACGCCGCAGCACCCGGATGCCCTCCAGCCCGGAACCCAGCAGCAGCCCCGTGCCGGCCTCCAGCCAGTGCACGCCCGCCTGAATCGCCAGCTTCGACAGCTGGACCGCTTCTTCACACCCCGGACAGTCCAGACTGATCTGTACGTAACCCATCGCTCAGTTCGCCTGCAGTACGGATTTGACGATCGAACCACCATGCATTGTTTCGAATGCCTCACGCCACTGGTCCAGTGGCCAGACGCCACCGATAATCGGCTTCACATTCAGACGCCCACTGTTGAGCAGTTGCAGAACACGCTCCCAGATCGACCAGTGATGACTGAAGCTGCCCTGCAATCGCACGTTCTTCAGCACGATCGGGTCCAGCGAAAAATCGCAGGGCTGCGGTCCCCAGCCCACTTTGGAAATCCAGCCGTTGGGACGCACGACCTTCATTGCCGTCTGCAGCGAAGCCGAGACGCCCGTCGTGTCAATCACGCCATCGACACCCAGACCGTCCGGTCCGCCATCAAAGGCCCACTGCTCGATGTTCTCCGTTAATGTCTCACAGTCGTACTGCTTCGCAATCTGCAGTCGAACCTGATCGCGGGGCAGGCCGGCGATGGCCACGAAGGCGCCCTGCATCCGAGCCATGGCAGCGCACAGAATTCCGATCGGACCGGGGCCCAGAATCAGCACCCGGTCACCTGGCTCAATGCGCGCATTCCTGACGGCCGCGTTATAGGCCACACAACACGGCTCGGTCAGTGCTGCCTCCTCCATCGATACTGCCGCCGGCACTCGATGCAGAATCCGCTGCGGCACAGCGACAAGACGCGTCATCGAGCCATCCGTGTGGCCCCCAAAGCCACGTCGCGATGGATCAAGATTGTAAAGTCCGATCCGCGTCAGCGGAGAATCCGGATCAATGATTGCCGCCGTCTCACTGACCACTCGATCACCCGGTTGCCAGCGGTCCGCCACTCGCGAACCACATTGCCGAATAATTCCCGAAAACTCGTGACCCAGCACCAGCGGATAGGGCACCGTCCAGCTTTGATCACCCAGCCACATGTGCAGATCAGAACCGCACACACCCACATTGACCACCTCCAGCAGCACTTCGTCCTCGCGAATCGTCGGCAAACCGATTTCGCGGATTTCCACGCTGTAACGCGCCGGACCGAAACAGGTCACAGCCGGCTGACTTCCCCGCAGTGCAGTCATGATGACGCCAGTTGCAAAGCTTGTATGGTGATGAAGGAGGGATTCATGCCCCGAGCAGGCCACGGGTCGCCGTCAACTTACCGGTTGCCGATCCACTTGTCCAATCTTCGGCACGGCAACCAGCCAGTGAACAGTCGATTGGACACATCCGGAATGACACCCCTTTCGTCACGGCACCAACGACGCCACGGACAAAACAAGGTAGCCCGGGCATTCCTGACGCGGGGGACAAAAAGGTAGCCCGGGCATTCTTGCCCGGCCCAACCCTCGAAAAACACGGCGTTGTTCAATGAATTGAAGTCGTTTTGACGCCACAAGACGACTTTTGTCCCCCGCGTCATTCCTGACGCGGGGGACAAAACCCGTAGCCTGGGCTTTAGCCCTTGGTATTACCCACGAAACCAGGCGGGCCCTCGGGGCGATTGTTTGGTTTATGTTCTGCCTCCGACTGCGATTCAGGCCTGAAGGGCCGATTTCCGGTAGCCCAGGGCGCAGCCCTGGGTGACCGGGGCCCCAAAAAAATTGGTTTTTTAGGCCTGAAGGGCCGATTTCAAGGCGATTGTGGTTGCGCGGTCATGCACGGCGTTCCAGGTGCTCACGCACGTGGCTCTGCTGAAACCGGCCCTTCAGGCCTGGGGGGGAGGTTGGTGCTGTCGTGACCAGGTGCTTACGCACCTGGCTTTGCTGAGATCGGCCCTTCAGGCCTGGTGTGGGCATCGGGGGCCAGGTGCGGGTTTCGGGGCGTGGTGTGACCCTGAGGGCCTCGTTGTGTTGGTGCGACTTGCCTGCGTTTGCGATTCAGGCCTGAAACGCCGCTTTCTGGTAGCCCGGGCGCAGCCATTGTCATGACCCCTCGTTGCAGGTGTCATGGTTCAAAAGATTGTGCCGCCCCACCGACCACCAATGGGCCAACGGCCACACACAACTTAGCCGCGGGCAACGCCCGAGGAACTCGGATCAGAGCTCCCGAAGCTGTTGCTGAATTCACAGCCATTGCATTCGCCGATCACCACAGGCGGATGAGGTTGGCTTCTAATTGCGAGCCGAAAACCAGGGATTCCCTGCGATGCAGCGGCGGAATGCCATCGACAACACCATATTTCGTGGGTAATCACGAGACTTTAGCCCGGGCAACCCCTCACCCCGAGTTCCAAACCGGTAGCCCGGGAATTCTGCCCGGCCACTCCTTCAACATTCACCACAGCATTGTCTCCCGGGCTAAAGCCCAGGCTACGGTTTTGTCCACGGCGTCAGGCCTGACCCGGGTTCAGCCGTGGTCGCAAACAGCGCTGCCACTCAGCGACCCGATCGCTGTACCTGCCTCAGCAGCTCACGCAGCTCGTCCGCTGTCTCCCGCCGCTCATGCACCAGATTTCTGGTCTCCCCCGGATCACTCGCAAGATCGTAAAGCTGCTCTTTCGCACCTGGCACCAGCTCCGGCAACGCATACTGCTGCAATCGCCCCTGCTGATAATTGTTCCCACCCGATCCCTCGTGAGCGAGATACTTCCACGAACCCCGTCGAATCGCCAGTGTTTGCTGTCCTCGGAAGGCCTGAGTCACCACGTAGGGACGCACAGCCGCAGTGGCATCGCCACGCAGCACCGGCAGCAGACTGAAACTGTCCTCGCCACTGCCCGCCGGCAACGGAACTCCCACAATCTCAGCCACTGTGGCCAGCACATCGGTCAGGCTTGCCAGTTGATCCGTCTCAGTTCCCGCAGCCACCGCGCGCGGCCAGCGCACCAGCAGTGGAATCCGGTGACCGCCCTCCCAGTTGTCCCGCTTCACACCCCGCCACGGAGCAGCCCCGTCATGGCCATGGTCCGCTCGCATCTGCACGACGGCGTCCACCTCCGGGCCATTATCACTGGTAAAGATGAACAGCGTATTCTCCAGCACACCCCGCCGCTCCAGCAGCCCCGTCAGTTGACCCACCAGATCGTCCAGCTCCAGCAGAAAATCTCCATGCGGACCCGCCCCGGACTGTCCCTGAAATCGGCTGCTGGCAAATGACGGCAGATGCACGGCCTGAGTCGCGTGGTACAGGAAAAATGGCTGCTCCGGATGCTCATCCAGATGCTGCTCGATCAACCGCCGACTGCGTTCCAGAAACACCTGATCCACGGACTGCATGGGAAAATCGGAAGCAATCAGCCCGGCCCGACAATCATTCGCGTACGGGTGTCTGGGCAACCCGGACCTGTCCAGCGGCATGCTCGGCGGCACAGGAATTCGATCGCCATCGATGAATGCATACAGCCAATCCGTTGTTGGACAGCACGCTGTTCCGAAAAAACGCTCAAACCCGTGTTCCAGCGGACCGCCCTCAATGGGTCTGGTGAAGTCAATTCGCCGAATCGCCTCTGGCCTTCCGTCGTGAATCGCCTGTCCCGCCGAATCGCGAAACGTCAGCCCCAGATGCCATTTGCCCACGGCCCACGTGGCATACCCCTGTTGACGCAGCAGACTGGCCACGGTCGTTCGGCCGGCAGCCAGCAGCGATGGCCCTCCGGCACCCGTGAAAACGGTGCCCCCGCGAGGCACGCGGAAGGGCATCTGACCCGTCAGCAGTCCGTAGCGTGTCGGAGTACACACGGTGGCCGGGCTGTGAGCATCCGTAAACCGCATGCCCTGCCGCGCCAGCCGGTCAATCTGCGGCGTCGCCACCTTTGCCTGCGGGTTATAACACGTCGCATCCCCATAACCAAAATCGTCAGCCAGAATCAGCACGATGTTGGGACGGTCCCCCGCCCGCAACACACTGATTCCCAGCAGACAGGCCAGCACGCATCGCAGCATCAGCATTGTCCGAACCGCCATTCCAGCGCATCAATACTCAAACCCACCGCCAGGGATTCTCAACCTGCAGTCCCTACCGTACACGAACAACAATCTCGGCACAACAGACCTCTGGCTTTAAGCACCGACGGCGTCGTTGCGTCATCGCTGCCCCGCCCGCGTTGGCCGCGCTGTGCACCATCGTCTCACCCCACCCCGTGAGCGACAAGGCGCCAGCCGCCAGTTGGTCTCCACCCACTCTTCACCGCACACGGCCCACTCACCACGGTAACTCGCGCACAAACAAGTTGCGGAAATAAAGTTCGCTGCCGTGATGCTGCAATTCAATCTGGTCCGCACGCGGCAATGGTTCAATCCCGTTCCGATCCCAGTAGTTCTCCAGCTTCACCCGGTCCACAACCAGTTTGTCGTTCAGCCAGATCGTTACCTTGTCACCAACCATCCGAATCAGAAATGTGTTCCATTCGCCAGGCTTGCGGTCCGCCAATTGCGTCGGTGCATTCCGCCAGCGACGGTTGTTCCATAATCCCCCGGATCCCAGATTCCGACCGTTGGAATACTGCGATACCCACTCCAGCGAATTCGCCGGATCCGCTGCACCCGGTTTGTTGCGAGGATCCCACGGATCCCAGATCTGAATCTGCGGAGTCCCGCGCAGATAAATTCCGGAATCCGCCCCCGGCGGGATCTTCCAGTCCACATACAGCTCAAAATCCCCATAGTTCGTGGCCGTGCACAGACTTTGACCGTGGCCGTCGTACGTCAGCACACCGTCCGCCACACTCCAGTGAGCTCGCATCTGCTCGTCCGCCCGCGCCTGAGCCTGCTGCAGATCAGCACCAGCCAGCCTGCGACGCTCGTTCGCGTTTTCGTGAGCCAGACCCTTCCAGCCCTCCAGTCCCGTCCCGTTGAAGATGGCTGCGAAACCCGCCGGTGCCGAGTTCAACTGTGTGCTGGCTGGCATGGTCGGTGACGGTGAATAGTCCGCCACCTGCAGATTGCGAAACTCCACCCGATCATCATGCCCCGCGAGCACCAGATGACCGCTGCGATTTTTGCGACCGGGATGAGCACTTCCGTCCAGCGGCGGCAGATCCTCAATAAATGCGTCCACGATCAACGCCCCGTTCAGGATCACCATGATGTGGTCTTCAATCGCTATGATCGTCTGAGTATTCCATTCGCCAACGGGTTTCAGGTAGCCGGTGCGAGCCGGTACAAGGCCGTAAACCGAACCGTGATACTGCCACGGCTTCAGCCACGACAAACGCTTCTTCTCGCCATTCGCCATCACCGCTTCGCCGTTGTACAGCCTGCCGTCATGGTCCAGAATCTGAATCTCCATGCCGTCCTGCGAGGGATGTCCGTTCAGAGGCACGCGGATGCCGATGCCATTGTTGCCACTCTCTTCCAGCCGAAAATCAAACTGCAGGGCAAAGTCGCTGTACTGCTTTTCTGAATACAGATTTTTCCCGCCCTTGTTGCAGATCAGAACGCCGTTTTCAGCTGCATACCCTTTGACATCACCCGTCCAGCCGGTCAGGTCCCGGCCATTGAACAGGTCCTGCCACGCGGCCCCCTGCAGAATTCGCAGGGCGTTTTCCGCAGCGACAACCTGAGCATCCACGGGGGGCTGCTGAGCCGTCAGGGACCGGAAGGGCAGCAGCACCGTCATCAGCAGTGCCGCCGTGAAACACAGGCGAAAAAAGCATCGCATGAGGTTTTCCTGGAGGGATTGAGTGTGGGCAGAATTCGGCAGAAGTGGTACCCTTAACAGATTCCTGTGTCATTCGCCATTGTGCTGGCCCTGCCTGGGGCACCGGTTCGGAGCCTGATCCCGTGCTGATACTCACCCCTCAATGTTCTCGCCCGCCGGCCAGCGTCCTGACGCTGCTGCTGATCGTGGTGGCCTGCGCCGCACCAGTAGCCGCCCAGTCCGAATCAGAAAAGCTGCCCGACAGCACTCTGCAGTTACCGCACTGGGTCTGGGTTGGTCCCGAAAACGCCGCGGACCGCCGGATCCAGCAGGAACTTTTGCTCGATTCCGCACCAGCATCGGCTCAGTTGAAAATCGCTGCTGACTTCTGCACCGCGGAAGTGCTGATCAATGACAGTCCCGTGTGCGTGGTGGGACCGTATGCACCGACCGTCAGTCTGGATGTCACACTATCGCTCACGTCGGGCAGAAATCAGATCGCCGTGCGTCTGCTGAAGTCACAGGGGCCCTCAGCTTTGGCACTGACGCTGACCGCTGTCGATGTGAATGGTCCCCAGCATCTGCACAGCAGCAATCGCTGGACTGTGGCCCCCGGAACTGTGCTGGAGGACTACGGAGCGGTGCGGCCGGAACTCTGGGGGATCGATCGGCCCTCCATGGAATTGTCCGGAGCCGACAATTACGAACAGTGGCGACTGGCGACGGCGGATGCGACTGCGGCCGCGTCGGCCCCGAAGCTGCGTACCACGCCCGGTTTCCGGATCACGCGTCTGCGCGATGCCAAACCCGGCGAAGGGTCGTGGGTCAGCATGGCGTTCGATCCGGACGGACATCTGACGATCGCCCGGGAAGACAAAGGGCTGCTGCGATTTCGCCGGGAGGGCTCTGGATTCGCCGTTGATCCGCCGGAAGTGATCAATCAGGATCTGCTGGAATGCCGTGGTCTGCTGTATGCCCACGGTGCCCTTTACGCCAACGCCAACAATTCCAAAGCCATCTACCGTCTGCAGGATACCGATGGGAATGGCTCGCTGGAACAGGTCGAGAAGCTGCGGGAATACTCCGGCGGCGTCGGTCACGGTCGCAATGATCTGGTGCTGGGACCCGATGGCTGGATCTGGGCCATCCACGGCGATTCTGTGGATGCTCCGGCCGCCGGCTCGTCGCGCGACGTGACCAGTCCGCTCAGAGATTCCCGTCGTGGTCCCGTCCGGCAGGAAGGGTACGTGGTACGCATCAGTCCGGACGGTATGCAGTCGGAAGTGGTCTGCACCGGACTGCGCAATCCCTTCGGCATTGACTTCAACTCGGCCGGTGATGCGTTTACTTATGATGCCGACAATGAATTCGACATGGGGACGCCGTGGTACCGCCCGACTCGCATCTGGCAGTTGTCGCCCGGACTGGATTTCGGCTGGCGGGTCGCTCAGGGCCAGTGGCCGCCGTACTTCCCGGACCGGGCTGACAACAGTGTGTGGCCACTGGATACCGGAAAGGGTTCGCCCACATCTGTGATGTTCGGAACGAAGCTGACGTTCAATCCGACGTATCGCGATTGCCTGTACGTGCTGGACTGGGCCTATGGTCGAGTCCTTGCGGTGCACATGGCACCGCGAGGCAGCGTATACCGCATGGCGGGCGAACTGTTCCTGCAGGGAGTTCCACTGAATGTGACGGACATTGCCGCCGGGCCGGACGGAGCGATGTATCTGATCACGGGCGGTCGCCGGACCCAGTCCGCTTTGTACGAGGTCACCATGGAGCAGCCGGATGTGTCGCCGAGAACGGACAGCCTGCACGAACAACGCTGTGCCCGGTATGCACAGGGCCAGCAGGAACAGAGCAGACTGGCGGCCGCCTGGTTGCGGTCCCAGTCACCGCAGCAGGATGCAGAGGAACGACTCAGGTGGATTGAACGCACACTTGCCGAGTCTGATCCGCAACTGCAGGCAATGGCTCGTGTGGCTCTTGAGCAGATGCCGGCGGACATTTGGACCGGGCGACTGCTGGAGGTGTCGGACGAGCGAGTGTTTGTCGAAGCGTCCCTGTCACTGGTGCGAGCCGGTTCCAGGGAGCAGGTGGCACAGTTGCTGCAACGCATGACCACACTTGTGTCAGCCGAGGGCGAAACGCTGTCAGCACCGGTCTGGCTGCGGCAGGCGTCGGTCCGACTGCAGTTGATTCAGGAGACGGCCGTCAGGTTTCCGGAGCTGCTGCGGGCGGGAGCGGAACCTGCGGAATTCGTTGGTACGTGGCTGCTGTCGGATCTGCAGCGATGTGCTGCTGATGTGCAGGTGTTCGCACCCGGCGAACAGACAAGGACGCTCAGGTACCGACTGGTGGCCACGGCAGCGGAGTTCGGGCTGCCCCTCGCCGTTCCCGGAACACCCCAGTCGGAAATCCTGCGGTCGCTGCTGCTGAGCCCGCAGCAGCAGGACCAGTTGACCGCATTGCTGGGCCTGCGGAAACAGTTGGGCAGCGCTGACAGGTCACTGACGGAACTGTATTTCAGCACATTGAATGAGGGACCGAAGTGGCTGGGTGGAGACGGTATGGCGGTGTTTCTGGCGCGATTGCGTGAAGATGCTGCAGCGTCACTTCCGCAGGAGTTACGGGAAACGTACCGCGAAGCACCGGTCGCGACAGAAACTGCAGACGAGCTGAATGTGGCACGCCCGGTGGTGCAGCGGTGGCGGGTGGATTCACTGTTGCCACTGCTGGAGCAGAACCCGGTTGCGGACGACCGGGAAACCGGAGCACGCCTGTATCGTGAGGCACTGTGCATTCGGTGTCATCGCTTCGGCAGTCTTGGAAAAGCCGTCGGCCCGGAGCTGACCGCGGTGGGCCGCAGATTTTCCCGCGCTGACCTGCTCCGTTCGATTGTGGAACCGTCGCAGGTGGTGGCCGAGCCATATCGCCTGACCCACGTCAGCACGGTGGACGGATTGACGCGAACCGGACGACTGTTGTCCGAAGGGGATTACCGATCCGAACTGCTTCGTCTCAACACGGAAATTCTGCGCCCGGGGCAGTTCGAGACGATTGATAAGAAGCAGGTGGAAACGTTGCAGGCGATCGAAATGTCACCGATGCCCGTGGGGCTGCTGGACAGTCTGACTCCGGCTGAAATCAACGCACTGCTGAATTATCTGCAAAACGGGCTTTCGAAATAGTGGTCAGTGGTCAGTGGTCAGTGGTCAGTGGTCAGTGATCAGTGATCAGTGATCAGTGATCAGTGATCAGTGATCAGTGGTCAGTTGGCAGTTGGCAGTTGGCAGTTGGCAGTTGGCTGGTGTGACCTGAGCGTTTTGCTGCGGCAGCCGGATTCTTGGGAGGGCGAAGCTCCTGCTGAGCCGAACCCGCTGCCAGTTCGCTTGATCCCTTGGTTCTTTGTGATCCTTGCCCGGATCCCTTGGGAGGGCGAAGCTCCCGCTGAGCCGAACCCCTGCCAGTTCGCTTGATCCCTCGGTTCTTTGTGATCCTTGCCCGGATTCTTGGGAGGGCGAAGCTCCTGCTGAGCCGAACCCGCTGCCAGTTCGCTTGATCGCTCGGTTCTTCGTGATCCTTGCCCGGATCCCTTGGGAGGGCGAAGCTCCTGCTGAGCCGAACCCCTGCCACGCCCCTGAATCCCGCGGCGCGCCACCAGCCTCGCCCTCCCGAGGCCGGCACCCGCAAATAGTGCGACCGTCACCCCTTCTTTTTTCCGTGTATTCCGTGTCTTTCCGTGGTGAAATAAACCCACCCCAAAAAAACACAATAACACCCGTTGGTTTTCACCCGCGGCTCGGCAGGAGCCTCGCCCTCCCAAGGACGTCCGGCTCGGCAGGAGCCTCGCCCTCCCAAGGGCGTCCGGCTCGGCAGGAGCCTCGTCCTCCCAAGGACGCCCGGCTCGGCAGGAGCCTCGCCCTCTCGGATTCGGAACGCGGTGGCCAAAAAGTCGGCCGAAGGAATTCGGTGCCGTCTATCTTCCCACAAAATCCCCTCGTGTTTTCGCGAGTTGGGCAGTGGTAACCTGCCCGGGCGAAAGCCCACGCGACGGTTTGATCCCGCCGTTAAGAATTCCCGAACCACCAACTCGGCCCCGCCTGCCCTCAGTCAACCTTCTCGGTCCCCTCGCGCTCCACCACTGCCCCGGGCAGCATCGCCGCATAAATATCCCGTGCTCGACGGTACTCGTCCAACGCTTCCTCAGACAAAACCCCCGCGTTGCGCTGCAACTCCTCATCCATACGCCGCACCAGATACTCCACCTCACGACGCTTTGCTGGAACGGGACGAGCCGGATTGTCAAGAAAAATCGGGTTGGAATGCGCAAAACTCACTTTTCCACCCGAGATTTGCTCGAAAACTCGCACCGCCAGCCAGCCACTCGCTGTCAACTGCACACTGTGATCCAATGCCGTTTTCCAGTATCCCCGGTCGCCGCTCGGCACCTGCTCGGATTGCACCGCCACCGCTTCGATCACACCATTTCGCACCAGCTCCACTCGATCCAGCGGATGCTGACTCAGGATCACACCCTTGACCCGCACCGGCTGCACTGCCTCGGTCGTCCGCCAGACAGTGCCCGGCAACTGATCGTTGAACCGCAGATTCAGCAGCGGTCCGGTGGTGACAAAACTGTGGCCGGCATTCAACTGCTGCAGCCATCGCTGCGGACTGAACTGATCGCCAACATGCACATACACGCGGCCATGCCCCGGTGCCACCGGGTGCACCCCCGAGCCTGTCCCGGCCGATACTCGCAGCCGAAACCCGCAGTTCAGCAGCGAGTAGTAGGTGCGCATCCCGAACTCCGTCCAGCCCAGCTCCGTGAATCCCGCGTCTGTACGCTCAATCTCTGGCCAGTCCGGCGAGTTATTGAGGGTCCATTTCGGGAACCCGAATTTCGTCTGCCAGTGATGGTTGTTCGCCAGCTCGAACAGGTCCACATTCATGATCGGAATGATCATCAGCGACCACTCCCACGAATGCTTGTCAATGTCCAGCAGGGCTCCCTGCCGCCGCGCTTCAGCGGCAATGGCCGACACCGGCGGAGCACTCAGTTTCAGCGGCTCACGATGGTTCAGGACAAACACGGCTCCCTGCGTCTGACGCTGGCCCGCCACACTGAAGATTTCATACTCGGTGTTCATCGGCAGGATCACATGAGTCGGCGAGACGAACACCGGGTCTGGTGTCAGGGCCGGGCCACTGGCGGCCGGAATCTCGCGACTGTCCCGCACCCAGTAGTTCATCGGCAGGCCCACATTCAGGTCCTCGGACATCAGCAGCGTCGGGACTTCCGCCATCGGACGATGCAGGTGCACATCACCACTGTACCAGCCCAGTTCGGACATCCGCACAAACCGCTGCAGCCTGAGCTGCAGATCCACTGGCTGATCGGCCGGAACCGTGAATTCGACCGTCGCTGGCAGGTACTCCTTGCCGCGCATCGCCGTGGCACGATAGTGTCCCGGCGGCAGTTGCACCTGAAACGGTTCTGCTGACAGCGATACGTGACGTTCCTGCGATTCGGTGCCCGGGACCTGCCGATTGTACACCACGGCGACACTCTGCGGGTTCAGCGATTCGGCAAAGAAAAACGGTTGCTGCGGATCATCCAGACGCTGCACGTACAGCCTTGCTGCCAGCGGGGTGCCCGTGTCGGCGTCACAGATCGTGCCTGCCACATTCGCAGTGCGATGCTGCAGCGGTCGTTGTTTCCAGCCGCTGGCCTCAATGCGGTCCAGCTCACCCTCAATATCACTGCCCTGATAAAAGGAAAACCATCCCCGCAGGTACCGGGTTTCACCCGGTGCACAGTCCGGGAACTGGGGATCCGAATGCAGGCAGGGACACGGTGCGTTGGCCCACGCGCGATGCAGCGGGTCCCACGCGGTGATGATCCATCGCTGTCCGTCTGCCGATCGGGCTGCCGCATAGTTTCCGCGGATGACTTTGTTGTCATTGTTCTGCTGAGTAAATCCGGCAGCGGCCTTCAGCATCACGCAGTTCTGGACTCGCAGGTCCGACAGTGGCTGGTCCGTTCCATTGTGCAGCCACATCATCAGTTCGATGTGGTCACACTGAGCCGTTGCTGAGGTGCCGATGCGAATGCCATTGGGCAGCGTTCGTTCAATCGTCCAGCGATGCTCCCCGTCGGCGGACCATTCCAACTGCGGCAGCGCGATGCCCTGACGCGTCCAGATGGTGTCGATGTGGGTGTGAGCCAGATATGTCAGTCCGAGATTTGACCAGAGCGCTTCGGGGAAATCGAGCACGGCGTAGCTGTGATCATCCCACGGACAAAACGCACTCAGCTTCGTCTCACGCTGCGGTTCGATCGCGCCCTCCAGAAATCCAATCCGCGGGTGGCGACCGCCGGGGTAGGGCAGCAGCAGCAGCCGATCGGTCGGCCGGGCCGGTCGTGTGTCAGCCGAGATTCCGAATTCAGCCAGCCGCTGCTGTAACTGTTCAGGGCTGAGACCTGTCACCTGACAGATCTCTGCAGTGGTGTACTTGTGATGCCAGACCATGTTCTGCAGCCAGAACTGCAGCTGCTGATCGTCGGCGGCCGGTCGCGTCTGCCCGTCAGCGGCAGTGGAAAAGTCACACAGCAGGGTAAATACCAGAATCAGCAGTACTGCGCACATGGCCGGAAGTTCCAGAATGATGGGACGGAATCAGGTCACGGGTATTCTGAATCGCAACCGGCCGGATGGGAAGCCAGTTCCGTCCCGCTGCTGCTCAGGCCGTTGCCATCGGCGGACTCGCTCTGCCCACCGGTTGCATCTCGAACGCTCGATCCCCACAATCACCCGCTGCAGAATCACCTGATTCCGGGGCACATGCCCGAAGAATGCACGTTCACGGAGTATCGTTCCATGCAGTCTGGTGCAGCAGACAAGACCAGCACCGGCCAAACCGGTCCTGACCCCGACGCCTTTCTGCTGACGTGGGATGGTGGAACGTGGCGCGATGCCGTGCGACTGAAACGTCAGCTCGTCACCACCATCGGCCGTTCCACCAACAATCGACTGGTGCTGCAGGACGAAGCGGCCAGCCGGAACCACTGCGAAGTCTTCTTCGCTGATTCGGAGTGGAAACTGCGGGACCTGAAAAGCCGGAATGGCACGCTGCTGAATGGTCTGAAAGTGACTGCTGATGAACAGCTGACACCCGGTGACGTGATCAGCATTGGCGCCTGTCGACTGGCCTTCTGTCTCAGCCTCGACGAACCTGCCGCAGCCCGGCCCCGGAATCTTCCTGACAACGACCTCGCCACTCTGCCCGGACGCGATACTCCACCACCCAGCATTCTGCACAGTGCGGCAAGGCCGCAGTTCGCCGGGTCAGCATCCCAGCTCACGGCCTACGCCTCAGTTCTGTCACGACTGTACCAACTGGGGCTGGACCTGGGATCAGCCGGTACCCGCAGCGAGCTGGCTGACGTCGTCCTTGCCAGTCTCGAACGCGAAACCGTGGCGATGATCGCTGCGGTGCTGGTGTTCATACCGGATCAGCGCTCCACTGCCCAGACCAGCACCAGCGACCTGCAGCTGCTGGGATACCGCAGCCGCACAGATCTGCCCTACCGTCGCGTATCGGACAATCTGTCCCGCAGGGTCCTGCAGAGCGGTGAAGCAATTCTTGCCCGCGACGTCGCTGATGACCGACAACTGTCCATGTTCGACAGTCTCGGTGAAATGAAAGCCCTCAGCGTGATCTGCGCCCCCATTCGCGCGGCTGAACACACTCTGGGACTTATTCACCTTTACTCCAGCAATCCCGAAAATCCGCTCGATCGCGGCGATCTCGACTTCTGCCTTGCCGTCGCCGGGCAGATGGCTGTTGCTCTCAGCAATCTGCAGCAGCGCGAATCACTCGCCACAGGACTGGCTCGCGCTCGTTCGGCCAATGATCTGCTCAGAAGTCAGCTGCCCGGAGCCGGCGGGCTCGTCGGACAGACCCCCGCCATGATCAGTCTGCGCGAGCAGACTGCGCTGATCGCCGAGACCGATGCCATCGTGCTGATCCGCGGGGAAAGTGGTTGCGGCAAGGAACTGATCGCTCGCAGTATCCACGATCGCAGCAGCCGACGCGATGGCCCCTTTGTCTGCCTCAACTGCGCCGCACTCAACGAAAGCCTGCTGGAAAGCGAACTGTTCGGGCACGAAAAAGGAGCCTTCACGGGGGCCAGCGACAGACGAATCGGACGCTTCGAACAGGCGGATGGTGGCACACTGTTCCTCGATGAAGTCGGCGAAATGAGCAGCGCTATTCAGGCCAAATTCCTGCGAATTCTGGAAGGACATCCGTTTGAACGCATTGGCGGACGACGCCCCGTACAGGTGAATGTTCGAGTCCTTGCAGCGACCAATCGGGACCTTGAGGCCGCTGTGGATGATGGCTCCTTCCGCTCAGACCTCTACTTTCGCCTGCAGGTTGCGGAAATCACGGCCCCACCACTGCGCGAACGGAAAGCCGATATCCCCCTGCTGGCTGCGGAGTTCCTGCAACGCTGCGTACTCAAAACCGGTCGCCGAATTACGGGGTTCACCGATGAAGCCCTGCTGCGACTTCAGGAACATGTGTGGCGCGGAAACGTACGAGAACTGCAGAACACCATCGAACGCACGGTCATTCTGTGTCGCAATGAGATCATACGGGAAGTCGACCTGCAACTCTCGCCATTCGCTCGGAAACAGACTCCCGAGACCCCTGCGACCGTCACCGTCGGCGATGCATGGCAGCAGCAGTCACTGGCCGATGTCGAGCTGACACACATCCTGAAAACACTGGAACATACGGGTGGTAACAAGTCGCGAGCCGCCCAGATCCTTGGAATCGAACGTTCCACGCTGGACCGCAGGCTGAAACGGTTGAACGAGTAGGTAAGCCCGGTGCCACTGTCTGCCGCAGTTTTGACGTTCCGTCGAGACGCAGTTTGTTACATATCACTCTGCTGGAGTTCTGTCGATGTCTTACAATCCCTTCGAAGTGCCCGAAAACCTGGACGTCAAAGCCGGGGAAGTTTCCGCCACCATAATCCTTGCTGACCGCGGAAAACGATTCACCGGGGCCTTCGTGGATGGCATCCTCGCCGGCGGCGTTGCTCTGGGGGCGCAATTCGCCACGGGGATGCTGTCAAAACTGAGCGCCGGGATACCGGTCAGCACCACGGATCAGCTGCTGCAAAGCCTGATCGGCGTTGGTGCGTTTCTGCTGATGCACGGCTACCTGCTGGTCAAACACGGACAAACAGTCGGAAAATGGCTGGTTGGGACACGAATTGTAGACGCCAAAACGCGAGAACTGCTGCCGTTCACTCGCGTCTACATCATTCGTTACCTCTGGCTGACACCGCTGGCTCTGATCGTGACTTTCGCCCCACCAGGCCTGGCCGCGCTGATGAGCGGTATCGGCGGCTTTATCAATCTCCTGGACTCGCTGCTGATCTTTGGCAGCCAGAAATGCTGCCTGCATGACTACCTTGCCGGATCGATCGTTGTCAACGCTGGCAAGAGCAGCCAGCCGTAGCCGGCAATTTCGTCAGCCACCTGTCCAGCCGAGCGAATTGAGCGTCAGAATCCAGAACACGATGCCGACAATCGTCGCACCCAGCGACACGAACATCAGGCCGTCGTAGATGGTTGGGTCAGAGCTTGGTTGTGACATGGTCGCCTCGTTCAATCGATCCGTTACGGGTTTCTTCGAGCACGCGTCCGACAGACATGTCCGGATACACGTCGGTGATCTCAATCTCACAGATGAAGCGACTGCCACGGTAGACGATCAGCTTCATCTTCTTCTCAATCTGGTCATCGCTGCCGATCGATATCTCAACCAGTTCGGCTGAACGGGAGGCGTTTTTCCGGGCCTGCCGGACAACACCGTCCACCTTGACAATGGCCGCCGGAACCGGCCCCACATACGGCTCGTTGGGGTCCACTCGGTTCGCTCGGCACAGATCGCGGAGACGACCGATTTCCTTCAGCATCTGCTCTTCTCGCTGCTGCGCCTCGTCGATCCTGCCCTGCTGGTCCAGCAGTTTGTCTTCGAGGGAACGTCGCTGTGCAATTCCTTCGTTCATCTGATCACGCAGAGTCTCGATTTCGCTGCGTGAACCGTTCGTCTCAGTGATCCGGGCTTCGGCCTCCTGCTGTGCCACCTGCAGATCAGCCAGATGCTTGTCACGCTCCTGCACGGCACTGTTAAGAGCAGCATCGCTGAGTGCCAGGTTGCGTTTCAGATCGGCCTGTTTGCCCTCGGCAAGGTTGGCCCGATTCGTCTCTTTCAGCAGGTCCGCTTCCAGCTTGGTTTTCTCGTCGGCCCGCGCCAGTTGCTGGTCAGACAGATTTTTCTGCAGGTCGGCGACCTGTCGAGCCGTCGCAACCGCCTTGTCCTTCCACGTTTTCTGGAAGGAATACACGGCCCCAGCGAAGCACATGAAGCAGAGGCTGAAAACCAGCTGCAGAACGATCAGAGTTTTAGCTACGACATTGTTCATTGAGAGCTCCGCACACACCCGTGTTCAGAGAATGGTTTTTAAGTTTTTCGAAATCCCGGGGGCTGCGTCTGAGTTGTATTGTTCAGGTCGTGTGGAATAACTGTCAGTCCCGCGCTGGCAAATCCAGATACGCAGGCTGCGGCATGATTATGGGTTTCCGCCGCCGGCCGACGTCAGTTGCGCCTGCCGGTCAGCCAGTTCCTGGTTCTCGATCTCGACTCGCAGCAGACGATCCGTCAGGTCACGACGAATGGCCGTCAGACGAAACAAGTCCGTACGCAATTCCTCAAGTTCATGACGCAGTCGCAGCACGTCCGTTCGGCGTGCCGCTGTTTCGTCGCGAATACCCTTACCCTGCACGGATAACGTCTGCAGCGTCCGGGAATTCTCCTGCACCTTCTGAGAAATCGCCTCAGCCTGAGCCGTCAGCTCCTGGATTCTTGCCGCCAGCGCTGCCGTATCCTGAGCTTGCGAAGCCTGATACGTCTTCACATCCGCCTGCTGCTTTGCCGTGTCATCGGTGTAGGCTGTGGTCTTGCCACCAAGATACTGTCGCAGGTCCTGATGAGCCCTGATCAGAGCGTCATAGCCGGATGCCGTGGGGCTACCAACAGCGCCACGCTCGTCAGGATCAGCCGGGTTGGTGGAAAACCGCCGAGTCACCGTCCACTTCGGCTCTTCGCCGGAAGTCCGCTCAAATGTGTAGTTCTGCATCGCCGGAGTGTTCATTTCCGCACGCAGGTCCGGTGCCACCGCAAACGTTGATATGGCAATGCCCATCAACGCCACGGCAACCACCGTAACGAACACAGACAGGACCTTGAAGAAATTCAACATCGTCAGACCTCAGACGCCACAAACTTACCGAAACCGCACCCAACCCGACAAATTCGGCTGATGTACAGATTCAAAGGGAATGTGATCAGAGCATTCGCAAGCGGAGCCACACGCAGCAGGAACATTCACATTCGACTGATTCCGTGCCACCCACGTGGCACAGTTCGTTCGCTGCAAATTGCCCACCTGGCCAGAACCCCGTGTCTTTGCCAGACCCCATATAAGAAACACTGAGCAAAAGAGTGTCAAACGGAAATCATGCACCGGGGGTGAAAAGGGCGAAAAGAGTGATCGTCAGCCACACTCAGTTCCCCCCACACACCGGCAGGCGCACTGCTCCTGACCATCTGCATATCGGTTCTGCACCCCACACTCCAACCTGGCTGGATCAAAACTGAACCCGCAATCTGACCCACCCACTGGTCAGCGTTCGATACAAACGGTATATCCGGGATCCCTCAAAGGGGACGACTCGCCCTGAAACATGGACTCATGTTCAGTTGCTGGGCAGGCAAGGGGCTCACTGCTTTCGGTTTCCGACCTGTTCCTGTGTTCTGCACTCTGGAAGCTGGCTGATGACAAACTGGTTGAACGAGGACCTTGCGGGGTTGCCCGCCGTGCCACTGTCGTATCGTGTCTGGCGTGGTCGTCCGTCACCGCTGGGCGCCACCTGGGATGGAGCCGGAGTGAATTTTGCAGTGGCTTCGGAACACGCCACCGGTGTGCTGGTGTGTCTGTTCGATTCGGCTCAGGCTCACCACGAAGTGGCCCGCGTGCCGCTGCGTGAGCACACGGATGGTGTGTGGCATGGCTACATTCCCGGATTGTCTCCGGGGCAACTGTATGGTTTGCGAGTCCGGGGTCCGTGGGAGCCGCATGCGGGTCATCGTTTCAACCTGCGGAAGATCGTGCTGGATCCGTGGGCGCGCGCCATTGGGCGAGGCATTGGCTGGTCCGATGCGATGTTCGGGTATCGGGTGGGCGACGATGACCTGACCCGGGATGATCGTGATAACGCGTGGTGTGCTCCGCTGGCCGTCGTGACTTACAGCCAGTTTGACTGGGGCGACGACCGTCCCCTGCGGACACCATGGCACAAAACTCTGATTTATGAAACGCATGTGAAGGGGCAGACCCGACTGCACCCGCAGGTACCTGAACCGATTCGCGGCACCTATGCCGGGCTTGCGTCCCGGGCTTCCATTGAACATCTGCAGCGGCTGGGAGTCACGGCTGTGGAGCTGTTGCCCGTGCATGCTCACGTTGATGACCGCAATCTGGTCACCCACGGGCTGCGAAACTACTGGGGCTACAACACGCTGTCCTACTTTGCTCCCGAACCCTCGCTCTCCTCCGCTGCCTGCCCGGCCGGAGTGCTGACGGAATTCAAGAGCATGGTGAAGCGGCTGCATGAGGCCGGTATCGAGGTCATTCTTGACGTGGTCTATAATCACACGGGCGAAGGCAATGAACGTGGTCCCACACTTTCGCTGCGCGGCATTGATAACAGTGTCTACTATCGTCTGATGCCGGGCAGTCGCCGCTACTACCAGGACTTCACCGGCTGCGGGAATACCCTGAACATGCAGAGCCCTCGCGTGCTGCAGTTGATCATGGACAGCCTGCGGTACTGGGTGCAGGAAATGCACGTCGATGGATTCCGCTTCGATCTGGCCAGTGCACTCGCCCGGGAACTGCACGACGTCGACAAGCTCAGCGCCTTCTTCGACATCATCCTGCAGGACCCTGTGCTTTCCCAGGTCAAGCTCATCGCGGAACCGTGGGACCTGGGCAGTGGCGGATATCAGGTTGGCAACTTCCCGCAGCTGTGGTCGGAGTGGAATGGTCGATACCGTGACACGCTGCGGCGATTCTGGGCCGGTGATCGGTGGCTGATGTCGGAAGTTGCCACACGACTCAGCGGCAGCAGTGATCTGTATCAGCCGGGAGGACGCAGCCCCCGGTCCAGTATCAATTTCATCACCGCACATGATGGGTTCACGCTGCGCGACCTGGTCACGTGGGAACACAAACGCAACGCCGCCAATCTCGAGGACAATCGTGACGGCGAAAGTCACAACAACAACTGGAACTGCGGCGTCGAGGGGGAAACGGCTGATCCAGCCATTCAGGCTCTGCGACTTCGACAGCGCCGCAATCTGCTGGCCACCCTGCTGCTGTCGCAGGGAGTCCCCATGCTGCGCGGTGGTGATGAACTCAGCATGACTCAGGGCGGGAACAACAACCCCTATTGTCAGGACAACGAAATCAGCTGGCTGCGCTGGGATCTGTCCCCTGAAGAACAGCAGTTCCTCGATTTCTGCCGGCGACTCACCGCCTTCTGGCGCAGTCACCCCGTGCTGCAGCGCAGTCGCTTCTTTCGCGCACGCTGGGAAACCACTTCCGCTGCCCAGCAACCCCTGCACATCGATCAGGTTGTCTGGCTTGATCAGGACGGGGTCGAAGTGCTCTCGGATCGCTGGCATTCCGGACAGCTCAAGGCACTCGGCATGCGACTGAATGGAGACTCCACCGGCGAGGAAGATGATTACGGCGAACCGATCTACGGCGAAACGCTGCTGGCGATCCTGAATCCCCAGGATGAACCGGTCCACTTTCAACTGACCGTGCCCGCGGGGGCCGCCACAACGGAACGCTGGCGACTGGAACTGGACACGTTCACCGGGACTGCCGGTGACACGTGGGAATCGGGGACCGCCTGCGTCGTCCGGGAACGCAGCGTCTGCGTGCTGATTCGCGAGCGGATTGCAGACTCGATTTCCACAGCCCCATCCGTCTGAACTCATCGGGAAAAACGATGTTCGGAGGAATTTAGCCTGCCGAGGCAGGCGACCGGGCCATTTCGGTCTGGGAAAAATCCGCCGGCACACGTAGATTGTCAGCGTCAGGGTCCGGGCCGCGTGTGGGCCGGACGGCCTTCTCCTGAAGTGATTTGCACGGGTTGTGCAGGGGTTGAAGCGATGCTGCGTGTCAGTTTGCTGTTGCTGTGTTTTCTGTCCAGTCCCGCCCTGCTGCTGGCGGATGAAAAGGTCGGTCAGGCGTCTGATGAAAAGCAGCCTGAGGGCCAGCAGGCCGCCGGTAAACGTCCGGAGGTGCGACAGCGACAGACGTGGGCAGAAATTCGCATCGACGGCAGCCTGCCGGAAAGCACTCAGCCACCGGGCCTGCTTGGAGCTCCTGCCGATTCACTTCCCACGATCCTTGAACGACTCAAGCAGGCCGGTAAGGACCGGGGGATACGCGGAGTGATCCTGCATATTGGCGCGCTGGACGGCGGCTTCGGACGTCTGCACGAGCTGCGCACGGGGATTGCCGGGGTGCAGGCAACCGGGAAACCGGTCTGGGCTCGCATGGAAGACGCGGGTAACAAGGAATATCTGCTGGCCAGTGCCTGTGATCGCATTCTGATGCCGGAATCCGGGACGCTGTCTTTGACCGGCCTGCGAGCCGAGGTGACATTTTATCGCGGCCTGTTTGATCTGCTCAGTCTGCAGCCGGACATGCTGCGGGTGGGGGCATTCAAGTCGGCTGCCGAACCTTACACGCGAACGGAGATGAGTCCGGAATTTCGCGAAGAGATGGAAGCCATCCTTGACGACCAGTACGGTATGCTGGTGGAACAGATCGCAGCTCGTCGCAGGCGAACGGCGGACGAGGTTCGTGAGGCCATCGACATCGGGCTGATTTCAGCACGCCGCGCTGTGGAGCTGCAGTTGGTGGACACACTGGCGTATCAGGACGAAGTCCCGGCATTGATTGCCGCAGCCACCGGTGCCGGAATCTCGGCCGCCGAGGTTCGCATCATGGAGGATTATCGCAAGGAAAAAGCCAGTGGCGAACTGGATCTGTTTTCACTGATGAAGCTGCTTTCCGGCCCTGCCGAAACGGCCGGCAGTACCAAACCGCGCATTGCCGTTCTGACACTGGAAGGTTCGATCACGGCAGGTGCGGATCCCACGTCGCTGCTGACGGGTGGTGGCGGGATTGATTCTGACCGGATTGTTCCGATCATTCACAAGCTGGCGAAGGATGCCAATGTCAAAGCGATTGTGCTGCGAGTTGACAGTCCTGGTGGCAGTGCCCTCGCCAGTGACCTGATCTGGCGGGCCCTCGAGAGCAGCGGCAAACCCGTCGTTGCCAGCATGGGGGATGTCGCCGCCAGCGGCGGTTACTACATCTCCATGGGGGCCGAACGGATTTTTGCTGAACCCGGTACGGTCACGGGGTCCATCGGAGTGCTGGGGGGTAAGGTGGCGATTGAAGGGCTGATGAAGAAGGTGGGGGTGACCACGTCTGTGATCAGTCGCGGGAAAAACAGTGGTGTGATGAGCATGACAACCGGCTTCAGTGATTCGGAGCGTGAAGCCATGCAGGGGATGCTCAACGAAACCTACGTGCAGTTCACCTCCAAAGCAGCAGCGGGACGCGGGATGGAAGTGGACAAGCTGGAGGCGCTGGCGCGGGGGCGAGTCTACACGGGGCGTCAGGCGCTCGCAATTGGACTCGTTGACCAGCTCGGCACGCTGGCCGACGCCATTGCTCATGCCCGCACACTGGCCGGCGATGCGAATGGTGAGCTGGAACTGGAGCAGTTGCCGAAGGGAGGCAGCCCTCTGGATTCGCTGCTGGGCCAGTCTCAGCGTGCTGCCAGCCCGATCGTGCAATTGACTGAACAGTTGCCCGAAGCACTGCGCCCTGCGGTGCGCTACCTGCCGATTCTGGATCTGATGAGCCGCGAGCCGGTGCTGCTGATGATGCCATTTGATCTGCAGTTCTGAGGCAGCCTCAGTCGCTCGCTGTGGCTCACACACAGCGTGACGCCCGAAACAGCCTCCGTCCGCAAACGGGGACGAGCCTCTTGAAGCAATAAAGC
>Ga0255095_1000151_pt1 | contig 41834 bp, 31 predicted proteins | sample Colum_Law_RepC_8_2_FD_188435 | JGI IMG/M metagenome (GOLD analysis project Ga0255095, IMG submission 188435) | Freshwater microbial communities from Columbia River, Oregon, United States - Colum_Law_RepC_8d | ecosystem: Environmental > Aquatic > Freshwater > River | place: USA: Oregon...
CCCCGCTAGTGTGTGCAGGATAATCACCATGATTCGCAGCGTTTTGATTGCTGTGCTTTTGCAGAGGGGGATTCAGCCATGAGTCTGGCAGAATTTGAGCAGTCGACACAGCCGGAGGTTTATTTATCGGCCGATGAGCGACACGTGTACGTCGTTGACGATGACGCTGCGGTGCTTGAGTTTCTGCGATTGTCTCTGGACATGGCCGGCTATCAGCCTCGCTGTTACCAATCCGCGTCTCAATTTCTGCAGGACTCGGCCGAACTGCCTCCGGGTGTGGTAATCAGCGACCAGGTCATGGCGGACATGCAGGGGCTGGAACTGCAGCGACGACTGGCCGAGACTCAGCCGGTGTTTCGCTTTATCCTGATTTCCGGTTATCCACGGACCAGTCTGGCAGTGACGGCAATGCGGATGGGGGCGATCACGGTGCTGGATAAGCCGTTTGATCGCCGCGAACTGCTGGCAGCGGTTTCCGAGGGCTTTCGTTTGCTGGCTACTGCAACCGAGCAGGGGGCTGCACTGCCTCCGCTGTTGCCTGATGGTCGCACGTATCTGTCCCTGCTGTCCCGCCAGGAGCTGAGTGTGATCCGGCTGGTTTACGAAGGTGCGACGAACAAGGCCATCTCGATTCAGATGGGCATCAGCGTCAAGACGGTGGAAAAGCATCGTTCGCGAGCCATGCGTAAGTTGCAGGTCCAGTCGATGGCTGGGCTGGTACGACTGGTGCAGCGTGAGCAGGCGATGCAGCGTGTCACCGACCGTACGGGCATTTGAATCCGGATTGCTGTTCGGCTGTCAGCCTGTTTGTGGCAGGTCCAGCAGCCCGCTGAAGCGGTTCAGGACGACCTGTTTCAGGGGTTCAAAATGAGGCAGCTCCAGTTGTCCGCTGTCTACCAGATCGACGGCGATCCGGCGTGCTTCCTTCAATAGTACGAGGTCACGAACGGGGTCGGCACAGCGCAGTGGCATAGCGCCGCTCTGCCGCAGTCCCAGAATATCCCCGGGACCTCGCAGTTCTGCGTCCTTTTCGGCAAGGACAAAGCCGTCTGTCGACTGTTCGAGCGCTGTCAGTCGCGCGACGGCGTCCGCAGCTTCGGATTCAGAAAACAGAAAGCAGTAGCCCTGATGACTGCCGCGGCAGATGCGTCCGCGCAACTGGTGCAGCTGGGCCAGTCCGAAGCGTTCGGCCTGCTGAATGACCATCAGAGTGGCATTCGGTACGTTGACTCCGACCTCGATCACGGTCGTTGTCACCAGCACATCGCAGTTGCGTTCGCGGAATTGGTCCATCACGGCGTGTCGCTGTTCGCGGTCCATGCGTCCGTGCAGCAGTGCAATTCGCAGTCCGTCAAGTTCCGTTGCCTGCAGGGTGCGGAAGACGGATTCCGCTGCTGCCGAATCGTCGTCGGTCTGCCCCTCGACTCGCGGGCAGACCACGTAGGTCTGCCTGCCTGCGGCTGCCTGCTGTCGTACAAACTGCCAGACGCGAGACTGTTCCGACCGGGAGGCGATGCGTGAGGTGATGACTTTTTGTCGGCCGGGTGGCAGATCTTTGATGACGGACACATCAAGATCCCCGAACTGTGTCAGGCAGAGGCTGCGGGGGATGGGTGTGGCGGTCATGATCAGCACGTGCGGGCTGAATTCGCCGCTGGAGAACCGGGATCTCTGGCGGACTCCGAAGCGGTGCTGTTCATCGATGACTGCGAGTGCGAGGCTGTGGAAGCGGACGGATTCCTGGATCAGTGCCTGAGTTCCGATGATCAGGCTGATGGAACCATCGGCGATTCCGGCCAGAAGTTCGCGGCGTTTTGCGGCCGGCAGGCCTCCCAGCAGCAGGCAACGCTGAACTCGACTTTCCCGCAGCAGTTCTTCGAGTGTGTCCCAGTGCTGTGAGGCAAGGACTTCGGTTGGAGCCATCAGGACAGCCTGGTGTCCGGCTGCGACGGCAGCCAGCAGTGCATAGACGGCGATGGCTGTTTTTCCGGCGCCAACGTCTGCCTGCAGCAGTCGATGCATGGGCTCCTGCAGCTGCAGGTCACGGCAAAGATCCTGAATCGCCTGATCCTGCCCGCTGGTGAATCGGAAGCTGAAGAGACGTCTGATGCGGGCGTCGATTTTTGCTGAAACGGGCAGTGGCAGGGCCCGTTGCGCTCGAGTGCGCTGGCGACGAATGGCCAGTCCCAGTTGAAACTCGAGCAGATCGTCGAGGAGTACACGGTGTCGTGCTTCCCGCCACTGTTCCGGTGTGGCGGGGCAATGCAGTCCCCGCATGGCGGCTGGCAGTGTCGGCAGTTTCAGTTGCGAGCGGAGTGTTTCCGGGAGCGGATCCGGCAGCAGGTCGGCGAATTGTTCTGTGGCGACTCGGGTCATGCGTCGCATGGCATCCATGGAGATGCCATCCGTCAGCGAGTATCGCGGCAGCACACCGGCTCCGGCTTCCACCTGATCATCGGCGGACAGCAGAATGACGGAAGGGTTGCTGAATTCCCAGCGGCCGTTTCGACGCTGGGGTTTGCCCTGGAAAATCAGTCTTTGGCCTTCGCTGAACCTGCGGAACATCCACGGCTGGTTGAACCAGATACCGCGGACGAAATGTCCTTCGCAGTTCAGGACGAGTCCGACCAGAGAGCGACCGGCAGTCAGTTCCCGGGCGTCGCGATCCACGACAACTCCGTGCACAGCCTGCAGTTCATCGGGTTGAAGTTGTGGTACGGAGCGAATGCAGGTGAAGTCGTGGATTTCGTGAGGAATGTGGAACAGCAGGTCTGCGACGGTGTGAATGTCAAGATTTTTCAGCAGCAAAGCTCGCTGTGGTCCGACACCGCGCAGAAACTGCACGGGGGTTTGCAGTCCCGGGTTTTCCGGAGGCGTGGGGAATTGTGACTGTGCAGCGTTGCCGGACATAGCCTGACGGGCCCGGTGGGGTGGGAGTGGAATATGAAAACTGGGGGAATTCTAGCGTATTGGGGAATCTGAGTCTGTGATTCATGGTGGAATTCGTGCACAGATGGCGAGTGGCAGGGGGATTTTCGGGTCGTACGGCAGCTGGCAGGTTCTCGGACTGCGAATTCCGGGATTGCTTCCACAAAACCCGATCGCGCTTGTTTTTCGCCCCGGGTATTGCAAGAATTTCGTTGTCCTGTTTGGTTCTTCGGCCTCCCACCGGTCTGAACTGTGTCCGGTAGACAGAATCATGTCGCTTACGTTTCCAGCTTTTTTGACTGCCGTGCGGATTGGCCGCTTGTTTTTTGGCCTCATCCTGCAGATTGCTGCGCCTGTCGCAGCGGGTGTGAAACGCGCGGCTGCGTCCAAACGCTGGCCCCTGCCACCTCGCTGACCAGCCGACAGAACTGGTATTTCCCGTGGCGTCAGCGAGTTCAGGTGGCAGACCCGTTGCGCTTTCCGAGCCGTCCGGATTTTCAGGCGGCAACCACTCAACAGACCTGAAAATCAGAGTAAACTTCCATGGAAGATGTCCGCGGCAATCAGTACCCGGCCCCGTATCGCCCTCCCTTCGGAGCTCCCGAGGCTCACGGGCTGTACGATCCTCAGTTTGAACACGAGAACTGCGGTGTCGGATTTGTGGCTCACATCAAGGGTCAGCGCAGTCATCAGATCATCGAGGACGCTGCAACAATCCTGCGGAATATGGATCACCGCGGAGCCTGTGGGTGCGAATCCAACACAGGTGACGGGGCGGGCATGCTGACCGCACTGCCGCACCGCTTTCTGCAGCGTGTCGCGCGGCAGCAATTGGGGCTTGAATTGCCGCAACCCGGGCGTTACGCGGCAGGCATCGTGTTCCTGCCGCAGGATTTGCAGCAGCGGGAGGAGTGTCGTGCGACGGTGCAGCAGTTCATTGCTGAGCAGGGTCAGATCTGTCTCGGCTGGCGGCCACTGCCGGTGGATTTTGACGCTGCCGATATCGGCCTGTCTGCTCGCGCCTGCGCCCCGGCAATGGAAATGCTGTTCATCGCTGCCGCTGATGGGCTTGACCACGAAGCGTTTGAACGGCAGTTGTTCATCATTCGCAAGCTGTCCAGTCACCGTCTCCGCAACAGCTCCATGTCGCAGGCTCTGCTGTTCTACATCTGCTCTCTGTCAACCAAGCTGATCATCTACAAGGGAATGCTGACGTCGCATCAGGTGCTGCCGTTTTTCCCGGACCTGCAGGCCGAGGATTTCGAAAGTCATCTCGCGATGGTGCATTCGCGGTTCGCCACAAACACGTTCCCCAGCTGGGACCGTGCTCAGCCGCTCCGCTTTATGGCCCATAATGGTGAAATCAACACCGTCAAAGGCAATTCAAACTGGATGTTTGCGCGTCAGGGGCTGATGCAGAGCGATCTGTTTGGTGAGGATATTCGCAAGCTGTTTCCGATTATTGAGCCCCACACATCAGACTCGGGGTGCTTCGACAATGCCCTCGAAATGCTTTACCACTCCGGCCGCAAGCTGCAGGAAGTGGTGATGATGATGGTGCCGGAAGCGTGGCAGAATCATCAGACGATGCCTGAGCCACGTCGCGCTTTTTACGAGTATTATTCGGCAGTACAGGAACCGTGGGACGGGCCCGCATCGATCTCCTTCACCGACGGTCGTTACATCGGCGCCACACTCGACCGCAACGGACTGCGTCCCAGTCGCTACTATGTGACGAACGATGACCGGGTGCTGATGGCCAGCGAAGTCGGTGTGCTGCAGATTGATCCGGCAAATGTCCGCCTGAAAGGGCGTCTGCAGCCTGGCCGTATGTTTCTCGTCGACTTTGAGCAGGGACGCATCATCGATGATGAAGAGCTGAAGGCAGACATGGCCGAACGACGGCCGTTCCAGCAGTGGGTCAGTGAGCAGCGAATCCGGCTGGAAGAGCTGCCTCGCAGGACGCCGCCTGAACGACTGACCGGGCAGGAACTGATCAGCAGAATGCAGGCTTTCGGGTATACGGCAGAGACCATGAATTTCATGCTGCTGCCGCTGATCAAGGCTGACAAGGATCCGATCGGATCGATGGGCAACGACGCCGCGCTCGCCTGTCTCAGTGATCAGCCACGAATGCTGTACGATTACTTCCATCAGATCTTTGCCCAGGTCACCAACCCGCCGATCGACTCGATCCGCGAGGAGGTGATCATGTCTCTGGAATGTTACATCGGTCCGGAAGCCAATCTGCTGTCACCGACGGCGGAGAGCTGCCATCGGCTGCTGGTTCCGCATCCGATTCTGACAAACCACCAGATGGCCAATCTGAAGGGCATCAATTATCGCGGGTGGAAGGCCCGGGTGATTGATATCACCTATCCGTTTGCAGAAGGGATAGCCGGACTTCGCACGGCTCTCGATCGCATCTGCGCCGAAGCTCGTGAAGCTGTCCGTGAAGGCTACAGTCTGATTGTGCTGTCGGACCGTCGTGTCAGTGCAGAGCGGGTTCCCGTGAGTTCGCTGCTGGCGACCGGGACGGTGCACCATCATCTGGTGCGTCATGAGGAGCGTGCGAAAATCGGATTGCTTGTGGAATCCGGTGAGGCTCGCGAGGTGCATCATTTCTGCCTGCTGATCGGATACGGTGCTGATGCGGTGAATCCGTATCTGGCTCTGTATGCACTGCGACATGCTCGCCTGGAAGGCAAGCTTTCCGATGACTGGGATGATGATCGGATTGTCCATGCTTACCGTTCGGGCGTCGCTCATGGCATGCTGAAGGTGATGGCCAAAATGGGCATCTCGACGCTGCAGAGCTACAAGGGGGCACAGATCTTTGAAGCACTTGGTCTTGGCAAAGAGGTGATTGAGCTGTGTTTTGCCGGCACCCCCAGTCGGATTGGTGGCGTGGGCTTTGATGTGCTGGCGGAAGAATCGCTGATGCGGCATCACGTCGGATTCCCTGAGAATCCGGACAGCATCACGACGGATCTGCCCAATCCGGGTCTGTACGCATACCGTCGCCGTGGTGAACAGCATGCATGGAATCCGCACACAATCGGTCGACTGCAGCAGGCGGCACGTCAGGGAGACAGGAACGCCTATCGTGATTTCGCGTCTCTCGTCAATCGCGAAACGACTCGGGCCTGCCATCTGCGTGGCCTGCTGAAGTTCCGCAAAGGCAGCCCTGTGCCTCTCAGTGAGGTCGAACCGGCGGCCGAGATTGTGAAGCGATTCTGTTCAGGGGCCATGAGCTTCGGCTCGATCTCGGCGGATTCGCACGAGTCGCTTGCCATTGCCATGAATCGCCTCGGTGGCAAAAGCAATACGGGTGAGGGTGGCGAACGCTACGATCGATTCATACCGATGGAGAACGGGGATTCGCGCCGTTCAGCCATCAAGCAGGTGGCCTCAGGTCGATTCGGTGTCACGTCGTGGTATCTGACAAATGCCGATGAGCTGCAGATCAAGATTGCTCAGGGAGCCAAGCCGGGCGAGGGTGGTGAGCTGCCCGGGCACAAGGTGGATAAAGTGATTGCTTCCACCCGCCTGTCGACTCCCGGTGTGGGGCTGATCAGTCCGCCACCGCATCACGACATTTATTCGATCGAGGATCTGGCTCAGCTGATTTTCGACCTGAAGAACGCCAATCGCAGGGCTCGGATCAGTGTCAAGCTGGTATCTGAGGTGGGTGTCGGGACGATTGCTGCCGGCGTGGCCAAGGGGCATGCCGACAACATTCTGATTTCCGGATTTGAAGGAGGCACCGGTGCGTCGCCACTGACCAGCATCAAGCATGCTGGTCTGCCCTGGGAACTGGGGCTCGCTGAGACTCATCAGACACTCGTGATGAATGATCTGCGGAGTCGAGTGCGGCTGCAGACTGACGGTCAGTTGAAGACCGGCCGAGATGTGGCGATTGCGGCACTGCTGGGTGCAGAGGAGTTTGGTTTTGCGACGGCACCTCTGATTACTCTGGGCTGCATCATGATGCGCAAATGTCACCTGAATACCTGTCCTGTCGGCATTGCGACTCAGGACCCCGTCCTGCGAAAAAAATTCCAGGGTAAGCCTGAGCACGTCGTGAATTATCTGTTCATGGTGGCCGAGGAGACTCGGGAAATCATGGCCGAGCTGGGTTTCCGTACGATCAACGAAATGGTTGGTCGGGTGGATATGCTGGAACTGGATGAAAGTGTGACGCACTGGAAGGCGAAGTATCTGGATCTGACTCCGGTGCTGACTCCTGCCAGGAAGCCGCATCCGGGCGTGCAGACGTGGTGCACCATCGATCAGGATCATGCATTGAGCGGTGTGCGGGACATGGAGCTGCTTGAGCAGTGTCGTCCGGCGCTTGAGCAGCGCAAGCCGGTGCGGATCGACACGACGATTCGCAACATCGACCGGGCCTTCGGTACGATTCTGAGTAACGAAGTCAGTCGTGCCGCCGGTGCAGATGGTCTGCCTGCGGACACAATTCACATCCGCGCGGTGGGATCTGCCGGTCAGAGTGTGGGTGCATGGCTGGCGCAGGGTGTGACGCTGGAGATCGAGGGTGATGCGAATGACTATGCGGGCAAGGGCTTGTCCGGTGGTCGATTGATCATTTACCCGCCGAAGCAGGCTGGCTTTGCTGCAGAGAAGAATGTGCTGATCGGGAATGTGGCTCTGTACGGAGCAACGTCCGGTGAAGCGTATTTTCGCGGAGTGGCGGCTGAGCGGTTCTGTGTGCGTAATTCCGGGGCCACGGCTGTTATCGAGGGCGTGGGTGACCACGGTCTTGAGTACATGACGGGTGGTCGAGCGGTCGTGCTGGGACCGACCGGACGCAACTTTGCGGCTGGCATGTCGGGTGGTGTGGCGTGGGTGTACGACCCGCAGGACCGTTTCCTGACAAACTGCAATCTGGAAATGGTTGAGCTGGAGCGTGTGACTGATGAAGCGGACGAAGCTGAGCTGCGAACGCTGATTGAGAACCACTACCGTTACACCGGATCCACCGTGGCGCGGCACATCCTTGACACGTGGAGCAGATCCCTGCCGCTGTTTCAGCGAGTCATGCCGACGGACTATCGGCGGGCATTGCAGGAGCTGGCTGCGGCTGGTACCACGAAATGATCGACTGAACGACCGGCGGTGAGAACCGCCGGTTTCCGTTTGGTTTTGTAAATGTTCCGGTGGTCAGCGCAATTGCTGTCGGGCGCGCTCGATGGAATCGAGCACAGTCTGCACGTACTGCTGGTCCGAGAACGGGCTCATGATGTAGGACTTCAGTGCCACCACGGGTTGTCCGTAGTCGGTAACGCGGAATCTGTCGGTCATCGAAATGACGACCCCGTCGCCCTGCAGTGCTTCGGCATACATCAGCTGATACAATCGTCGGTTGTAGTCGTTGTGTCGCTGCAGGTGTTCCGCGCAGTCGGCGCGGGTCTGTTCCAGACGTGGCATTTCGAATGTGTCAACATCATCGGGATACACGCGGAACAGGGTGACAGGGCCGAAGTTTTCCGGATTCATGACACTGATGGCGGAGTGGGCAGTCAGGCGATTTCGCAGAGATTCGGCCATGGTGACAAGGTGCCCCAGCAGGCTTCGCAGACCGCTTTTTCCGAACAGCCGCAGTGCGGCCAGTGCGGCCATGGGACCACTGCCGGATCGACTGGTTTCCAGCGTGAATCGACCTGGATTGTAGTCACCTGACTGAAACAGGTAGGGAGTTGCTGACTGATCGCGTGTGATCAGTTTCAGATCGGCTGCGCTGGAGCTGATGAAGGCACTGCTGATGTAGGGGGCGAAGCCGGTTTTGTGATAATCAACGCCGATGGAGTCGGCGAGGTGCAGGTGTCTGATGCGCCGAATGGTGCCGGCCAGTGAACGCAGTGTGCGATCGGGGAACTGCAGCGGGTTGGAGGTGAAGTCATACTCCCGGAACACGCTCCATGCCCAGCCGATGACGGCATCGGCGTGAATGTGGGGCAGATAGTCGAGTGTGAATTCGTGGGCCAGTTGATCCCGGAGTTCGCGAATCTGGTCAAGTGCATCCAGTCCGAAGGCATCTGTCGTGCCCATGGTGGCGACGATTGCCGCGATACGCCGACCTTCGCTGAGCAATCGTCTCAATTCGCTCTCCAGCAGGCAGGTGCGGATTTCATTGTTGGGCGAGCTGGGGATGACGACGACCTGTTCCATTCCCAGTCCCAGCCATGCGGCGGCCGTACTGACGGCGTAGTGTGCCTGGTCGGAGCAGACGACAACGGGCGGCTGTCCGGTGATCCCGGAATGCAGTGAGCCGGGGACAGCTTTTTCAATTCCCAGTCGCAGGGCGTAGAGCAGCGTGCCAGTGCCTCCGAACGTGAAGACTCCGCCGGCCTGATCCGGATTGCATCCCAGCAGTTCAGCGGTGATGGTGATGGCTTCTGCTTCGGCGAGGGCGACTCCGCGTCCGGAGGCTTCACTGCACAGGTTGGGGTTGTAGATGGCTGGCAGCAGAGTGCCGAGGATTCCGGGAATGCAGGGTGGTGGCTGAACGTTGATCTGCGATCGCGGGTGGCCGTAGATGAACAGTCCGGACAGGTGATCAACGAGGTCTCGAGAGACGGCTTCCACGGACTGCGGATCTTCCTGAAGTCGGGCGTGGACGGCCTGAGAGAAGTCGATTTTTCGGGGTTCGCCGAGGATGGGTCGCTGGGATTTCAGCGTATCGACTCGATCGATGGCGCGCAGAATCGAGAATACGAACCACGCATCGTGTTCCTGATCGGAAACGGGCTGTGGAAAGGCGCGGCGGAGTTGTTCCAGCAGATCTCGGTATGTCGTCATGGAATTCTGCGGGTGTGTGTGGGGTTACGCGGTTCTGAAAATGCGGGGCTCTGCGATGTGCAGGGCGCTTCCCTTACTGACAGTAGCTGCGTAGGATCTGGAATTCCGCAGGGAATTCCAGTGTGATTTCTGTGAAAGTTCGCATGAACGGTGAATCTGAAGTCTTTCGGCTGGGCCGCAACATCACGTTGTATCCTGTTGTGCACGGCAGTGGTGACAGTGCTGTGGAAGTCCGCCGGCTGATGCTCAGTCGCAGGTTTGACTGTCTGGCTGTGCCATTACCGCCGTCGTTTCAGGCCGAGGTTGAGCAGGCTGTGGAATGTCTGCCGAGAATTTCTGCGGTCCTGCAGCGGCAGCCGCTGACGGATTTCAGTCAGACGGATTCTGATGATCCCCGGCAGACGGCCAGTTACGTGCCGATTGATCCCTGTCAGCCGGTGATTTCTGCCATCCGGATTGCTCGCCACGAGCGTATCCCGCGGGTGTTTATCGATATCGAGTCTGACGACTATCTGTCCAGCGGGGTTGTGCTGCCGGATCCGTGGGCGCTGAAGCGTGTTTCAGCCGAGCGTTTTGCAGCGGCAGTTCTGCCGACACTGCAGCGTCCGGAATCGGCCGAGACGTGGCAGCATCTGCGGTGGATGGCTGGACGACTGCAGCGACTTTCCCAGCAGTATTCTGCGGTACTGTGTCTGTGCAGTCTGCCGGACTGGCCTTGGTTGCGGGAGGCCTTTCAGGAGGGACTGCAGCAGGTTGAGCAGCCGGAGTGGTCAGAGGCGGAGGCGGAGACGTTTGCGGTTGACAGTCGTTCGATGATTTTCATGCTGGGTGAGCTGCCGTTCATTACAGGTTTGTATGAGCAGGCGCGAGTCCGGCTGGACGACGACGAGAATCTGTCGATCGACGGGGTCAAGTCCCTGCTGCTGCATGCTCGCGATGCCTACAAGACTGAGTTTGGTACTCGTGCTCGTCGCATCACTCCCAGCCTGCTTTCACGCACCCTCAAGTATGCTCGCAACCTGTCGCTGATTGAACGCCGTTTTGCACCCGATCTGTACACTCTGGTGATTTCATCGAAGCAGACGGCAGGTGATCAGTTTGCGGTTCACGTGGCGGAGACAGCGCGGCAGTATCCGTGGGCTGTCGAAGGTGATCAGCCTGTGATTCGCTTTGGTGTGGGGCGGGTGATGCTGCCGGACGGGACTGAGCTGAATGCGGTCAGTCGCCTGCCGGGGCAGCCGATGGTCTGGCGCAGTTGCCAGTTGAATACTCGTCCTGACCTGCGGAGCACATTCCGCTGGCAGAAATCCTGGAATCCGTATGGCCAGTGCAGCTGGCCTCCTGAGGACGAGTCGATCGAGCGATTTCGCACGCATGTCAGGGATGTGGCTCTCGATCTGATCGGCAATGACCTTGCACGCACTGAAAAATTCTCGGCCAGCATGAAAGACGGCCTCGACATTCGCGAAACGCTGCGGAATTGGCATACGGGTGATCTGTATGTTCGAGTATTTCCGCCGGCTTCCGGTCGTATTGACTGTGTGATTATGCTGTTTGACAGTCCTGCGGATCCGCGGCAGTATCCGTGGCGTATCACGTGGCATGCCGAGCATCAGGACGAATCGACACTGTCTCTGTTTGCGACCAATTTTCTATCAGAGATGGCAGGGCCGGGAATCGCGGTATCGCGGTATGGTGGAGCGATGTTTCTGTTTCCGCCGCGGCCGGTCCCTGACATCTGGCATGATCCGCGGTTTGACTTTGCTGATACTCTGGAGGAGCGTCTGCTGGCTGCCGGGTTGCATTATTCGCGGGAAAAGCACGTGGCTCTGCTCAGTCATGCTCCACCGGGACCCGGCTGGCGACGTCTTGCATCGCGTTTTCGGAAGAAGATCGTGCATGTGCCGCTGGCAAAATTCGGGGCGGAAACCATAGAAAAACTGCGTATTTTTCACGTATTGAATGGTCAGGAGGTGCGCAGTTATGCAGCGCACTTCATCAGACGTCCCTGACCGTGTTCGGTGACCGGTGTAGGTTCAATTCACAGACGTGAACTTTGCGTAAAAATCCAGCGATTTCCCTTAAATCTGCCTCAGGAACCTGCAAGAATGGCGTTTTGGCAAATCGCATTTCCAACAGCGTCGGCGCTATGAAACATCTGACATCGTTGCTTGATCTGACCCCGGACGAACTCCTGCAGGTTCTGAATCGTGCGGAAGAACTGAAACAGGAGTTGCGTCGCGGCCATCGGCCGCAGCTGTTCCCGGGGCGTGTGCTTGTCCAGTTGTTTGAAAAACCATCCCTCCGGACTCGCAACAGCTTTGAGGCCGCCATGATTCATCTTGGCGGAGCCGGAATTTTTCAGACCACGGCTGAAGCCGGACTGAACGGACGGGAAAGTCTGTCCGACGTCGCGAAGGTCATCAGTTCCTTCGCGGATATCATCACGATGCGGACCTTTTCGCAGCAGTTGATTGAGGACTTCGCCAGGTACTCTTCATGCCCCGTCATCAACGGACTTTCGGACGACCGTCACCCCTGTCAGGCTTTGACCGACCTGCTGACAATTCGTGAGCATCGTGGACAACTGTCCGGACAGCATCTCGTCTTTGTGGGTGACGGCAACAATGTCTCGATGTCCCTCGCACTCGCTGCGGCCATGACGGGCATGCAGCTGACACTGGCAGCCCCTGCCGGTTTTGAATTCACGGCTCAGTTCATGTCATTGCTGACGTCCCGTTATCCACAGCACCGGACGGCTGTTGTTCATGATCCCGTGCAGGCTGTCCGAACGGCTGACATTATCTACACGGATGTCTGGGCCAGCATGGGTCAGGAAGCGGACGCCGAGCGTCGTCGGCGGGCGTTTGCCGGTTTCCAGGTGAATGCCGCACTGATGCAGGCGGCTCCCGCTGCGGCTCTGTTCATGCATGATCTGCCGGCGAAACGCGGACTGGAAGTGACAGATGACGTCATGGATAGTCCTCGCAGCATCGTTTTTGATCAGGCCGAAAACCGGCTGCATCTGGCCAAGGGGCTGTTCGCGTGGCTTCTTGATCATTCCCGGTGAGCCTATGGAACTGCGGCAGTTTGCTGAGCAGGTGCTGTTATCAACCGATCTGTCGCTGAAGCTGCTGCGACCCGGTGAGTCGCTGACCGATGATTCGCCAGGGCCAGCGATTCGAGTGCAGGTTCCGGGGCGTCCGGCCGAGCTGCAGTTTGCTGAACGTCGGTCGGCGCCCGCTATGCCTCGCGGAAATTCCTTTCGTGATCCTGCGCGCCGTGCTGTGGCACACCACATTATGGCGAACCATGAACTGCAGGCTCTGGAAGTGATGGCGATGGTGCTGCTGGCATTCCCGGATGCTCCGGCCGAATTCCGCAGTGGGCTCGCGCGCATCATGTTTGATGAGCAACGACATACCCGCCTGCATGCTCAGCGATGTCACGAGCTGGGACTCAGCTTTGGCAGTCGTCCCGTCAATTCGTGGATCTGGCAGAAAGCGCTGCTGTACACCACACCTCTCGAATATGTGGCCGGGCTGCCGCTGGTGTTTGAGGGAGCCAATCTGGATCACACTGTGGAATTTGAGCAGAGCTTCATGGCTGTGGGTGATCGCCGCAGCGCCGCCATCATGCGAGCCATTCATCGCGATGAAATCCGGCATGTGGAGTTCGGCCTGGTGTGGCTGCGGCGGTGGAAACAGCCAGAGCTTTCAGACTGGGAAGCGTGGACCAGATCGCTGCACTGGCCGATCAGACCATCCAAAGCCCGCGGTCAGCTGTTTCAGGCTGACGCCCGTCGTGAAGCCGGACTGAGCGAGGATTTCATACGGCTGCTGGTTGATTACAACGAAGATCCCGGGACCGAATCGACGCGGTCAGAATGAGCCGAGAAGACCAGTCCAGCAGGCACCGGAGGCCACAGCTGAAGGTCCAGTTCCGAATACTGCGGGATGGCACAGGGCAATCCGGAAATCCCGGGTTCTCCGGAAGTTGAAACCTGTGTTGCCAGCAGGACGCTGCCGGCGACCGCGCGTTTGTAGTCGTTGTCCGGCTGCAGCGGAGCAGACACGGGCTGTTCGGCGGCTTTGCTCCAGTGGGTCTTCAGCAGGTCCTGTGCGGTCAGGTCTCGTAACTGCTGCAGCGTACGGCAGCGTGCCGGCGCGGACAGCAACTGCCATTCCCCATCACTGGTGCCGATTGCGAGGCAGGGCTGGTCCGAATTGAGTCCCGCCAGTTCGAGGGCATCGATGAGAGCGAACGATTCACTGCCGACATACTGACACAGCAGGCCCGGGATATGTTCTGCGGCAGAACGCAGCTGCGGCCCGGAAAATTCAAGGCCGTCGAAACGATGAATGCGAGGCAGGAAACAGGTTTGCAGGTTTTCTGTGGGCAGCAGGCAGGCCAGCCGCCGAGCTGCCGGATGTTCAATCCCGCCGGATTCACCGGTGGATCGAATCGTACTGAGCAACCGGGCTGACGCCTGGAAGGCTGCGGCACCGTCAAACAGTGACAGTTGCATCTGCTCAAGTCGCTGCGAAACAGCAGCAATTGCTGCGGGTGCCGTGACAGTCCACAGACGATGACGAATTCCCGAGTCCAGCCAGCATTCTGTCGGAGTAATCGGGCGGGTCAGTCGCTGCAGTAGTTCCTCCAGCGATTCGTCCGCAGCCACATCGTCTTCGGCAAACAGGCAGACAGGGGCAAAGTCGGCACGACAGGTAGTCTGCAGTTGCAGCAGACGGGCAATTTCCTGTGGTGATGAGGGTTGAGTTGCTGCTGCGTTATGGGGCTTTTCTGTTGCATTTTCCAGCGGCAGCAGCCCCAGAAGGCCCCAGCGTACCGCGGTATCTCCCTGCCCCGGTGCCAGAGTCTGCAGGACATACCACGCAGCCGCATGGTCGCGAATCAGGATACCCTCGCGACGCCACAGGCGGAAAAACTCATCCGCACGCTTCGCCGGAGCGATCATTCCCGTATCGTCCGGTTCAGTCCGATTGTGCGTCAGTCGGACGGCATTGCAGGGGTGCAGACGATACAGGTCGTGTTGCTGATCTTCCGTCAGGGCACTGCCCGCCGGGACAATCACATCGGACAGTGCGCCAACCTGGGAAAGGTCATATCGCCAGCCGCAAAACGGCAGTAACTGCACCACGGTTAGGCCAATCAGGATTCAAGAATTCCAAACTGCTGCAGACGCTGACGACATTCGTCGCGCTCACGGCTGCGGGACAGACCCTGCCACGCCGGGTCCTGAGCAGCCATAAAGGCGGCGTCAGTGTATGGCGGAGCGGCGTTCTGGCGAGCCGCTTCAGCCATCAGTCTTTGAATTACGCCGATGTCCAGTCGCGTCAGCGTGGCGGAATTCATGCGGTAATCGAGAAACGCTTCCCACACCATCGGAAACAGCGGTGCCACAATCTGCTGGCCAATGGCCGTGGCGTACTGCCGAATCTCCAGTTGAGCATGACTGTCCATGCGGAGAGCGAGGAAGTGCAGCAGATTGTGCAGATCAATCTTCCAGTAGGCTTCGGTGTAGGTGGAAAGGGGCAGATCCTTGCGAGCCTGTTCGCGGGCGACACCGGTTTCAATTCGACTCTGGTAAACGCCGCGCAATTGATCCTGCAACTGCTTCTCTTCGGCTGTCAGACGCTGTCCGAGTTCCGCTGGCAATGGATCACCGCTGCCCTGCCGATTGGTCTCAGCCTGAGTTCGCCACTCTTCAGCGGACGTCGTCTGAGCAGCGTCGATGGCCAGTGAATAACGCGTGCTGTATTCGTTGATGTTGGCCGTGCGGTGACGCACCCACTGCCGCCAGCAGTCCATCGGAACTCGCACCAGAAACTTGATCTCTGCCATCTCAAATGGTGTCGTGTGTCGGTGTCGCAGCAGATAGCGAATCAGGGTGCGGTCATCGCTGACCCTGCGAGTGCCTTCGCCGTAGCTGACACGTGCCGCCTGAACAACGCTGCTGTCGTCGCCCATGACATCGACAAGGCAGACGAAACCGTCATCGAGAACGGGAAACTTCAGCCAGCGGAGGGCGTTCACCTGCTGCAGACGCTGTTCTGGAGTTTGACGGGAATCTCCGGGGGAGTCGGTTGTGGACATCGAATCAGGTTCAGATCAAAAAGTCGGGAAGCCACCAGCCGGATCAAAAGTCGGCAAACCGCAGATTCTTGCTGTTTTTTTGTGTTTTGGCAAGGCGGTCAGCAGTGCTCTGTTGCGACTTGGATGGATTGTCCTGCAAAGCAGCAGGAATCAGCGCAACAGGCACATTTCGACATTCAATCCCGGGCCGAATCCCAGCAGCACGCAGGGGCCTGTCGCATTCCGGCGAAGATGTTCCTGCAGAATGAACAGGACCGTCGGGGAACTCATGTTCCCGCAGCGTTGCAGGATCCCCAGCGAAGGCTCCAGTTGCTGTTCGGTCAGTCCGATGGCCTCGGCCGCCGCCGCAAGAATCCGCGGACCACCAGGGTGTATGCCCCACGACGGAATATCGGAGATTTGCAGACGATGACGGTCCAGAAAGGCCGCGAGGGCACTTGGCAGGTGTTCCGTGATGATCCGCGGAACCTCGGGAGACAGCGTCATCTCAAACCCCGCATCGCGGATATTCCAGGTCATCATGTCCCGCGTACCGTGGATCACCTGGGAGGCACTGCCGACGATGGTCCGGGGGGCACTGGATACCGTTTTGCCCGCCGACTGTGTTGTGACCTCGGCAGCACGCCCGACCACGGCGGCAGCGCCATCAGCAAACAGCGAGTTGGCCACAATCTTCTGCGGGTCCCAGCCGTACTGGTGATGCAGCGTGCACAGCTCAACGGCACACACAAGAACAACGGCTGACGGGTCTGCCGCAGCGAATGCGTGAGCCACCCGCAGACCGTTCAGTGCTCCATGGCAGCCCATGAATCCTACATGTGTGCGTGCCACGGCAGCGGGCAGGCCCAGCTGTTCAATCAGCAGCAGATCGAAACCCGGTGCACTGAAACCACTGCAGGAGACCGTGATCAGGTGTGTGATCTGCTGAGGACTGATGCCGGACTGTTCGATGGCCGCCGTGGCCGCCTGAGCGGCCAGTGGTGGGGCTTCCTGCTCATACCGCAGCATGCGTTCTGCCGTCGAAGGGCCACGGTCACCGGCGGTGGCTGCGAAGCGATAAAACCGTTCGGCAGTGGCTTCGCCGTCCGACGAAGATTCCAGCAGCACGCTGTGTCGCTGTTTGACACCCGCGCGACGGTAGAGTGCCTGAATCAGGGCGGGCAGATTTCGCTGCTCTTCCTCTTCCGATTTTACGCAGGAAGCGGCAAACACGGAGGCCGCCTGCTGCGAAATACTGTGTGCAGGCAGTGCCGTGCCAATTCCAGCGATTTCCAGACCAGTCATCAGCTTCTTTCCAGGGAAATTGGCACGCGATTCACTCGACGCACAAGGGCACCCGCAGCTGCCGGCACCATGCTGGCCGCTGCAAACGAAAGTCTCAGAAGCCATGGACGGCTCAGAATCCCGGACAGCATACGACACACCGTCTGCTCACGCACGACAGCATCACGCAACTGTCGCTCATACTGCTGCTGCAGTACTGTGCTCCAGCCGGAGACAAGCCCGCTGCGGGCCAGCGGTGCAGCCAGTGTTGCCGCAGTCAGTGCCCACGCCATGCCCTCACCCGTAAATGGTTCGACATATCCCGTTGCATCACCCAGCAGCAGCAGCCGATGTCCGGTGAGACGGGTGGATCTGCGAGTCAACGGCACCGTGCCACGGACCTGCACGCTGCCCATCGCCTCCGGCACCCGGACTCCTGCCGCTGCAAAAATTCTCTGCAGACACTGCCGCGGACCGCCAGCAGCCGGTATCGCCGCTGAGTCCACTGCCGCAGCCAGATTCACACTGCCGTCTTCCGTCCGCACGGCTCCGCAGTACCCGCCGGTATCCGCTGCCATCAGGATTTCACCGGGTAAAAACCAGTTCGCAGATTCTGCAGCACTCAGCACAGCTCCAAGGCCGATCCGAGCACCGGTCTGAGGACGCGATGAAAATCCCGGGATATCCGCCAGCGATGAATGTCCCAGCCCGTCACACACCAGCACGACCCGGGCCGTTGCCACACTGGTGCCGCGGGGACTGAGGATCCGCACTCTGCGAAACTCGGGTAAGTCTGTCGTGGCTGCCCCGTCCGCATCACAGCTTTCGGGCAGGACTTCAGCGCAGCATTCATCGAGAAACGTGGCACCTGCAGTCACTGCTTCACCGGCCAGCCACGAATCCATCGCACGACGTGAGATGGCAAGGCCGCCAGGCATGGAGATGGGCAGTGTCTGCTGATTGAAGTGCAGGTTCATCTGTTGTGTCATGACGGGTTGCAGGGCCTGCAGACCCCGCAGCAGGTCAGCATGCTGCAGCAGCTGCTGAGCACGCTGATTCAGGCAGCAACCGCAGACTTTGGCTCGCGGGAACTTCTGCCGCTCCAGTAACAGCACGCGCTGCCCGGCGCGGGCCAGCAGCACTGCCGCCAGACTGCCGGCCGGACCAGCTCCGATGATCACGACATCCCAGGTTTCTGAACCTGCCTGCAAGGCGGCCGGACTGTCATGCATGATTGACGGTCCTGTTCGGCTGCCAGGTCAGGAGAAACCGCTGTGGCCAGTGTCGCTGCAGGCGGGCCGACTGCAGTCCGGCCTGTGCGGCAAGCTGCAGAATTTCCGCGTCTGTGAATGCCCCCTCCACTGACACCGGGCCATCAAAATGCACTATGGGACTGCGGCTCAGCAGTCGGCACCCCGTCCACGCAAGAAAATAGCCCAGTCGTGTTCTGCGGAGGTCATCAATGATGATCCGCTGTCGAGCGGCAGCGGCCATTCGCTGCAGTACGCGGACCACCTGTGGCTCGTCCAGATGATGCAGGAACAGGCTGTTCATCACCACGTCGTACTGTGGCAGCGGAAATGGGTCGTGCAGCACATCGCACTGATGAAAGGTGACGGTTGCTGTGCCAGCCTCGGCGGCCTGCTGACCGGCAGTGGCAACCGCTGTGCCGCTGATATCCACTCCGTGGATCCGATGGCGAACGCCATGCTGCTGCAGTCGGCGGGCCAGCCAGATCGCCTGGTCACCGCTGCCGCACGCGATGTCCAGAATGGTCAGTTCCTGCTGTGCGGACAACTGAACGGTCAGGTTGCTGAGACCGCTCCAGAGCGCTGCTCCGGTGCGGCTCCAGCGGTTGATCCGCCGCAGACCGGCCAGTGCCTGATCGTGCAGAGACTGCACCAGATCCGGACTGTCCATCAGTTCGGGCTGGCGGCGACGCCGCAGAAGAGTGTGTGAGAAAGTGCGCAGCAAGGGCAGGTCCTGCATTCTGAACATCCAGCAGCAGCAGTTCGAACTGCTGAGCACTGTGAATCTTCGCAGGTTTGTGAATCTATGGCAGCAGCGGTTCAAAACTCACCCGAACGGTATCGATTCATGGAAATAAACTGGTGTTTAGCGTCCTGGTCTATCCGGAAACCAGCGAGTCTCAGAGACTGCAGCAGGGAAAAACCGCCGCTTGTTGAATGATTCACATGGAGTTCTCCGATGACCGGGTGGTCAGTGAAGTTCGCTCAGTTCGTCTGTTTGCTGCTGTCACAACTGGCCTGTCAGGTGTTTGCAGCCGGCGGTGGTCCGGATGAGCAGGGGAATGTGGACCTGCAGACCAGCCGGGTTTACGTTTTTGTGGGCAAAACGGGACTCGGGCATGATCACGGCGTAGAGGGCCGACTGAAAAGTGGTCAGGTGACTCTGGGTGCGGCGGAATCAGCAGGTCGTCTTGAGTTCAACATGCAGTCGTTTGATGCGGACACTGATGCGGCCCGTCGTTACGTTGGCCTGAAGGGTTCCACTGATGCCGGAACGCGCAAACAGGTGAACGACAACATGAAGGGAGCGGCGGTGCTGGACGTGCAGCGTCACCCGACGGCGGTATTTGAGATTGAATCAGCGCAGCCTGTCGTGGCGGCCAGCAAGGGTGGGCCACAGGGCCTGCCGCAGTACGAACTGTCGGGCAAATTCACTCTGCATGGACGTACTGCACCACTGCGAATTCGCGTCACAGTGGAAGAAAAGGACGGTCGCACGCACCTGCGTGGAGCCTTCACAATCCTGCAGACGACCTATGGAATTCGACCCTATTCGAAAGCTTTCGGAGCAGTTGGTGTGGCTGACCGACTGACAATTCATGGGGATCTGTGGCTGAGTTCCGCGACGACAGCTGCGACCACGGAATCCCGCTGACCGCTTTCCTCGATCCTTCAGAACCGGGGAACGGCTGAATGATTTCCTGTCCCGATGTGCGTAAAGATGTCATTCGCCAGCACTACAACATTTCCACGCTGTTCTACTGGTTGTTGTGGGGGCGACATATACATCATGGTTACTGGGAAGCGAATGAAGCACCTCAGGTGGCGGCCCAGCAACTGACGGAACGCCTTGCCCTCGCTGCCGGTATTCAGGGCGGTGAGCGGATCGCAGACATTGGCTGTGGCATGGGTGGTTCGTCGGTGCACCTTGCGAAACATCAGGGCTGCACTGTGACCGGTGTGACGCTCAGCCCGTTTCAGCGTCGCTGGGCCACCTGTGCAGCCATGCTCGGTGGCGTTTCCGGGCGGGCTTCATTTCTTTGTCAGGATGCCGAGACGACGCAGTTCGACCCGGGTTCGCTGGATGTTGTCTGGAGTGTGGAGTGCACCGAGCATCTGTTTGACAAACCAGCGTTTTTCAAACGGGCAGCGGGCTGGCTGAAGCCGGGGGGTCGCATGGCGATCTGTGCGTGGCTGGCCGGTGATGATCCGCTCAGCTCGGCAGCGGAAAAAGCGGTCTACGACGTTTGTGAAGGATTCTTTTGCCCCTCACTGGGTTCTGAACGCGACTATTGTGGCTGGATGACGGATGCGGGGTTACGTATGACGTCCGTGCAGGACTGGACATCGCGAGTCTCGAGGACGTGGGAAATCTGCCGAGATCGCTGTCAGAAACTGGGAATCCGCAGGCTGGCGTCATGGATTGATCCGGATCAACTGATCTTCATCGATCGCTTTCAGACGCTGCTGGATGCCTACAACACCGGAGCCATGAAGTACGGCTGTTTCATCGCGGAGCGACAGCCATGACATCGGTCTCACTACCGTCTGCAGCGGGGACGGCGGGTGGTACTGTGACGGTACCATTGACGTGGCGACGACTGGCGGGCGTAGGGTTCGGCGTGGGGACTCAGGCGCTGTTTGCTCTGACGGTCGTGTTCCTGTTTTCCTTCCTGCGTTATGGGATCAGCCGTCCAGCGTCCGGCTGGCTCTGGACGGATCTGCTGCTGGCTGTGCAGTTTGCTGTGCCTCACAGTGTTCTGCTGCATCCGCGATTTCGTGAGTTTTTCCGACGCTGGTTTCCTGGTGAAATGCACGGCGCATTTTTCTGCGTCTGCACCTGTCTTGGTCTGCTGCTGATATTCCGTTTCTGGAAGTCGACCGATCAGGTGCTTTGGGATCTTACCGGGCTGCCTGCCGGGCTGATGCTGGCTGGCTTTTATGGGTCATGGCTTGCCCTGCTGTACAGTATCAGCCTGACGGGGCTGGGTTATCAGACCGGCTGGACGCAGTGGCTGCACTGGTATCGGGGTCAGCGGATGCCGCGACGAGCGTTTCAGTCTGCCGGCGCTTATCAACTGCTGCGACACCCCGTTTACCTCAGTTTTCTGGGGCTGATCTGGTTCACTCCAGTGATGACTCTGGACCATGCAGTTCTCACGGGGGTCTGGACTGTCTATATTTTCTCCGGCAGCGTGCTGAAGGATCGGCGACTGCTGCACTATCTGGGACAATCGTATGCGGACTACATGCTGCGAGTACCGGGATATCCGGGCATGCCTGCAGGTCCGCTGGCACGTCGGCGTTTCTGATCCTCCTCCTGTACGGACCGCACCATGCAGCAGATTCAGGCTCGTATCCGACTGCTGATTCTGTATCTGCTGATCAGTCTGCCGCTGATTGTTTACGGGGCAGTGCGGGCGCTGGAAGCCAGCAACAATTCGCCGATTGACTGGGTGGATGAACGGTTTGCCGAAAGGCAGGTGTACGACCATTTCTCGGAACAGTTCGGACCCGGTGATGCGGTTGTGATCAGCTGGCCTGAGTGCTGGTGGACGGATCCGCGGCTTGATGCGGCCGTGCAGCGACTGCGAACGGATGCGGAATTCAGCGATGCTGAGGGCAACTCGTATTTCCACTCTGTGGCCTGTGGACGGGAAACTCTGCTGGCACTGACAGGTCAGCAGTTGGCGACATCCGGGACGCCGGTTGGTGCGATTGAGGTCGGCGCCGGGAATCCGTCTGAGTCATCTGAGGCAGCGGTTGAGGCGGATGCTGGAGGTCTGTTTTCCCCGGCCATGATGCAGCTTACGGAAACACAGGCTGTGCAGCGACTGCAGGGACTGCTGATCGGTAAGGATGGTCGACTCACGTCTGTGATTGTGACTCTGAATTCTGCCGGACTGGCCCTGCGCGCGAAACTGGTGCCACGCATCTGCGAGGTGGTGGCGGAAGTCTGCGGCACGCAGGTTGATGATCTGAAACTGGCAGGCCCGGTGATTGATGGACTCACCGTCGATGAGTCCAGCCACCGTTCACTGACCAGGTTTGCGCTGCCATCCACCATTGTGATACTGGTCATTTGTCTGTTGTCGCTGAAATCCGTAACCGCAGCTCTCGTTGTGTTCCTGACGGCCTGTTTCTGTCAGGGGCTGATTCTGGCCGTGATCTACTACAGCGGAGAACGGTTGAGTGCACTGCTGATCATACTGCCGCCGCTGGTGCAGGTGCTGGCGGTTTCGGGTGGTATTCATCTGATGAACTATTACCTGAACGCACTGCGGACGATGGAGCCGCGGCAGGCAGCCGTGGAATGTTTTCGCCGCGGCTGGCTGCCCAGCATGCTGTCGCTGGGAACGACCGCGATGGGCACGGCGTCTCTGCTGGTCAGCGGACTGTTGCCGATCCGCCTGTTCGGAATTTATGGAACGGTGGGTGTATTGTGTACGGCGGCTTCTGTGCTGACAGCCATTCCCTGCTCGATGATGCTGCTGGGACGAAAACGCGTGCCAGCAGATGCTCAGGTGGATGGCCCATCGCCGCAGCATGGGCAGTCAGGCGGAGCATGGTCCGCACTGACAGCCCTGCTCTGCAGATACAACTTCGTATCCCTGCTGATCCTGTTCGGTCTGATGGCACTGGCTGCAGTCGGCTTACCGGACCTGAAGACATCCGTGCGGATTGAAACTCTCTATGAGCCGGACAGTCGGATCATGCGGGATTATGCGTGGCTGGAGGACAGAATCGGCGCGCTGGTGCCAATCGAAGTCCTGCTGCAGTTCAGCCCGGACTGCCGACTCAATGATCGTCAGCGCATGGATCTGCTGTGGAAGGTGGATCGCGTACTGCGTCAGCAGCCGACCGTGAAGGCAGTGATGTCTGCGCTGACACTGTTTCCCGATCCTCCGCGGATGCCGGGGCTGTCACGCAGCATTCAGGCCTCACTCGTGAATAAGGGCATTCGGATGGCCCGACCGCAGTTTGAACAGGCTGCGCTGCTGCGAACGACTTCCGAGGGTGATATCTGGCGATTGACAGCTCGCGTCAGTGCACTGGCACCGCTGGATTACGGAGAGGTGCTGAAGCAGATGGAACAGGCTCTGCAGGAACCTCTTGAGCAGGCCCCGGTACAGGCACGCCACCAGATTTCCCTTTCCACATCCGGCATTATGCCGCTGGTGCATCAGATCCAGGGGCAACTGCTCAGCGATCTGTTCAACAGCCTGATGTCTGCCCTCGCCGTGATCACTCTGACCATGACTCTTGTACAGGCCGGAATTCTGAACGGAATTCTGGCGATGGCTTCGAATGTATTTCCGATTGTCGCTGCTTTCGGGCTGATGGGTCTGCTGGCCGTACCGATGGACATCGGCTCGGTCATGACCGCCAGTATCGCACTCGGAATTGCAGTCGACGACACGCTGCACTTTCTGACGTTCTTTCGCCGTGAACTGCAGCAGCCCGGAGCAACTCGACGCTCGGCTGTGCTGGCCACATACCTCGACTGCGGTCCGGCTATGATTCAGACCTCCGTCTCCTGCGGAATTGGTCTGTTGGTGTTTGCTTTCAGTGATTTTGTACCCACCAGCAGGTTTGCGGTGCTGATGGCATTTCTGCTGGCACTGGCACTGGCAGGCGATCTGTTGCTGCTGCCCGCCCTGCTGCTGTCACCTGCCGGGAAACTTTATGAAACCACTCCATCACCGGAGCCTCAGAAGTGATCGGCTTCTGCACCGGTGGTGGATTCAGTTTCCCGTGCCCCGTGATTGTGAGCGACTGCAGAGAGAGAGCCGCAGGAGCAGTGGGGGCCGGATTATTCGGGTGACAGTTTCCGTTGCCGGCGACCCTTCAGCACAATGCCGGTCGAAACTTCAGCGGTTGTCTTTTGTGCGGTGGCTGGAGCAGTCACGTTGTCGGCGTTGCCTGCGATGTTGGTGGTCGCAGCCGGTTCCGGATTGCTGGCCGGTGGCGTTGGTGTCAGTTGCTGTCGCAGTGCTGCACAGCAGACCGCTGATCCACCCTGCTGTTCGGCCTGAGTGATCAGTTCGCTGCTGACAGCGTCATGCGACTGCAACAGTTCAAAAGCGGCCATCAGCAGCAGGCGATCCGCAGACTGCGGTCGGTCGGTCAGCCACTGCCAGAGTCGCTGTGAGGACTGTTGCAGTTCGGGAGCATCGTCGCTGCCGTAAAGCGAACCTGCGCTGAGTCGCACGGGTTGCACGGCACCGGAAAGTGCGAGGCCAGTCTTCAGGCAGGCTACCGCACGTTCGTATTGTCCCTGAGCAATATTCAGATGCACTTCCCGCAACCAGACGGTGTGCTGATCCGGAGTCAGTCGCATTGCGGCGTGGTAATTGGTGGCAGCAGTCGCATAGTCAGCGCGGCGAAAGGCATCATCACCCTGAGAGACCAGTCGCAGAGAATCGATGCGTTCCGCTGCCGTGACCTGCCGCTGTTCGGCGTGTGCTGCCGGGAATTCTTCGGCGGTCGGCTGCTTGCGAGCAGCGGCCGCAGCATCGTCCTGCTGTGCCTGGGCCAGCAGACGGTTCAGGATCCGCGGGTCAGGGATCGACGTATCCTGCCCTGCCCAGCCGGAGCCAGCCGTGGTATGGGCCTGCAGAGTGGCCTGCGAGTAAACGATGGGGACCGAGAACAGCCCCCAGGGCCGAGGATAGACGCTGAAACCCGGCAGACAGCCGTAATACCACCATTCCAGTGGAATCAGCAGTCCCGTGCAGGGATCGACCGTGTAGAGGCCGGAGCGAGCCGGGGCCAGCAGGGGTGAGACCTGACACAGGCCCGGAGCGAAGGCTGAGACACTGATCCGCTGCCCCGAAAATGGAAGTGTATGCACCCACGTCGTGCTGCTGGTTGTCTGCCAGCTGTAGCTGAAATGACCCCAGCCGGACTGCCAGCCCGTATTTGAGTATGCTGCATTGAATCCAGGGAGCAGCCCGGGGGAACAGACCGACCAGCCAACGGCACGCTGTGGCGAGTAGTGTCTGAAGGCCTGGCTGCCAGTGGAGCGAAATGCGTGGTTCCAGTGGCCTGTGTGCTGAGCCTGCGCCAATTGAATGCCCGGGAGCAGCAGGATAGTCAGCCAGAGCAGACGCAGGGAGCGCATAGGGGCACCTGTTCAGACTGAAGAAAACGGGAACTGCCTGGGGCAGACGGGCCATGCGATGGCCACCAATGCTCTATTTGGGCCAAATTCTGAGGCAATTCGCTCCGTTCCACAAGCGGAAAACCGGTTGACCGCGTGGGAATTGGCGGAGAAATGTACGCGCGGGCAATTCGGGATTCCGCGAAACAGTCGCTTCTGCTATGAACTGCTCCGACTGTTGCCGCCTCAGCCGGGGCTGAACATCTCCGCCTGCCGATACCCGCACAGGCCAGGCCCCTGCTGCGGAGGAGTTCAATGCTGAGCCGAGTTGGTTTCCGGCTGCTGACGGCGTTCTGAGCATCAGGTGAAAGGTACATTTCCATGACACTGTACAACGATAATTCTCTGACCATCGGCAAAAGCCCGCTGGTGCGTATTCACCGTCTGACAACCGGGATGCCGGGCACCGTGTATGCCAAGATTGAAGGTCGCAACCCGGCCTACAGCGTCAAGTGCCGCATCGGTGCTGCCATGATCTGGGACGCGGAAAAATCCGGTCGTCTTCAGCCCGGCATGGAAGTTGTCGAACCGACCAGTGGCAATACGGGAATCGCCCTCGCCTTCGTCTGTGCTGCTCGCGGTTACAAACTGACCCTGACCATGCCGGAAACCATGTCGATCGAACGTCGCATGATTCTGCGTGCGTTCGGTGCCAACCTGATCCTGACCCCCGGTGCTGAAGGCATGAAAGGCGCGATTGCTCGCGCTGAAGATCTGGCGAAGCAGCCCAATACTTTCATGCCGCAGCAGTTTCGCAACCCGGCAAACCCGGAAATCCACTTCCGCACAACCGGGCCTGAAATCTTCGAAGATCTGAACGGCCGAGTGGATGTTTTTGTCTCCGGTGTCGGCACCGGCGGAACGATCACCGGAGTCAGTCGCTATCTGAAACGGGAAAAGGGTCTGTCGCTGCACACTGTCGCAGTCGAGCCGGCCGCCAGTCCGGTGCTGTCCGGCGGTGCTCCCGGCAAACACAGAATCCAGGGGATCGGTGCCGGGTTCAAGCCTGAAATTCTGGATATGTCCCTCGTGGATGAGGTGCTGCAGGTGACGGACGAGGAAGCCATGAGCATGGCTCCGCGAATCGCTCGCGAGGAGGGAATCCTGGTGGGGATCAGTTGCGGTGCAGCCATGACCGCCGCGCTCAAGGTGGCTGCTCGTCCGGAAAGTGCCGGCAGGAACATCGTGGTCGTCCTGCCCGACTCCGGCGAACGCTACCTGTCCTCACCCATGTTTGACTTCACTCGTGATGCTCCGGCCGCCTGATTCCTGCTCGCAAGGGTCTGAGGTCGCAGGGCCTCAGACCCGACGAGGGAATCTGGCGCTGCATCGGGAACGATAATCCGGCGAAGAAGTCGAAGCACGGACGGGAAAATCTGTGCTGATCGTCTGATGAATCACGTGTGTGTGCGTGGTTCAGAGCGTCCGTCGGCGATTTCTTTGTGCTTTCCCGCGTTTTCGGCGACAGTGGCGGCCGCTGCCTCCTGCAACTGCTGTTCCCGCTGCTGCTCCTGTCGCACCACCAGGGGGTACAGCCAGCGACCCCAGATAAAGTACTGAGCAGCGAAGAACAGTACCATGCCGATTCCCACCAGGACCATCAGCAGAAACTGAGGCATCACGACGGCCGCCATGCCGATGAATGCCAGTGAACAGGCGCCAATCGCCATCAGCCCGATCAGGACTGTGGGCGGCTGCTGCTGCGGCTGACGCGATGGCAATCGAACACTCATGCAATCACTCCCGTTTCCGCCAGCTGCTGCAGCGCCTGATATCGAAATTCCATACCCGTCGTCAGCGATTCCCGAATGCGTTCCTCAGTCAGTATGAATCTCAGCATACCCCCGGGCAGTTGAAATTCCACCGTGTCCGTCAAACGGCATTCCGTTGGCCCCAGCTCCTGCAACTGCTGCCGATGCTGCCATGCCGGCAGCGGACCGTCCACCAGCACTTCAAGGATCTCACTTTCTGTTACCAGACGATACTCATGAGCCATGCGGTGCCGCAGTCCGAAGGACATAATGCGGAACTCAATTCGAGCGCCTGCGGAGACGGTTTCAGGGGCACTGATGATCTGCAGTTCAATGTCCGGATCGCTGATCTCCGGCAGATTGGCCGGGCAGCCCAGAAAACGTCGCAGAGCGACTGCAGAACATGGCACAACTGTCGAGGCTTCAAATTTCAGCATGCATAGTGTCCATGAGGTTGTGGTCAGTGGCTGCCCGGTGACGATTGGTCGTTCGACTGCTGCCGTTCGGCATACAGTTGTCGAAAGGATTTTGCCGGAGCCTCAGGCAATTCACGCTGTCGCGCCCACTGGCCGGCAGGTGTCAGCGGATTCTGAATCAGAAACTTCGGCAGCACCCGCAGTGCTGCTCGGGCCACATTCCCCACGAGGCTGTACAGCCACGTGTTGGATAACACCACGGACAGGGCTTTCATCTGCAGTTTTTTTCCGGTACCGATCAGTTGCTGCTGATCCAGTCGCTCACGCATGGCAAACAACTGATGGTGCAGAGGGATTTTGACCGGGCACACGTCGGTGCACGATCCGCACAGGCTGCAGGCAAAAGGCAGAGTACTGCTTTGAGCGGGTGACTGCAGCGGTGTCAGAATGGAGCCGATGGGGCCGGGAACGGTCGCTTCATAGCTGTGCCCTCCACTGCGCCGATAGACCGGACATGTATTCATGCAGGCTCCGCACCGAATACAGTCCAGACTTTGGCGAAACTCAGACTGCAGAATCTCACTGCGACCATTATCGACGATCACAATATGCAGTTCACCGCCCTGCTGCGGACCATGGAAGTGTGACGAGTACGTGGTGATGGGCTGCCCGGTGGCCGATCGTGCCAGCAGTCTCAGAAAAACCGACAGATCGGCGGCTCGCGGAAGCAGCTTTTCCATGCCCATGCAGGCGATGTGGATTTTTGGCAGCCCGATTCCAAGATCTGCGTTGCCTTCGTTGGTGCAGATCACGATGCCCCCGGTTTCGGCAATGGCGAAATTGACACCGGTCAGTCCGGCATCAGCCTCACAGAAACAGCTGCGGAGGTGGCCACGTGCCGCTTCGGTCAGGTATTTGGGGTCAGAGGCGCCCTTCTCTGTTCCCAGATGCTCATGGAAACACTCGCCCACTTCCTCCTTTTTGATGTGTATCGCCGGCAGCACGATGTGGCTGGGCGGCTCTTCACGCAATTGAACAATTCGCTCGCCCAGATCCGTGTCCACCACATGAATGCCATGCTGTTCAAGGAAGGGGTTCAGGTGGCATTCTTCGGTCAGCATGCTTTTGCTTTTGACCAGTCGCTGCACTCGATGAGACTGCAGGATTGACAGCACGATTCGGTTGTGTTCGGCAGCATCGGCAGCCCAGTGCACGATGGCACCATGACGGGTGGCGTTCTCTTCGAACTGCTGCAGGTAGTCGGCCATCAGTGACTGCGTATGTCGTTTGATGGCTGATGCCATCTCACGCAGCTTTTCCCACTCCGGGACGCCCGTGGCCATGCGGTCACGTTTTTCCCGGACAAACCACAGAGCACGATCATGCCAGCGTGCGCGTTCCCGATCAGCAGTAAAGTCAGCGGCCAGTGCTGGATGTCCCATATCTGCCTGCCATCCGAAAAAGTCACTTGTAAGTTACAGGGTCACAGGGTTCAGTGTCAGCGAGTCACAGCCGGGTGGTCCTGACCGGTCGGTGCCTGCTGCATGGCCTGAGCCATGATCTGAGCGTAGTGCAGCACCCTGATGGGCAGTTTCCTGCGGCGAATCATCCCATCCAGATGCATCAGGCACGACATGTCACCGGCCGTCAGCACTTCGGTGCCGGCCTGCAGGTGATCGTTGATGCGGTCTTCGCCCATCATCGCCGAGACAGCCTCTTCACCCACCGCGAAGGTGCCACCAAATCCGCAGCACTCGTCCTTCCTCTGCAGTTGTGAAAAGCTGATGCCAGCGAAGCCACTGAGCAGTTGCTGCAGCAGGCTGTCCCGGGGCGTCATGGATTCGGAGCATGGGCCCAGACGCAGTTCACGCAGACCGTGGCAGCTTTGGTGCAGGCCGACTTTGTGAGGAAACACGCCTGCGGGACTTCGAACTCCCAGGACCTGCACCAGAAATTCGCCCAGTTCCAGAGTTTGTCGGCGGACAGCGACGGCCTGGGCGTCCGAGCCGGAGACGAGGTGGTCGTAGTGGTTGCGAACCATCGAAACGCAACTGCCGGATGGCGACACGATGTAGTCATATCCGGCAAACGTGTCGATGAATTTTTCGGCCAGGGGACGGGCTTCAGGCATGCAGCCACTGTTGGCCATCGGCTGACCACAACAGGTCTGCTGCTGCGGAAAATCCACCTGAACACCGCAGGATTCCAGCACCTGCACTGTGGCCATACCCACATCGGGATAGAACTGATCGACGTAACAGGGAATGAACAAGGCAACTTTCATCTGGCCAAACCCGTCATGGGAGATGCGTGGCAGGTGGAATGCAGATCGACAATCTTACCGCAGCAGGCGGTGGGATCCCACGCAGAAACCGGAATCGGGGCCAATTCTTTCAGGGTGCATGGCAGGGCTGGCGGAAATGAACGAATTGCACGGTTGCCGGTACGTTCCCGCCTCTTTCCCTGCAGCCTCAGCCACCCTATAATTTGCCTTTGACTGCCCGTGACCGCGGGCGATCTGGAATTTCCCTGCCAGAAACCTCAGGAAATCACCGCGATCATGTCTGAGAATGAATTTCGATCACTCCAGGGTTGCTTTCTGACGGCGGCCGATCACCTGCGCGACCCGAATTTTTATCGCAGCGTGGTGCTGATGCTGGAACATTCTCCCGAGGGCGCCATGGGGCTGGTCATCAATCGACCCTCCGCGACCTCCATCGGTAAGGCACTGGGTGACTCGGAAAACATCAATGATGCCGGGGCTCCGGTCTTTGTTGGCGGGCCCGTGGAACCCACGTCGCTGTTCATCCTCCACAATTGCGCGCGGCTGGCGGCCTACGACCGCGAAGTTTCGCCCGGAATTTTCCTGGCAGGCAGCGAACGATCCTTTGAAACCGTTGTCAGAACTCCGCTGCACGAACCCGGTCAGCAGCGTTTCCGTTTGATCAGTGGCTATGCGGGCTGGGGACCGCAGCAGCTGGAGGGCGAGATTGCTCGCGGTGACTGGCATCGCATCCCGGCAGATTCCTCACTGATCCTGGAAGACAACCCGTATGGCATCTGGGAAGTCTGTCGTCGCCGCCTGCGAAGACTGCATCGCCTGCTTGAGACAGACGTCAGGAATCCCGAGTGGAACTAAGACTGCAGTCTGAAGCTGGCTGATATCACCTGTTACCAGCGGAACAGTCCGGTTCCCCACGTCAGTCCGGCACCAAAGCCGCACATCAAAACCAGATCTCCCGGTTGAATGCGGTTTTCCCGCAGCGCTCCGTCAAGGGCCAGCGGAATTGAGGCCGCCGATGTGTTGCCGTAGATCTGCAGATTGTTGAAGACCTTTTCAGCAGGGATTCCCAGCTCTTCCATGGCGTGGTTGATGATGCGGATGTTGGCCTGATGCAGCACAAACAGGGCCACGTCGTCCGGTGTTTTTCCGGCCTGACTCAGGACCGTACGGATGCTGTCTGTGACGGCCTGAATGGCCCACTTGAAAACGTTGCGTCCGTCCATCTGCAGGAAATGCTGACCCGCAGCAATCAACTCCGGAGTTGCGGGGTGCAATGTACCACCGGCAGGCCGGTCCAGCATGCAGCCCCCCGCACCGTCCGCCCCCAGTTGATAACAGACCAGTCCCTGCGCTGCATCGCCGGGTTCCAGGATCACTGCACCGGCAGCATCGCCGAACAACGGCGCCGTGCCCTGATCATCCGGACGCACAATGCGACTGTTGATGTCGGCGCCAATCACGAGCGCACACTTTGCGTTCCCGGTGGCTATGAACTGAGCCCCGGTGGCAACCGAATACATGAACCCGGAACACGCCGCCTGGATGTCCATCGCCGGCGCGTCCAGATTCAGTTTGTCCTGCACCAGACAGGCGGTTGATGGGCAGGTAAAGTCCGGAGTGAAGGTTCCGACAATCAACAGATCCACATCAGAGGCCTGCAGGCCGGCTGACTGGAGTGCATTGCGAGCAGCGGCGACTGCCAGGTCACTGGTGCCCTGCGAGTCATCAGCGAAACGCCGTTCCCTGATGCCCGTGCGCCGCAAAATCCAGCCTTCTTCGAACCCGTACCGCTGTTCCAGTTGTTCATTGGTGACAACATTCGGAGGCGCGTAGGAGCCCACCGAACGGATTCGAAAACCCGTCAGCGAAGCTGTACGCCGGGAACTGCGAAATTGCAGCCGTGGCTGGTCCGCACCGGCGGCATCCTTCTTCTGCTGCTGCAAGGCTGCAATCACTTTGCTGGCATCAATCACGGCGTCCCGCGCGTGGAATGATGCAGTGGTGGGGGGATTCATGGGAGGACGCCGTTCCTGAACTGACATGCTGCTGAGATGTCGGGACCGACGGTACAGGGGCGGCCCGGCAATTCGCGGACGAAGTTTACAGATGCCGGGCGATCGTGGAAACCAAAGTGGCGATATTCTCTGGCGATCTGATCGAAATGGGGGCGTTTCGAGTCGCTGTGGTCGCTGCATCTGAATACAAAATGAACAGCACTCGCCCATTTCTCACTCCAGCCCCTGCAGTTGCATTCTGCGGGTCTGCGGTTTATGACTGAGCAATCCGGAATCCGAAGCTGCAGTCTGCCGCTGCCGAAGCAGCTCAGAATTCCCATGAATTCAGCAGGAACAGGGACATGAAGTGGATTGCAGCCAGTAACTCAGGATATGTGCCGGCATCCCATGAGGATCCGCGCTCACCGGGAGTGCTGAAACGCGTGATCGCCACGCGAGAACTGTTTCAGGAGGGACGCGTGCAGATGCTCAACTGGGCACTGCTGCCCGCCGGTTCCAGCTTTCAGCGGCACTACCATGAGGACATGCAGGAGGTATTCCTGCTGATTTCCGGGGAAGTGCGAATGACGGTCGCCAATGACAGTCGCAGCATGGGCCCCGGTGACGCCGTCATCGTGGATCCCGGAGAAATTCACCAGATGCAGAACCTGCTGGATACTCCGGCAGAATACATCGTTTTTGGAATTACGTCGGGGCGGGGCGGTCGGACTATTGTAATTACCGAACCGCAGGGGTGATCCACGTATCGGTCAGGACTGCCCGCATTTCAGGGGCAGAATTTCTCGGGGCAGAAGTATGCTTGTTAAACTGGGTTTGTGTCAGCTGGAGCTGGTTCAGGGTGACATCACCAAACAGCAGGTCGACGCTATCGTCAATGCCGCCAACAGTGAATTGGCCGGTGGCGGTGGTGTGGACGGGGCAATTCACAAAGCCGGAGGTCCGGGCATTCTGCAGGAGACTGCTCGATTGTTTCCCGCCGGCTGCCCGACAGGCAGCGCGGTGGTGACTTCCGCCGGTCAACTCAGCGCCCGCTGGATCTTCCACGCAGTGGGACCGGTGTGGCAGGGGGGCAGGCACGGAGAACCCGAACAACTGGCGTCGGCATGCCGATCCTGTCTGTTCCATGCGAAGGAACTGGGCTGCTCCAGCATTGCCCTTCCGGCACTCAGTGCGGGAGCCTTCGGATATCCCCTCGAACTTGCGGCCAACAATCTGATCAAGACAACCATGGATTTCGTACGCTGGCATCAGGCACCCAAACTGGTGCGGTTTGTTCTGTTTGATGCGGGGGCCTGGGGGGCGTTTGCCCGCGCTGTCGAAGAAGTTGTCCCGTGAGCACTGCAGAGCTCAGCAGTTTCACTGCCTCGGACGGTTACGTCATTCGCTTTCGCCGCTGGTCGGCCGAGCACTGCCGGGGACTGGTGCTGGCGGTGCACGGAATCCAGAGTCATTCCGGCTGGTATGAATGGTCTTCGCAGTTACTGGCAGCAGCCGGTTTTACGGTGTACTTCGCGGACCGGCGAGGCTCTGGGCTGAATGGTCTGCAACGCGGGCATGCGGCTCACGGAGAGCGACTGATCAACGACGTTCGTGCCCTGCGCCGGCGAGCCCTGGACGAACACGCTGCCACACTGCCAGTCACGCTCCTCGGCGTCAGCTGGGGCGGTAAAATCGCGACCGCTGCGGCCTGCCTGTTTCCAGACGAGTTTCAGCGACTGGCTCTGCTCTATCCGGGTCTCGCCCCGCGACTGCAGCCCACGTGGTCGCAGCGACTGCGGCTGAAACTGGCAAGGCGATTCGAAATCGTCAAACGCCACATTCCGATTCCACTGGATGACCCGGCACTGTTCACCCAGACGCAGGAATGGCAGCAGTTCATTCGCGAGGATCCACTGGCACTGCATACCGTGACCAGCGGCCTGCTGAATGCCGGGACCGACCTCGATCACATCGTCAATCACGCTCTGCACTCACTGCCAGTTCCGGTACTGCTGATGCTGGCCGGAAATGACCAGATCATCAACAATCAAAAAACTCTGCAGTTGTTTGCTCGTCTACCGCAGTCGCAACTGCAGACTCGAGTCTGGCCTGAGACTCGGCACACGCTTGAATTCGAGCCCCAGCGGGAACAGATCTTTCAGCACCTGACAGACTGGCTGCAACGCTGACGGTCACTGCCCGGTCGACTCGCATAAAGCGGAACAGTGCCACAGCTCAGTACAGAGGCGTCTGTTTGCCGATCAAGTCGCTCTCGGATTGCTCCTCAACCGGATCGAATCCCTCATCGAAAACAGGGGTGCGAGCAGGTTTGTAAGCCGGTGCGGGGCGGACTTTCAGCGGTCGAATCCGCGGCGCCCCTTCGAAGGCAGCCGCCTGAACGACCTGCCGTCGATTCAGCACCTCGTCCACGCGACGATCACGGGCTGCCGATGCAACGGACCATGTTTCAGGAGGCTCGGCCGCCTCAGACTGACGCCGACGCTCAACTCGCTGCATCTGCGCCACTTCGGCCAGACGCTCCTCGATCTCCTCCGACTCAGGATCCATCTCCAGCGCCCGCTGGTAGGCCACCGCGGCTGATTCGTAATTGCCTCGAACTTCATGAAACTCCGCAACCTGTATCAGCTTCTTCGCAGCCAGCGGGCTGGGAGCAGGATTGCGCTGCAGCAGCGCTAATCCGACCGAGCAGCCGCTGAGCAGCGGCAGCAAAAGGCACACGAAACCGGGAAGCAGCGACCTGAACATGAATCAGGACCTCAATTTTGCAGCAGGAATCTCATCCCAGACATCAGGAAATACCCAAAGCCTGGCGGGGGAAAACCCTCGCTGTTCCGATCGGCGAGCCCGCCCGCATGTCCGCAGAGCCGCGGTCGTCGTGTGACGAGAATTCCAGGTATGCGGACTGTGCCAGCCTTCAATGCGTCAGAACCGGATTATTTTAACTCAGTCGGACACAGACAGACCGGCAGAATCTGCCGCTGCGGCAAACCATGAGCGTAGCGTGGGCTTTAGCCCGGGCACCACCCAGACCGTAGCCCGGGGATGCCTGACGCCGAGGGACAAAAGTGGGCTGAGGGCGTGGGGCCGACTTGCTCCGGTTGAAAAAGGCGGTGTTTTTTGGGGGTCGAGTGCGTCAGTTGCCCGGGCTAAAGCCGAGGCTACGGTTTTGTCCTCGGCGTCATTCCTTCATTCGAGGATTGAGGGAATGAAACTGATCAGGCCCAACTGGTTTCAGGGGGCATGCGATTGTCAGCCACGAACCCGACCAGAGCCCTATCCCTGTTTCAGGTAACGTGCACGAAATCGGGAGGCCCAGCCGGAAAACTGGTTGTCCTCAATCGCCTTCCGCATGCCGCGCATCAGATCCTGATAAAAGTGCAGGTTGTGCAGTGTCGCCAGAGTCCCGTACAAAGGCTCGTCGGCAAACAGCAGATGTCGCAGATAGGCGCGACTGTAGCCCCCGGAACAGGCCACACACTGACATGATGTGTCAATCGGGTACCGATCCTTGCGAAATGTCTTGTCCTGCAGACGCATTTTGCCATCCCACGTGAAGACAGTGCCTTCGCGTGCGTAGCGAGTCGGAATGATGCAGTCGAAGATGTCCATCCCATGCTCAACTGCCCCAACCAGATCCTCCGGCAAGCCCACTCCCATCAGATAACGCACCTGGTTTTCAGGCATCAGCGGAGCAGTGTGACGGACCACCCGGATCATCGCCTCGTGCCCTTCCCCCACCGAGACTCCGCCAATCGCATATCCCGGCAGATCCAGCGATGTCACCTGCCTCACAGCGCGCGCACGCAGATCCAGTTCCATACCACCCTGAATAATGCCGAACAGGTGCTGATGCGGCTGGATCGGAGCAGCCTTGCAGCGTTTCAGCCATCGCAGTGTCCGCTCGAGTGATTCCGCCATGTACTTCGGTGGCATCCTGTAGTCCACGCATTCGTCAAACGCCATCACGATATCAGCACCCAGCCGACGCTGAATGTCCATGGCGGATTCCGGACTGAGCGTCATCGGAGTGGTGTCGGTATCCTTGCGCCCCGATCGAAACTGAAAGCTGACGCCCTCCTCCGTGATCTTCCGATCCGGCAGACTGAAAACCTGAAACCCACCGGAATCCGTCAGGACTGTCTGGGTCCACCGCATCATCGAATGCAGCCCACCCAGCCGCTCCACGATCTGTGTGCGATCCAGGATGCCGAGGTGGTAGGTGTTGGCGAGCACCACCTGAGCCCCGGTGGCGGCCACCTGATCCGGCAGCACACATTTAACGGTACCCTGAGTTCCCACGGGCATGAACGCCGGCGTTTCCACGGTGCCGTGAGCTGTGACGAAACGACCGCGACGAGCCCGGCCGCTGCTGGCCAGCAACTGGTAATGCAGCCCGTTGCCGGGCGTCCATTGAGGAGATGATGCGTTCATGCCGGTACCATACCGCACGCCGAATGAAAAATCCGGCAGGTGACCGAATCCCGCGGCAATTCTCGGAAACCAGGCCAGCCTCAGGCCGGAAATCAGCGAATTTTCTGATCAGGCAGCTGCTGCTGAATCCCAAGGTCCAGCGGCATTTTGTCCGTTTCTGCAGTCAGCCCGACCTCCGACATCACTTTCAATAACTCGGCCTGCAGCGCCCGCACCACCGGCTGATACTTCGGACGATCAATCAGATTGTGACGCTCCTCAGGATCAAACTCGATGTTATACAGCTCAGCCCGGTGCCGGTCCGGACCGCCATCCCCATGCGGCGAATGTGTGTACTTCCAGCTTTCCGTGCGAACACAACGCACATTCGGTGTGTACGGAAACTGCTTTTCGTAATTGTAGTGATACAGAAACGACTTGCGCCAATTCGAGTCTGCTGACTGCACCAGCGTTTTCCACGAACGGCCATGGATGCCCTGCAGCGGAGCAGCACCACACAGCTCAAGCAGGCTGGGCGCCACATCCACTGTCAGCACCTGCTGCTCGATCACTTTTGGCTGATCCACAGGAGTCAGGCCGGGAAAACGCACGACCTGCAGAATTCGCATGCTGGGCTCGTGTGCCGTCCGCTTGTCCACCATCCCATGCTCGCCATTCAGCAGGCCATTGTCACTCATGAACACAATAATTGTCCGATCCAGTTCGCCCCGCTGCTGCAGCAACTGATACAGACGCTGCACACTGTCATCAACTGACAGCAGCGTCGCCCAGTAAGCCCTCGTCATGTTTTCAAAATCCCGCACTGCTTCCGGTGAGTCATCCGGAAATTTCTTCCGCCACTCAAACAACGGCCCATAGATCCCGTGCCAGGTAGACAGTCGCTGACGAATCCAGTCCGGCTTGTCATTCAGTCGAAATGCCGATTCAGGATAGGGGACCCGCACCGATTCAAATGCCGCCTGATACTTCGGCTCAGGAAAGTAGAAACTGTGGGGGGCTTTGTGGCCGATCATCAGGCACCACGGCTGATCACCTCGCTGCTTCTGCAGCCACTGTTCAGCCAGATCCGTGACCACATGAGTGTAGTAGCCGGGCAGGACCTTTCGTTCCCCGCCGTTGATATTGAACTCCGTATCAAAGTACTTGCCCTGTCCGCGATGACTGACAAACCAGTTGAAGCCGGGACGCGGGGAATCGTTCTCTTCACCCATGTGCCACTTGCCGATATAGGCCGTGTCATAACCGGCCGACTGCAGCGCCAGCGGAAAACTCTGCAGCCCCTGCGGATATTCGGTGAAGTTGTTCACCACACCATGCGCATGTGCGTAAAGGCCACTCAGGATGCTGGCACGGCTGGGAGAACACAGCGATGTCGTGCAGAAGGCATTCCGAAAATACACACCTTCACGCCCCAGTCGGTCGATCCCCGGCGTCTTCAGATATGGATGACCGGCAATCCCGGCGGCATCCCAACGCTGATCGTCCGTCAGAATAAACAGCACATTCGGACGCTGTGCTGCGTCATCGGCAGCCCGCACCAGAGGCACTGACCAGACCAGTAACAGCATCAGACAATGAAATGATCGCACAGAATCTGCTCCCGATTTTTTGTGCAGGTACCGGTCAGTTGCGAGTAACGGTTTCGTCAAGATTCAGCAGCACGCGGCCCAGCAGAGTCCATGCAGCGACATCCTGTGGCGTTGTGCCTTCCGGAATCTCCGGCAGTTTCGCTGCATCCCCGGTGGTGATGTCGCGAGGATTCAGCCAGCCCTCGGCCAGTCGCTGCCGCCGGGACCTCAGTGCTTCCAGTACCGCCTCCAGCTCGGCCGCCGTGGGAGCCCGGGAAGTGCAGAGCTGGAAGGCGTATCGCGCCCGCGCTGCGTCGTCACCGCCACCCTCCTTCAGAATCCGTAAACCCAGACCCCGGGCTGCCTCCACAAAAATCGTCTCATTCAACCCGGCCAGCGCTGCCATGGGAGTGTTCGAACGAACCCGCCGTGGACAGGCCGAGTCGCCATTCGGTGCATCCAGTGTGGACAGGACCGGGTCCGGCATCGATCGCTTGCGGAACACATACACCGCACGGCTGTAACGTTCCGGAGCTGCCGCTGGTGTCCAGTAGCCCGGGTACGTGTAATTGTAGTCCAGCACGTTCTGCGGGACCGGTGGAATCACACTGGGGCCACCCTGTTTCTGATGCAGCAGACCGGCTGACGTCAGCGCAATGTCGCGAATCACCTCCGCGTCCGCTCGGTAACGTGCACCCCGGGCCAGCAACTGATTCTGCGGATCCCGTTCCAACTGTTCAGGAGTGGCCACCGAAGACTGCCTGTAGGTTCGACTGGCGAGAATTGTCTTCAGCAGATGCCGACGACTCCAGCCATGTTCCATGAAATCCACCGCCAGCCAGTCCAGCAGCTCACGGTACTCAGGCAAAACAGCTCTCGTGCCAAAGTCTTCCGGTGTGTCCACAAGTCCCCTTCCGAACACAGCCTGCCACACCTGATTCACGGCCACTCGCGCCGCCAGCGGAGATCGATCATCCACCAGCCAGCGGGCAAACCCGAGACGGTTTTTCGGAGCATCAGCAGGGAATGTGTGAAAGGCCGCCGGTACGTGAGGCTCCACCGGATCCCGCGGCTGATCCCATTCCCCACGGTCCAGACGCCACGTGCGCCGCGGATCCTGCGGATCACGACTGGCAAGGTGCAGCACTGTGGTACCAGCCTGCGGAACACTTTTCTGCAGAGACTCCCACTGATCCTGTTCAGCCTGCAGGTCAGCCACCGAACGACACCAGGCGCGGAATACTGCTGCCCGCTGCTCGACCGTTCGCTGGTCTTCAGACACCCGCATGGCCAGAACTGCACCATGATCGACCGGCGGAGCTGCCGGTGCCGCTGTCGTCGTCAGACTGAACCGCGCACAACCCGGCATGTCACCCATTCGCCACGCAATCTTCAGCTCTGAACCCTCGGGAAAATTCAGCGGCTGTTCAAACTGCAGCACCGCCACCGACGGCTGGTTACGCAGCCCGTGTCCGCGGTCCGCCAGCCACGACGTGTCATCACTGCCGTCAATCAGCAGACTGACCGGCCCCGTCGTCTTCTTACCGTCGGCCGATTTCTGCTCAGGAGCCGAAAAATCGGCCGTCGCATGCACCAGTTTCTGCTTCAACCAGTCGGCTCCCGGAGCTTTCACGAAGACTTCCAGCTCGTGGACTATCCACGTACCAGCCCGACTGCGCCCCGGCCCGTTCTGCGGCAGATCCCGATGATTCAGAATCTCAAACTGCAGCCCGGTCACGTGCTGCAGTGCCGGGCGGGAAATCACAAACACGTCACCGCTGGTGTGACCCTTCATCAGAATCGATCGGTCCAGTTCCTGAGTCGGATGATTCAGACCACTGTTGCTGCCCATCTCGATGAATTCCAAAGGCTGCCACGCTGCTGTCTGCTGCAGCGTCGCGGTCGCAAAGGCACGCTGCTCGTCCTGCCACTGCGGACGCTTCGCCCGTATCGCTTCGTCCAGTTGCTCCTGCTGCCGGCGAATGTCCTGCAACTGCTGCAGTTGCTGCGGAGTGTAGACCCACGACTGAGCTTCATAAGTGTCGTTCAGAAAGGCAAACAGCCCATAGTACTCCTCATGAGTCAGCGGGTCATACTTGTGCGAATGACACTGCGCACACTGAGTTGTCAGGCCCATGACCGCTTTGCCAATACAGTCCATCCGGTCAAACATCTCGACCATGCGGAACTGCTCGGGAACGATTGCCCCCTCCTCATTGATCATGCTGTTCCGCAGGAAACCGGTGGCAATCAGCTGCGACTGGCCGGCATTCGGCAGCAGGTCCCCGGCAATCTGCTCGATGATGAACTGATTCCACGGCATGTCGGCCACAATCGCATCAATGATCCAGTCACGCCAGATCCACTGCTCACGCTGCAGATCCTTCTCGTAGCCGTTGGTGTCCGAATAGCGGGCCAGGTCCAGCCACTGCCGAGCCCACTTTTCACCGAAGCCACGACTGGTCAGCAATTCTGCCGCGACAGCTTCCAGACCACGCTCACGAAACTGCTGCAACTGGGCCGGGGATGGTGGCAGTCCCGCCAGATCCAGATACAGTCGCCGACAAAGGGTTTCAACCGAGGCTTCCTGAGCAAAGTCGAGACCCTCTTTCCGCAGTCGATCCGCCACGAAGGAATCAATCGGATTCGTCACACCCGCAGTCGGCAGGGGACGCTTCTGCGGCGGAGCAAACGACCAGTGCTGCTGATACACTGCACCTTCAGTAATCCACTGCCGCAGCATGTCCAGCTCGGCCACCGAGGGACGCCGGGGTTTGGATGGTGGAGGCATCACGGTGTCAGGATCGTGGCTGGCAATTCGCTTCAGCATCTCACTGGCATCCGGATTTCCGGGGACAATGGCCGGCACTCCGGATTCACCGCCCTTCAGGGCGCTGGCAAGGTCATCCAGCCGCAAGGCTCCCTGACGCTCCTTTTCATCCACGCCATGACACTGCCAGCAGTGTTCAGCCAGAAATGGCCGCACCTGCTTCTGAAAGTCGACATCAGCCCGGAGCGGTCGGACAAAAACGGCAGCCACGGCCAGCAGCAGCACATTCCAGCGGTTCATGGTGGTCTTCCGCAGCAGTTGCAGATCAAATGCAGGCTGTCAGGGCCTGCTTCCTGACTGCAGCATACCGTGGAAACAGGCGAGAGCGAACTGCCAGAGCCCGTTCCGGTCACTTTTATCAGTCGAGGACTTCCGAAAAATGCCTGTGCACCGGAATCTGCGGGTGACCTGTGGGGTCGGCAGCTTCCCGGGTGTCTGCAGAAGTGCGACTTCCGCCACATTTTAGGACTTTTGGCTCTGCGTAAAATCAACTGCGCGGTGTAACTGTGGCGTTCGATTGCTGGTGCTTTTTTCGCCACGGAAGGCCACAGAAAAACGCTCAGTATTCAATGCACGCGAAGAAAATGGAACAAAAACACGAGCACGCTGCGTCTCAGCGTCTCTGCGGGAAAATCGCCCCTTGACCGAAAACGAAATCGGCACAGTCATTCTCGCCGCCGCCATCGATGTCCACCGCGAACTCGGCCCCGGTTTGCTGGAGTCCGTGTATGAAGTTGTCCTCGCAAAGGAACTCACACTGCGCTGACTTTCCGGCGAACGTCTGGTGCCTGTGCCCATTGTTTGCAAGGACCTCCCCATGGCAGACGGCTTCCGCGCCGACCTCATCGTGGGGGGCAAGGTGTTGCTGCAATTGAAGTCGGTCGAACGTGTGACGCCCGCGCGTGAAAAGCAGGTCCAGACTTATCTCCGCCTCACCGGCCTGAAACCTCGATACCTGCTCAACTTTGGCGAAGACGTGCTCAGGGATGACATCACCCGC
>Ga0255095_1000155_pt1 | contig 41225 bp, 18 predicted proteins | sample Colum_Law_RepC_8_2_FD_188435 | JGI IMG/M metagenome (GOLD analysis project Ga0255095, IMG submission 188435) | Freshwater microbial communities from Columbia River, Oregon, United States - Colum_Law_RepC_8d | ecosystem: Environmental > Aquatic > Freshwater > River | place: USA: Oregon...
TGCCTACCGTCTGACCATTGAAGTCGTCGCGAGGGGAGTTGACTCGGTTTACGCGGTCAAATAGTCCACCACCACCGCCTTGCTGACCCTGCTGGCCCTGCTGACCCTGCTGACCACCGCCACCGCCGCCACCACCTTGCTGAGTATTTCCTCGCAGGTCTTGTCCCTGCTGTCCTCCGCCACCACCGCCACCACCGCCGGTTGTACCGCCGGGGAATGTTAGCTGGCGAGATCCAAAGGCTGGTACACCGGCAGGATCACCAAGGTTGTCCTGAACGTTGAAGTCGAAGTCGACACCAATTCGTTCGAAGAAGTTGTCGGAAACGCTGATAAATCGCACTTCGACAGTTACTTGCAAGTCCTGCAGCTTTCGCAACTGCTTCAGCAAATCAGCGACCTGCTCATGTGTCGCAGCAGTCTGTCGAATCACAAGGCTCAATGTGTTCTCTTCAGTCCCGATCGTCCCGCTTCCACCATCGACGTCCCATGTGCCAGGTTCAATAGTGGTGGTCAGCAGATCGATAAGACCCGAGAAGTCTGCATGATTGTCAGAGTAGTCAACAGTCGCACCGGAGTTGGTTCGACCATTTCCACTGATGTTGACAGACAGGTCATCGTTTACCTGATACAAGCCCATTCCAGGACTTTGTGATTGATCCTTACTGCCCCTGGAGTTGGTGCCAAGCTTATTTGCCACCGGCACAACCAGATCTGCTACATTGTAGGTCAATGTAACCAGCTTGGTTTCCTGCTCCAGTCGATTCGAGATCATCAGCGTTTCATTCTCGATCGTGTAGACCAGACCACCGGCCTGATCCAGCAACAGATTCAACGCACTTCTCAGAGTAATCCCGTCCACATCAATACTGACTGGTTGATCGGCTGTCAGACCTTCCGTTTCGATAGCACGAGTCTGCATGGCAATATTGATGCCGTGGACTGTTGCAATGTGTCGGATGACTTCCGTTAAGGCCACGTCATGGAAGTGCAGGGAGACTTTCTCTCCGAGGCTCTTCTCGATCTGCAGTTCGCTTTCTGTTCGTTCACGGCTGTCTGCACGGCCATACTTTTCGCGACGCTTTGACAGGTCCGTCCACGACTTTGCATCCGGCATCGAGAAGTCTCCTCCCGGAGGCATAATCGAAGCCAGCTCCACATCGTTCAACTGCTGTGTAAAGCTGTCGGCCTTGCGTTCCCGCACGTCATTGTTAAAGGCAACCTGACGCTGAATCTTGGCTTTTTCAACCATGATTGTGGCCTGAGGCAGATCCGGATTCAGATCCTTCGCTTTCTTGGCCAGCAGCTCTGCTTCTGCGTATCGATGTTCTTTCATCAGTTCGTTGTACTGATCAACAAGTTCCGCGAACTCCTGCTCGATCCGAATCTTTGATTCTGTCTCGCGTTTGATCGCTTCCATCACGTTGCGATTCTTGTTCTGCTGAACGATATTCGGTCCTTGCTGATCCATGTACTCGCGAATCGTTTCCTGACTGCGACGAACATAACCACCCAGAGTATCCAGTGACTCCTTGTTGAGAGGAGCTGCTTCAACTGTGGCAAGTGTGTTATCCAGAATCTGCAAAGCCTCTTCCGGATTATCCTTCTTCAGCTTCTCTGCTCGGAATACACTGTTCATGACTTCAGTGCGAAGACGTTCGTAGCGAACATCAGACTCTTCAGTCGCGGTTGTCAGCGGATCTTTTTCATTCATTGGGCTCATTGGAAGTTCGTTATCGATGGTGATCGATTCACCTTCCTGACCAGATGCCAATTGCACATCCGGAGCAGCGGCAACGTTCTGCATAAAGTCCTGCAGTTGTCGACGCTCTTTGGTGCCGAGATCTCCGGCATTCTTCGACGCTTCAGAAAATGCGGCCTTGGCAGCCACTCGATTACCACTGCGAAGAGCGGCAATACCTCTGCGATAAGCCTGAGAAGCAGACTCACCTTCTGGTGCCAGAACCGGGAAGTCAAACTCAGCCTCGTTGTTTGAAGCAAGTGAAGCAGATGCACGTCCCTCAGGAGTCACATCCACAGGGCTTCCGGACGCCAAAGCGTTTCGGCCATTCTTCTGAGAACTATTCTGGGCCATCAACTGGGCTTCTTCCAGCACGGTCTCCGGACGATCTTCCAGAAGTCCGAACGACGCGTCGTGCTGCTGGGCCTGAATTGCAAGATGCTGAGCCTTCTGATGATCGCCTTTATTCAAGGCAGACCGAGCTTCTGCAACCAGTCGATAGGCTTCTGATTCCGTTGCGGTTTCTGCGTCTGCAATGTTATCGGTGCGGGCTGAATTCTTTGATTTGCCCTGACCACGCAGTGCCAGTTCAATATCGTTCATTACAAGTTCCGGACGATCATCAAGAACATTGTACGCGACATTCAATTCTGATGCCTGAGCCGCCTTTTCTCGAGCAACACTCAGTTTTCCGTGGACAAGGGCTTCACGAGCTTCGTGAAGAAGCTTACGAGCCATCAGGGCATCTTCAGATGTATCACTGTCTGCTGATGCAAACGTCGAGTTGACGGCCGCACCAGTTCCCTGCAGACGTTTAATGTCTCGAGAAACCAGGGTCGGATTGTCCTCAAACATTCCGTAGGCCACGTCCAACTCTGCAGCCTGATCCGCAAACTTCGCGGCTTCTTCCAGGTTGCCCGCATCCATCGCAGCTCGTGCCTGAGTCAGCAAGCCTGTTGCCTGCTCGTACTCGTTGTCAGCACTCTTTGAACGAACGGTTGGCTTCTCAGATGACTTGCTGCCACCCGCAACAAAGGTCGATGTCTTCGTCTTCTTGTCAAGGTCTGCAATAACATGCTCTGGTCGATCATCCCACAGTCCCCATGGGGCCTGTAGTTGTCGAGCCTGAACAGCACGCGAACGAGCCGTTGCAGGATCTCCCTTGGCCATGGCAAGCCGTGCTTCCTTGACCAGTCGTTGAGCCTGCTTCTTCTTCAGCAGGTCATTGCTGGCCATTGGAGCCTCAACTTCAGCATCTGCCAGTTCCTCGAAAGGATTGACTTCCTCTGAGTCGGCTGCGGCAGAATCATCTGCTTCAGCCATTTCAGAAGATGCTGCCTCTTCGCCGAAGGCAAATTCATCATCCCGCGATACCGCAGGCTGATTGAGCGAATCAAGAAACTCCCCAGGAGTCTCTTCCCCTTCATTCCACTCAGCAGACAGCGAAGCCGCTGTCTCAGCCAGTCGGCGAGCTTCGGCAGTCTTGCCTTGCTTCGCCTTCTGCCGAGCGTCCTGAAGAAATCGTCTGGCAGCAGCATTGTAGTTGCCAGCAGGTTTTCCGGAGTCAGTCTGAGCTGACAACGTTCGTGACGGATCGCCGCCGCTGAACAAATACAGCGACACGGCCATCACCGAAGCGCATGTGATGAGTCCGATGGCCTTTTGCAATGTAGGATCCTCCTTCAGGAATGCGCGACAGAGCGACCTGGCTCTGGCAGCGATCGTCCATGATTTCCGAACCAGTCGATTCTGGTGCGGACCATGAGTCAAATTAGGTAACTCGATCCGAGCCCGGAATCCGTTTCCGGGGACTCGTGATTTAATCTGATCTGAGCTGTCTTGATTCTCCGCTCGTTCACTGCCTCGCAGCGCAACACTCGGACAATCGTCGCGGGGTGATAACTGTTGCGATCCGGAACGGTCAATACGGCGACAGTGTCAATTTGGACTCATTTTCTTCGATTCCTTCATACAGCGTGTCACTTCGGCATTGCCTGCCGATGTCATAGGGACCAAGGCACTGCAGGCCGAATCAGAAAGCCTTTTTCAGCGATTTTCGCTGAGAACAGCAATCCCAGGCCATCGCCGAAGACCGCTGTCAGCGACGATTTGAGCATCCTGATCCTTTCAATGTGGCCTGTCGGTCGAAGTTCACGCTGCGAATCCAGTCCAACCTCGTTTCTTCATTCTTGAGGTTGACATGAAGAGACAATATCCGCTTGCGAGGAGTCGAATCTCTTCGGCTGCCGGCGGATTCGAGCGATTCGCCTGGGCAGAAACTCTGCGTGCACATCCTGAGCGACTGTCAGAACCCGAATAACCATCCGTCACTTCGCAGACTTCCAGGCGATACTGCCAGTCATATGTCAAGTCGCTCCCGTAATGCTCGATCGACCCACCCGGGTTTGAACAGGCGTCCTGCTGGAATTGTTTTAGGCTAGAGTACAGGCGGAAAGACACGGCATGAGCACAACGATTGCCAGAAAACCAGAGTCACTTCAGGACGCGATCAGGGCTGTGATCAGTTCAGATGACTGCGAACTTCCAGTGCTGCCTGAGGTTGCAGCTCAGTTGCTTAAACTGACAGGCGACGTCGACTGCGAAGTATCGGACATTGTTGCTTTGATAAAACGCGATCAATCGCTGACCAGCCATCTGCTGCGCATTGCAAATTCTGTTCGTTACTCCACCGGAGTAACCGTATCCTCGATTCAGCAGGCTGTTGCACGACTAGGTCTCCTCTGCGTCCGGGAAATCGTGGTCCTTATTTCCTGCCAGTGTAAGGTCTTCGACGTACCTGACTTTGAAGCACACGTTCGTCAATCTTTTCGAAGATCGCTTGCGACAGCGGCGTTTGCTCAGGAGATCGCTCGAGTTCGTCGTATGAACGTTGAGGAAGCTTTTCTTTCCGGTCTGCTTCACGACGTGGGCCGTCCGATTCTTTTTCAGGCGCTTGCAACGCGTCGGCGTCGTCATGGCCTGGCAGCATCAGATGCCGAAATCTGCGAAGCTGCAGAGAAACACAGAATTTCGCTCGCCACGAAGCTCATCATTTCCTGGGACTTCTCAGCCCGTGTTGCGGAAGCCGTTCAGTTTCAGCTTTCTCCGCAAGACGCTCCCGGTTGCTCGCAACAGGCTGCAACCATCAATCTCGCGAGTTATCTCGCAGACAATGCTTTGTCCTCGAGACCCGCTCCAGAGTCTTCAGATTCACATCCAATGCTCACGGTGCTGAGTCTTTATCCGGAGCAATTTCAGGGCATTCTGCGAAACCAAGATGAAATCCTGGAATGGGTTAACTCAACTACATGATCGCTGAACGCCCGACATTCGATGTGCTTGTGATCGGAAGCGGCCCGGCAGGTCAAAACGCCGCGTTGGAAGCGGCGGAACAGGGTGCGCGTGTCTTGATCATTGAGCAGGAGCCTCAGGTTGGCGGAGCTTGCGTGCAGTATGGGACTATCCCAAGCAAGACTCTTCGTGAAACAGCCCTGACTCTTGCTGCTTTTCAACGTCGCAGCGGAGACGTCTACCAAATCAGCCATGACGCTGAACTCAGTGTGACAAGCTTGATGAAGCGACTGAATGAAGTCGTGCATGCTTATCAGGAAACAACCCGACACTGTCTCGAACGAGCTGGGGTTGAACGAGCCTACGGCCGAGCCCGGTTTTTGTCCGCCCATGATATTGAGATTACGCGTGTCTGCGGCGAACAAACCACGGTGAGTGGAAATACTGTGATCATCGCGACGGGGTCGCGACCACGAAACCCTCCGAACATCAGAGTTGATCATGAGAACATTCTTGATAGTGACTCGATACTTTCGATGAGCTACCTGCCAAGATCGATTGCTATCTTCGGCGGCGGAGTCATTGCCTGTGAATATGCATCCACTTTCTCATCTCTCGGTGTTCAGGTCACGATGCTGGACAGGGCCAGTCGGCCACTCGGCTTTGTCGATGCAGAACTTGTGGAATACTTCCTGCAACAACTCCGTGCCAATGGAGGAGAGTTCATCGGCAACTGCGAATTAGCAGCAGTTAAATGGGACGGCTTGAGTTCCGTCAGAACAATCCTGGCGGATGGTCGGGCATTTGATTCCGATAAAGCGTTCGTGGCACTCGGTCGTGTGGCAAATATTGATTCGCTGGGGCTGGTGAAAGCAGGGCTCCAGGCTTCAGACAGGGGTCTGCTGACAGTCAATGAGTTTTGTCAAACTGCCATCCCGCACATCTACGCTGTCGGGGATACCATCGGGCCTCCGGCTCTGGCATCCGCCTCGATGGATCAGGGGCGAAGAGCCGTTATTCATGCCTTGAGCGGAGTGCGAAGCCAAACCAGTCTTTCGCTGCCGACAGGGATCTATACGATTCCGGAAATCGCCACTGTTGGTATGACCGAGCAGGAAGCCAGAGAGAAGTTCGATGCTCCCAGAATCGCCAGGGTGAGTTTCGAACGGATCGCACGAGCACACATCACAGCAAATCCTTCCGGCATGCTGAAGATGGTGACATGCCCTGATGGCCAGCGCATCCTTGGTATTCAGGTCGTTGGGGACGGCGCCACCGAACTTGTTCATATCGGTCAGATGGCCATGATCGCCAACCTGCCAGTAGACACATTCATTCAGACAACGTTTAACTTTCCAACGATGGCCGAAGCCTATCGTCTGGCAGCTCTGGAAATTGTTCATACTCGAGAAGCCATAAGTTGTGGTCAGCAGAGTCGGCGGAGGAGCCATAATCTCGATACGCCAGCAGTCCTCAGCAGCAATCTCTGAAATTGAATTCGTAGATGCTGAACAACCCTGGTTGCCACAATGCGACACTTTCCAGGGCAAATAGCCAGCGTGTTCGGGAATCCCTACCTGTTGTCATCAATAGAACCTTCCGATTCGGAACAACCGTTTCGGCGTCTGCATGGAACGAGGACTTGTTGAAAAAATTCCACAGGAATCATGCCAAAGGCGATCAATAGTTCAATGAGTTGTAGCGGAAAATAACACTCCACCCTTGGTTCATTGGTGTACTGGTCCCCTCGGGGAAGATGTCTACGCGGTGTGACAGGCTGATTTCATATATCGAGTCGTAAACTATGTTCGAGCGCATCACTAACTTCTTTCGGCCTGAGGATGCTCAGAAGAAGGCATCAGTGGCACTCGCACGGCTGTTATCTCAATATGAGATGGATGGTATCGCCTATCGCAATGAGATCACCGAGAGCCGGCGACGCAGTGAATCAAGACAATTGGCGCTTGGCTGCTGGATTATCCCGTTCGAAGCTGATCGCCCACAAATTCTGGACTTTACCGCAGTTTCGTCGGCCGTGACCTACGACATGCGACGCACTGGGGTTGGAGTATTGACTTTTACTCCAATCGAGCTGAAGAACTTTGTTATCGCTCTCCCCGATAAAGAGGGTGTCTGGCGATTCTTTGAATGTGAAAAATGTCACAATTCCAGGATTCCAGGCGGATGGCATCTCTCCGGACTGAAGCTGCTGAGACTGATCGAACTGGAATATCGCGATGTCTCAGTCTTCCGCGACTGTATTCACGAAGATGCGAATGCCCCCGTTGCAGCAGGCTGGAATGGTTGATGTTTGCGGGCTCCTGATGCTCAACTTCCGGCGAGGGTTCTTTTCGATTCCTTCAGAGAAACAGACTGGTCGGATAGTCAGGGGAAAATGAGGCTGCAACAAACAGGATCGATTCGAAGTTCGTTTCTGGCTCTCTGTTGCACTCAGATTGAAGCCTGCTGCCAAGACTCAGCACATTCGCGATTTCTTTGAATGAGCCCTGCAGACTCTTGTTCACCGCCTGAGTATAAATCCAAAGAATCGGGTAACCTTCGCGTGACACATGGCTGCTTGCCTGTCATTTTGTAATCTCTATTCCGGTCCGGACACGGTTTACTCTGCCTTCGAACAGCCTATGCGCTGGCCCATTCGCAACCAGATACTGATGCCTTTCGCCCTGTTGCAGGGCGTTGTTATCATGATCATCTCGTTCAACGCATCATGGACTGCTGCGCAACGGGCAGAACGTGAATCCATTGCACGTCTCGATCAGGTTGTGAGGACGCTGAGTGAATCCCGATTTCCGGTCCAAAGCTCAGTCCTCGAACAGATGAAGGGGCTGTCCGGGGCAGACTTTATTGCGACTGACGCCAACGGGATCCTGACTGCCTCAACGCTTCACGAAACTCGCGCGTTGTCGATCCTCTCAACACCACGAGCGACCGTGCCTGATCTTGGCCGACTCAGTGAATTTCAACCAGTTTCAGTTGCTGGTGAGATGTGGCTTATCGGCAGTGTTCAAGCTCAGCGGTCCCCTGATCTGAAGGAGTTATTGGTCCTCATCCCTGAAAGTGAATGGCAGGCAATTCGCAATGAAGTCGTCTTTCCGCCACTCCTGATCGGAGGCGGTACTCTTCTGGCTATGGTTGGGCTTTCCTATATGATCGCAGCAAAGCTGGGGGCTCGACTTGATCGTATGCAACGGCATGTTGGTAAACTGGCAACGATGGAGTTTGAGAATCTGTTGCCAGTCTCAGGCAATGATGAACTCACCAGCCTGGCACTTTCCATCAATCGGATGGCTGTCGATCTCCAGCGAGCTACACAGCTTATCCGAATGTCAGAGCGCACAACCCTGATTACGCAGGTCGCAGGCGGACTTGCTCACCAGCTAAGAAATTCGATCACCGGGGCTCGTATGGCTATTCAACTGCAAATGAGACGATCTCCGAACAGTGATGTGGAAAGTCTGCTGGTGGCAAATCGTCAATTAAGCCTGACTGAGAATCAGATTCGTTGCCTGCTAAGCCTTACGCGAGATGTCCAGCAGGAACCCCTTCCGGGGCAAATTGATCAGATTCTGGAAACAATTCGTGATCTGCTTGAACCACAATTCCGGCATTCAGCCACTGGCCTGGAGATCGAGTTTTCTGCGGAACACGTCCCGAATTCATTGGCTGTTGCGGATGCCGAACAGATACAGTCTGCATTGCTGAACCTGATTCAGAATGCTCTTGAAGCCTGTCGCCCCAGTGGTCAGGTTCGTGTCGTTGTTAGCCTGATAGAAGATAGTATTCTGGTTGATGTCCTTGATAACGGTCCTGGAATTGCCGACGATGTCAAAGGGCGAATCTTTGAACCATTTGTGACAGGAAAACCAGAGGGGATTGGTTTGGGTTTGACGTTGGCTGCACAGGTTGCCGAATCCGCAGATGGAAGATTAACGTGCGAACGGGTTGAGAGCTGGACTCGATTTCGTTTTCAGATTCGCCGCATACGCTGATTTCCTGAAGTCCATCAAAATGCCTCATGTTCTGATTGTCGATGATGAACCATCTATCTGTTGGGCCCTGCGAGAATGCCTGACTGATGAGGGTTTCTCTGTGGATGTCGCGGGTACGGCCGAACAAGCCCTGGTAATCGCCGCTCACAATGTTCCCGATGTTATTTTGATGGATGTGCGGCTTCCGGGAATGGATGGTCTCAAGGCCCTGAGGCTCCTGCGCGACAGGTCAGTCACGGTCCCTGTCATCATCATGACAGCCTTCGGAAGCCTCAGGATCGCCGTTGATGCAATCGATGGAGGTGCTTTCGATTACCTGACAAAACCGATTGATCTGGACAAAGCAGTCGCCGTCGTTCAACAGGCCGTTTCAACACCTCCGAAGTCATGCTCTGCCGCCACTGCTGCCGCAGAATTGGATGATGCGTTGATTGTTGGTAGTTCTCCGAAGATGCAGGAGGTCTTCCGCCGTATCGCTCTGGTCGCTGAGCGAGATGTCCCGGTGCTGATCACGGGAGAAAGCGGGACCGGAAAAGATCTTGTGGCCCGAGCCATCCATCAGCACAGTCATCGCAAGGGTGGTTTCGTCCCGATCTGTATTCCGGCGCTAAGCGAAACCGTCATTGAAAGCGAACTCTTTGGCCACTCCCGTGCCGCGTTCACCGGGGCCGACAAAGATCGCAACGGGCTACTGGAACTCGCAAACGGTGGCACCGCGTTTATTGATGAAATTGGTGACGTCTCCCTGAATCTGCAGGCCAAACTTCTACGCGTCCTTGAGACCGGAGAACTGCGCCCGGTGGGAAGCAACGATTGTCGAATAGCGTCATTCCGGCTGGTTGCTGCCACTCATCGATCTTTGGAGCAAAGAGTCTCCTCTGGGGAATTCCGAAGCGACCTGTTCTTTCGCCTGAACGTCTTCCGAATCGAAGTTCCGCCGCTTCGAGAACGTCTCGAAGACCTTCCTGCACTTACACAAAGATTTCTGGCGAACTGTCCTCGCGGAGGACGCATCCTGCAGATGTCAGACGAAGCCCTCCGTGAGTTAATGACAAGACCGTGGCATGGGAACGTTCGGGAACTTCGCAACGTTGTGGAGTCTGCCAGCGTTGTTTGTCGAGGCGATACGATATTGCCTCAGCATCTCTCTGATCCGACGTCGCTGCTGACGACTGCGTCAGTGGAAACATCTATAGATCCAGTTACTCAGCTCAACTCTGCAATCCACGCATGGACCACGGCACAGTTGAGCAACCCGTCTGCGACCGTGGATGACCTGTATAATCGTTTTCTGAAGGCAACAGAGCCGACGCTTCTTTCAACTACGCTTGAACACTCCAGCGGACAACGCGGTGAAGCTGCCAGGATCCTGGGGATTCATCGCGAAACCCTCAGGGACAAGCTCAAACGAGTCGAGGAGACGCCGAACTGAAATCCTTGATTCCTGTCGCTGGAAACAGCAGGGCTTCGCGCGCTGCGACTCCAGGTGAATAACAGTTCCTCAACTCTCGCAATGGGATATCAGCCGTTCATAGATCCTGCAACACTCAGCTTTGCTTTAGCGACAGAGCAGGGGGGATGGTTGAAGCATTGAAGCGTACCATGAGTTCATTGCACCATAACATTACTGTGTTACGGATCAGTGTTCGTCCGCACGTAGGTCGATGCAGGGCCACTGCGATGAAAGTTCGGTGGGCCAACTCGAACGGAATTGTGAGCACTCACTTCAGCACTACTTGATTCACCAGATTCTGAACACCTTCTCAACATCAGATCCTGTGGATGACAGGGCAAAACAGTTCCGGTTTTTGCCAGAACTGCCAGCGTCGTCGCGTCAGAAGCATCGCCGACAAGGATTCCACCAAGTAGCTGTTTCCCATCCATTGTGAATAACAGTTTTCGATAAACTCCAGCAAAGGCATCTTCCTCAGACAAGACTGCGACATTCTCAGTGTCGGCTTTCCACTGACCGAAACACGCAACATCAACTCCGAGGAGCCGTAACTTTATCGATAAGTCGCCATATTCAAAGGGGCGACTGTCTCCACAAAAGTTCGCAGCCACGGTCTCTGCCATGGCATAACCAGGCGCTGTGACTCCGAACTTTGTTCCCGAATGCAAAGCACATTCACCAATGGCAAAGATTCGTGAATCACTGGTCTGTAAGCGGTCATTGACCTCAATACCACCTTGCTCACCAACAGTAATTCCTGCCTGGCGAGCCAGTTCATCTCGTGAACGAATTCCATCCGAAATGATCAACATATCGCAATCGAGCGTTGTGCCGTCATCAAACACGATTCCTTGAATGTGGCTTTCACCTCGTACCTCCGTCAGTGTCTTTGACAAATGGACGTTGACGCCGAGATCACGAATTCTCCGAAGCAGAGTTTGTGAGCCAGCCCGATCAAGATGAGCCGACAACAGTTGATTTTCTGGCTGAACAATATGAGTCAGCAACCCCAGTTCAGACACCGCACCAGCAACTTCTAATGCTGAAAGTCCGCCGCCTAGAACTGCACAGGTCCGAGCTTTCCTTGCAGAGGTTACGATATGTTCCATGTCATCAGCGGTACGGTAAACAAATACGCCCTGCTTCTGAATACCATGCACTGACGGTACCCGAGGATAAGCCCCCATGGCGAGGATCAGCAGATCGTACTCAACGTTGACACCTTTCATCGACCGCACAACATGACGATCCCGGTCAATATGGATTGCACGATCCGCAAGGTGCAGCGTGATTCCAACTGCTTCGTACCAATCTCGTCTTGCCAGCAATAACTTCTCGGCATCCCGTTGAGCAGTGAAGCTGAAGAGTCCTACTCTGTCGTAGGCAGATCTGGCTTCCTCACAGAAGACGACAAGCTTATAGCGTCGCCGTTCATCGAACGCCGTCAACTGCTCACAAAACCGCAGACCCACCATTCCGCTGCCGATCACGACAATGGTTTGTTGTTCTGCGAAACTCATCGGCCGATTACCCTCTGGAAAAATTCAGCAGGCTGACAGTCAGCCTTATCGAAACAAAAGATCTAACAGCACACGCCCGGGTTCATCACGAAAAATTATCCAAATCATGCACATCAAATTTTCTTGTGCCCACATTCTCACGCCGGAGTTGTCGACACTATCCGGCTGGCGTTTCATGCGTGCAGCCATGCCCCCCATGCTGCCGAGTCAACCAGAAGGGTCTAACGAATTGGCACAGCGACCTCGCAAGTTCTTTCCTCGAACATTTCTGAAGTGTTTGGGGGAGCCAGTCCCGGTTTCGTTGGGCATTCTGAAAAATTCTTGCTTCAAGGCTCCGGGTTTCGTAGTGACGGAATACTCTGGAACTTCATGGACCGTAATCGATCAAATCGACTCGCCTCCGACTGATGATGATCAGCAACGAAAGCTCTGCACAAATCTCTCTCAGCCTCGGAATTCGGATGAACTTTTAATGACGGCCAAAACAACCCCTGATTAACCTGCCAGCACTTTCGCATGATGACTTTAGCTCCCGAAAATTCAGGAATGATTCTTCATCAAACAACACATGGTTCTGCTGCAGGGAACACCTCGGGGCGATCCTCTGCAGTTTCTGGTACTCTTAAATGCTCCGCAGCGAATCTGTCCCCAATCCCAAAAGCCAGAGAATGTCCTCAGTCTTTTCATTACCACTCGGAATCAGGGCAAAACGCATACCGATGGCGATTTTTCTTTGCTGATCATGTGTTCCCGGTTAAGTTTCTACATCAATTGCAGGGACTGTCCTGCACAAATAATCCGTAGGATTGAATTCTTAAAGTGAAACGCCGCTGTATGGTGAGAGATGCTGCTACCGACCTTGGCAGTATTGCCTGAACGGTTTGCACCGGATTGACCAGCGATAGCCCCCCAGGAGACGCTTCTTGAATTGACCCACGCAGATTGCCAGACTTCCAAATCTCTCTGCTTGCAGTGATTCAGGTCTATTGTGGAGTGACGTGCACGCAGCTAAGGCAAGAGTTTGCAGGTCCTGAAAAGTGCGGTCGCTGTGTGCGGCAGCCAGAACTCTCGATCGTTTCACGGCAGTGCAGTCGGGCTGAAATACGCGATTCCATCAGTTGCGTTAGCTTCCCCGTAAGTCATGCGATCGATCGATTCCTCTTGGTTTGTGAGTTGATGAGACTCACGAATCCGAGGACTGCGATTGCTTCTTAAGATCCGCACTGGGCGTCAACAAACAGATGCGAATCTGTATCGAAAGTGATCGGCACCATCCTGCGATGATTGATCAGAATTCAGACAGGAGTAGAGTTCTTCATCGTGCTCAATCCAGAACAACGGTTCCGATGCAATCGTTGAAACAATCCTGTGTCTGACTTGACGACACCTCTGCATGAACAAGTTAAGCTTTCGACTTGAGGTGAGTTGCGATCTCAGCCTGAATAAGACAACACAAAAGAAAGCCCCTCCATGGTGAGCCCCGGTGAGGAACAGAGATCAGGCGGTTCTTCCCCCGCGGTGATCCTGAAAGGAATCGTTCTTGGACTATTGTTGCTCGCAAGGGTAACGGCGGCCGATGAGATCCTTCCCGGCACAGCTCCGCTGACTGTGGATCGACCGCTCGATCAGGTGATGGTCGAGGGATTAAACATGTTTTGTCTGCGGGAGTTAGCCGCATCCCCTCGGCTACGATCAGAACGATGGAAAGACGACTTGGTCACCGGTGTCACACTGGAGAAGAGCCTGACGGATCATCGAAATCGTTTCCGAAGCTTGATCGGGGCTGTTGATATTCGCGTAACCTCTCATCCACCGAGACGCCAGGAATTTGAACTGATTACTACCCTGAATCAGTCATCCATCGTGGCGAAGAGTCCACGTGTCACAGTACATCGTGTTCGGTGGCCGGTCATTGAAGGTGTCTCTGCCGACGGATTGCTTTTTGTTCCTCCAATCATTCGGGCAGCCGTCGTTGCATTGCCGGATGCAGACTGGACTCCGGAAATGTTTTCCGGGCTGCAACAGGGATTGCCGGAAACGGCTCAGATCGTCCCCCGCCTTGCAGAAGCTGGCTGCATTGTCGTTGTTCCGATGCTGCTTAGCCGAAGTGATGAATACTCAGGACGCGCGGAGATCGTGTTCACAAATCAGCCGCATCGAGAGTTTCTTTACCGTCAGGCCTTTGAAGTCGGAAGACATATCATCGGTTACGAAGTTCAAAAAGTTTTCGCAGCAACAGATTTGCTTGAGCAGCAGTTGAAGCAGTTGGCACCGGATCAAATTGGAGTTCACCCAAAGATTGGTGTCATTGGTTTTGGCGAAGGTGGGCTTCTGGCACTTTACTCGGCGGCCATCGACACTCGACTTCAGGCCTGCTGGGTGAGTGGCTATTTTCAGCAGCGAGAGTCTGTCTGGCAGGAACCGATCTACCGGAACGTCTGGGGGTTACTAACCGAGTTCGGTGATGCGGAACTGGCCGGAATGATCGCTCCACGAAGACTAATCATCGAGTCGTGTCGAGCTGTTGAAGTTGCTGGACCGCCGCATCCCCGAAAAGGTCGTACGCACGTAGCCGCTCCCGGGCAGATCAGAAGCTGCCCACTGGAATCTGTTCAGGCAGAACTCGATCGAGCAAATCGATTCTTTTTGTTGCACCACAAGCCTGAAGAGCTCATCTCGGTCGTCAGCGGAAAGAGCGGTGCAGGGCCTCCAGGCACTGACAATGCCTTACGAGCCTTTGCCGAAAGGCTCGATGTGTTGGAACAACTTGTCCAACAGCCGACGCCTTGGGCTACCAATTCACTGCAGGATAGTGCGCCGGAACTCGTTATTCGCGATGCTATGACACGGGAGAAGAGGCAAATTGATGAATTGCAGGCTCATGTTCAGAGTCTGCTTCTCCGCAGTCACCAGGTGCGCGATGCTCGTTGGCGGTTAGATCCAGCGGCAATCGATGAGTGGAAGAATCAGGAACCTCGGCTGAGGGAATGGGTTCATGCAGAGCTAATTGGCAAGTTGCAGCACGAGCGACAGTTGCCTCAAGCTCGCTCTCGACGAATTCTCGTTAACGATGCTTATGTCGGATATGAGATCGTGTTAAACGTTTTTGAAGAGTTGATCGCTGGCGGAATTCTTTTGATTCCAAACAACATTAAGGACGGTGAGCAACGCCCGGTCGTCGTATGCCAGCATGGATTGGACGGGACGCCGATGGATACGATCTCGCGTGAAGCCGAACACTATCGATACTACAAATCCTTCAGCGAGGAACTGGTGAAGCAAGGCTACATCGTCTACGCACCGCAGAATCCTTATCGGGGTGGAGACAAGTTTCGACAACTGCAGCGCTTGTCAAATCCTTTACAGCGTTCATTGTTCAGTTACATCATCGCTCAGCATGAGCAAACACTGGACTGGCTGGCGACGTTACCTCAAGTCGATTCCACGCGGATCGCATTCTACGGACTGTCCTACGGCGGTAAGACCGCCATGCGCGTTCCGCCTCTCGTCGAGAAGTACAGCTTGTCAATTTGCTCCGGGGACTTCACAGATTGGCCACGCACAATGGCATCGAACAATGAGAAGTTCAGCTATCTGTTTACGTCGGAGTATGAAGTCTTTGAATGGAACCTCGCTCACGTGGCCAGCTACGCAGAACTTGCAATGCTGATGACACCCCGACCGTTCATGGTCGAAGAAGGGCATCGCGACAGCGGGCAACCGAGTGAATGGGTGGCCGGAGAATTTGGCAAGGTCCGCCGCCATTACGATCAACTCGGTTTAGGCGACCGAGCTGTTCTGGAGTTCTTCGATGGGCCGCATACAGTTCACGGGAAGGGCACTTTCGAATTTCTTCGCCGTCACCTGAATCCGCCTCAGCAGCCATAACGGTCTGCGCCTGCGGCTGGGCGGTAAACAGAAAATCTCTCGATTGGCTTGTGACGCATTGGCGATCTCGGATGTCGATCGCTTCAAAATGGCCGAATGGTGGCTGAGTTCACCGGAACTCAGCCACCATCGAGGAACACCAACACTACATATTGATCTCATATCCCTTGCGATTCTCTCGCGACAGGAAGGAGTTGGCCTGATCATCTCCAACGATTTCGCGTTTGACAGCATCCCAGTTCAGAGGACGGTTCAGACGCATCGCGATATTGCTCAGATGACAGATTTCCAGCATTCGGTTGTGAGACCAGACGTCTGAAATCGGCTGCTTTCGAGACTTCATCGCGTCCGTAAAGTTGGACGTATGATTCTCGCTGACAGGACCACCGTAGACGGCTTCAATAGCACCTTCTGGCAGAGGCTTGTCCTTCAAGGCTTCAACAGGCTGGCCGGTGATCTTGCCACGATTCACGAAGAAGCGGCCTTCGGTCCCTTCGAACAGAATACCATTGTCACCTTCGCTGGTGATGATCATTTCAACGTCGTTTGGCATGTCGACCTTGATCTTGAAAGTCGTCGCCGCGTTGTACTGATCATTCACAACCGGATGGCCATCCTTGTATTCCACTGGCAGCTTAAACTCGACGGGTGTGACCTTGCTTGGCCCGGTTTCTGTTGCTCCAAGTGCCCAGCATGCGATATCGACATGATGAGCACCCCAGTCAGTGAGCTTTCCACCGGAGTATTCGTGCCAGTTGCGGAATGCGTAGTGGCAGTTGCTATGCAAAGGTACGCCACCACCGTATCCGGTTCGCATCTCTGGAAGTGATCGATAGTCAACTTTCGGAGCTGGGCCGAGCCAGAATTCCCAGTCCAGTTCTTCCGGTACAGGAGCAACTGGAATAACAGGCGATGCGTCCATCCCATTGATCCCGCAGGTCACTCGTTTCACGGTGCCGATACGTCCCGCCTTTACCAGAGCCACAGCCTGCAGGAATCGCTGGTCAGATTCCGTACGCTGCATTGTGCCGACCTGGAACACGCGACCAGTTTCCTTCACCACTTTCTCAATCAACTTGCCCTCAGCAATTGTGAGCGTCAGCGGCTTCTCGCAGTACACGTCCTTCCCGGCATACATCGCTTCTACAGCGATCTTTGTGTGCCAATGATCAGGTGTGGCAATCATGACCGCATCGATATCTTTTCGATCAAGAATCTTGCGGTAGTCTTTGTACGAATCCGGTTTCTTGCCCTGGCCCTTTTCAACGTTCTCGACGTTGACGCCCAGTACTTTTGAGTCAACGTCAGCAAGAGCTGCGAAGTCCGCAAACTTAAACGACTTGCTTGTAATGGTCCAGCCCTGGTTTCGAAGCCCAATCGTTGCAAAGACTGGCCGATCGTTGGCCGATTGATAGCCAAATGCTCGATTCGTTGAAGGGATCAGGACAGCGGCAGCCCCCGCCGCTGCAGCAGACTGCAGGAAATGTCGACGAGTTGACTTACGAACTGACATCAGGAAACTCCTCTGGGGATGTGAATTACGAACAGAATGTGGGAAGAATGAGTGGAGGTTCGCAGCATTGCCGCTGACTTCTGGCATCGACATCAGGGCAGAATTTGCACCCTCACGGCAAGATGGTAACCAAAATTGACGACGATAGAACTGTTGCGATAGCAACATTTCTGAGCTAGTGCTTTGGACTGCTGCAGCCTGCTGCCGCAGTCCAAGGGGGATTAGGCAATGATCTCATGGATCGGTTTACCATGATCAATGTCGAGTCGTTTGCGTCCCGGGATTTCCATCTGCCGTGAATCGAGCCCGAGCTGTTTTAAAATTGTGGCATGAATATCTGTCACGTAGTGACGATTCTCTGCCGCGTGGAATCCAATCTCATCCGTCGCTCCATGGACGATTCCTCGCTTCAAGCCACCGCCAGCCATCCAGACAGAGAAGCCGAAGATATGATGATCGCGACCGTCAGATCCTTGTGATCCCGGAGTGCGGCCAAACTCCGTCGCAAAAACAACCAGCGTATCGTCCAGAAGTCCTCGACGATCCAGATCTTCCAGCAAGCCGCCGATCGGCTGATCGACCGCCAGTGAATTGTTGGTGTGGTTGGCTTTCAAGCCACCATGAGCATCCCAGGCTCCGGCTCCGCCTGCCCCATGCTGAATCTGAATAAATCGCACACCACGCTCGACAAGCCTTCGGGCCGCGAGCAACTGCATGCCAAAATTCTTGCTGTGTGCGTTGTTGATTCCGTAAAGCTCCTGAGTCTCTGCCGTCTCCTTGGAAAAATCAACGACTTCCGGCACAGACTGTTGCATTCGAAAGGCCAGCTCATACGAAGCCACTCGCGCGGCCAATGCCGGGTCCTGAGGATACTCTTCGCTTCGCAGAGAATTAAGTTGCCCGATCAGATCTCTTCCGATCTTACGAGCGTTGAGGGAGAATTCTCGTTCAGGCCGACTGAAGTCCAGTGGATTGCTGGGATCTATGCGCATTGGAACCGCATCGTGAGCTGGGCCAAGATAATGGCCGTCGCGTTTGTTCCAGTATTCTCGATTCCCAATGGAAATGTACTGCGGCAGATTCTCGTTCAGTGAGCCCAGCCCATAATGAATCCACGCCCCCAGATTGGGGAAATCGCCATCATTCGAATGACGTCCGGAATGAAACTGCGTTTGAGCTCCGTGGTTACTGTCAGTGGTCCACATTGAGCGAACGATTGCCAGTTTGTCGACGTGCTTCGCAATGTGGGGAAACCAGTCACTGACCTCGATTCCACTTTGACCATGTTTTCTGAATCCAACCTGCAACGGGTACAGCAGGTTTCGTTGGTTACCATTTCCGTCCGGAACAACAAGCCGTTCAAGAGCCAGCTTTTTCGGGTCCTGTGCCTCCGCAAATGGCGTTTCTGCAATCGTCTTGCCGCCGTACTTCGTCAACATGGGCTTGGGATCAAAACTCTCCATGTGGCTCAAGCCGCCATTCATGAACAGCCAAATGACGCTCTTTGCTTTCGGCACCGAATGGGGATACCCAGTTGGCGGAGCCCAAGCACCATCGCGTGCGTAACCATCGCGTTGCAACAATGCCCCAAGAGCCAGACTGCCAAAGCCCATCGCGGAATTCAGAAGACAGGAACGGCGGGGAAGGGCAGAGGGGGAGCGAAATGCAGAGGGAGAGAAAGGAAGATGGGAAGAGAGGGAGAATTTTTTCATGGGAGGGTCCATTTTTCTGAATGGTGAATCATATGAACTATCATCGCGACCACCTCGTCATAGCTACTGTAAAGCTGACGCATGTGATCACGATCGGCATATTCACATTCGACTGCAAACTGAAGCCAAACTTGACTCTCTGCGGCTTCGGCCTCGCTGTCGCTAAGTTTACTAATGAACGCTGCTTCATAACGACGTTTTCTCCACGCTTCGGCCATGTTCGCACAGACAGATCGTGATGATCGGCGAATTTGATCAACCAGGGAGTATCGTTCTTCCGCCGGAAATGAGTTCGATAACGCGAAAACCTCCATCGCCAACGAAAATGCCTTCTTGTAGACATCCAGCTCAGTGTGTCGAACAATTTTTATTCCCAGCCTCCTCTTCTCCCACTCTCCTCTTCTCCTAATCTACCCTACCTCAGGGTGACGAAGTCATTGTGGTTGATCAGTGCCCAGATGAGATTTGCTCTTGCCGTTTCCGGAGAACCTCCGGAGAGTTTTTTCCACGACTCAAGAGCCGAGACACTGGCAGTGATTTCAGCCTCGCCAGCATTGATTCCGGTAACGACTCGAAACGCAATACGAGCAAATTCTTCGTCTTCACGAACTCCTTTGGATAATCGCTGTGCGATCTGTTGTGAAGCATCCAAAGCCAGCTGACTATTGCTCAATGCCAGCGCCTGCTGAGGAACGATGCTCTGCTCTCGCCGATAACAGTCTTTGACCAGAGCTTCATCGAATGTTGTCAGGAACAAACTGCGGTCGTTGTTCGAATGAAAGAAATAAAGACTACGTCGAGTTGAAGCCGCCTGTTGATCAGCGGGGATGGATGGTCCGCCCATCGTAGAGTCAAGAGTTCCCGCCATCGAAAGCAATGAGTCTCGCACAAGTTGCGATTCCATTCGGATCGGGACTCGTCGCCACCAGTAGCGATTCTCCGGATCGCTCATAAGACTGGGAGAGGGGGAGACAAGGAGATCAGGAGACGATGCAGTACTCTCCCCATCTCCGTTTCTCCCAAACTCCCCCTCTGCAATTCCATACGTTCGCACAGAGGAACTCATGCGATACACGGCCGATTCCACAATCAACCGATGCAGGTGCTTCATGCTCCAGCCACTGTCAATCAGCTCGGCGGCCAGCCAGTCGAGCAGCTCCTGATGAACCGGCGGAGTGCCTTTGCGTCCGAAGTCGAAGACTGTGGGCACCAGCGGCTGTCCCATATGCCGAGTCCAGATATGGTTGACGGCCACGCGAGCCGTTAGGGGATTGCGGCGATCAGTCAGCCAATTCGCCAGTGCCGTTCTTCGGCCCGTGCTGGTCGAAGAAAAGATGACCTCGGGATCATCCTTCCCTGAATTGAAGAACCGAGTTGGCGTCCACGCGGCACCGGTCATTCTCGTAAACTTATCTTCAGGTTTAATTTCCGCCTCTAATGCCGAGAGTGATTTCTCGTGAGCCGTTCGAGCATCCTGAACCGCTTTCTCCGCCGCCTCTTTCTTATCACCGGTAGCAACGAGCAGTGATTTTTTAGCGACCAGGATTGCCCGAGCATTTTTTTCCACCTGAACATGGCGTTCTGCCATGATTGCGGCAGCCGATTTCTCCGGCCGTGATGTATCTGCTGGATCCCACTCTGCTCGCTGAGCATCCGCGCGTTTCTCGGTACTTTCAAGTTCCGCTAATGCAACCGCTGAAGCCGCTTCAGCTACTTTCAAGTCCGCACGAGCACTCTCAACCGCAACCTGAGCCATCTTCAGCGTCTGAGGACTACTCAGAGGATCAGAGCCCGGCATTCGCAGCGGAAGCTTTGGATCCAGAGCACTGATCGTCACTTCATGAAAAGCAACGAGAGCATCGAAAGTGATCAATTGCAATGCGCCGTCAGTGCGAGGCAAAGGTGATTCCCATGCGATCACGGGCTCGTCGTCCAAAAAAGCGTTGACGAGATTGTCTCGAACGTGAATTCGCAACGTGTAAGTTCGATTGAGTTCAATGGGCATCGACCGAACAGCTTCGCCACCGGGATATGTCCAGTTACCGCCGCGATTCCAGGCCGCCTGAACCTTCGATCCGCCGGCGACTGCACTGACATAAACATTCTGCTCACTGTCAGTGGCAGCGGCTGGCTGGGTTGGATCTGGCTGAGTCGCATCGAACGTGATCCCGATGCTCCGCCACTGACTGCCTCCCAGAATCGTAAATCGCAACGAAGCCTCGAAATCGCGAGGCGACTTTTCCACCAGACGCAGAGCAGCTCGCGTCGGACCATCCATCTTTTGTTCAAGTTTGCCGGGAGAATGCGTCCAATTACCACCAAATTGCTTCCATCGAGCCGCCTCCAACGTTTCAAATTTCTCCGTTAGCAGAGGACGCTGCTGTTCGCGCTCTGTGAGCTTCGTCTCTTCGTCCTTCTTCATCAGCTCGGCTTCTTTTGATTCCGCAGTCTGAAGTTTCTGCAGAGCATTCTGCACTTCGGCTTTAGCAGCCTCAGACCGTTGTTGTGCCTTCGATACGTAGGCATCAAAAACCCACGGCCGACGTTCCGGCTCTCGGGCTTCTTCCGGAAGCGTCACGGGGGAGATCACGAGATCTGCAAAACTCAGAACCTGCGGAATACCAGGCTGAATGACTCGGGATTTGTCCGGGTTTCTTTCATCGCCACGAACATACATGTAAGTGGGTTCGTCCGGCAGACCGTCAAAGATTCGAGGAATCCCATCGCGAGTCAGATCCGGCTCTCCCGGCACGACATCCAGTCGCACATGGTACGGCTCAAAGAACGCTCGCAGCCGATAATAGTCTTCCTGCGCGATTGGATCGTACTTATGATCGTGGCAACGCGCGCAGTTCATCGTCAGGCCGAGAAAACCCTTGCTGACATGTTCAACCGTTTCTTCCATCCATTGCGGTCTGTTGAAGAGCCAGTAGTTTCGCGCGAGATATCCAGTGGCTCGGAGTTTCCCGAGATCATTCGGATGCATCTCATCTGCCGCCAACATCAGGCGAATCATCTCATCGTAAGGCGTATCTGCGTTTAGGGATTCGACAATCCAGTCGCGCCAATGCCAGATATGCTTCTGACTGTTTCGCAACTGATCTCCAAGTCCCCACCAATCGCTGTATCGCCAAATGTCCATCCAGTGTCGCGCCCAGCGTTCGCCGTGACGAGGATCATCGAGCAGTCGCTTCACGGTCTGCTCATACCAGAGCGGTGATTGATCCGCTTCACAGGTGGCGATTTCTTCCGCCGTCGGAGGAATACCGATCAAATCAAAATGCAGTCGTCGCAGTTGAATGATTCGGGGAGCTTCGGGCTGAGGCGTGATGCCATGTTTCCGCTGCTGTTGCTCAAGAAATGCATCGATCGGCGTACGACACCATTCAGACGAATCATCCGGTACCGCAGGCTGAACGATTGGCTGAAACGCCCAGTGTCTTGAAGGATCAGCTTCTGGCTGTTCATCTGCCGGCGATACTGCTCCAGCCGCAATCCAGCGGCGAAGCAGTTCAATTTGTTCGGCGGTGAGAGGCTCTCCTTCTTCCGCTGGCGGCATTCTCTCTTCAGCATTTGTGGCCGCGACACGCTTCAGGAGAATGCTATTATCGGCCAACTCCCCGGAGACAATCGCAGCTCCGGATTCACCGCCTTTGACAGCTAATGCGGCCGTATCCAGACGCAACCCGGCTTCTTGTTTCAGAGCGCCATGACAGGCATAGCAGCGTTGCTGCAGGATCGGCTTGACCTGCGTCAAATAGTCCACGGGTTGGTCTGCAGCGATCGCGTCAGAGATGCAGAGCAGGGCAGCCAGCCAGATGAAAACAGTCACACGTCCCGTGACGCGAAAGACTTGAGCATCGCAGTTCCATTGCCGCAGAAAAGACGAAGCTTGATGCATGACGATTCATCATTCGTTGAAAGATATCGAACGCAGTTCCGAATTTTTGAACGAGACTTACGGCACAAGCTTACCGTCAATCCGAAAGCCATTGAAGCCTCCGTAGATTCCTGTCCCCCATCGAACAGCCTTCAGCTTTGGTTGCTGTCCAAGCTTTTTGGCTAATGCCCCGGAAATTGCTGTCGACCCGATCCGTTTTCTGTCCTGCGAAATCGTCATCTCACGACCGGACACGGTGAATTCAAAAACGGTCGCGCCAGATGTCCACTCTGCCTTTGCACCCAGATGACCGGGGATCTTCATACGATACACAGAACCGTACGATTTCCATTTGGCATCCGCCAGAAACGGAAATGCGTCAGCATTCCATTCGCACGGATACTTTGCTGACGTGGAAACAAACAGACTGTCACCGCTGGTCACCAGGCTTGTGATACGCTGGCCCCAGAGATTGCTGACGTCATGCGCGCGATTCTCCACGTCGTAAGGATGCACGATATCCTTTGATAACTCCGGATGAGAAAACATCCGCTGCTGAAAACGCCATCGATCAGCATCCGGGTTGTAACGCCAGACTTCGCCCCACGGCCAGATGCCCGCAAACAGTTCGCCTCCGCAAATCGCTGTCGTCTGGGCTTCGCGAGAACTGCTGGTGACACCTTCCAGCAACAGCGGCCAGTCAGCGCGATCGGTGATGGTGGTTCCGTCGTACTCAAACAATCGCCCGGTGGGGTACTGTCCCATCAGCAACCGATCATTCAGTGCCACGGTAGAATACAACTGATAGCTGACGCTGATGTTGGGCTGCAGCAGCATGCGCCACTTGCCGTTTTCCAGAATATAGAAGCCGCCGATATTGGAGCCCGTCACGATCTGTTTCCCAAACTGTCCCCAGGCAAATGTCGTTTCGCCAACAACCGGCAAGGTCAGAACGATGGCTTTCGAAAGATCGACGTCGGATTGCTCAGAAGTCCACGGGCAGGCATACAGCTTGCTGAAACCATCGTCGTCACTCACAAATGATCGATACGCGCCATCGCGGCGATCGACGTGATAGAAACACAAATACCCATCAGCGTAGAAGAACAACTGATAACTGCCGCTGGAGGGTTTCTGAAGAATCGTGCGACCATCATATTGAACGGTACTGTCGCCAAAAGTCAGCAGGCCCGAACCGACTCGCATGGTTTCTTCGGTTCCGCCTACTTCCGGAGCAACCTGCCATTGTTTCGCGGCCGGGTCCCATGCTCTCACGCCGCCATAGGTGGAATACACGACATCATCACGAGTGTAGAGATAGGTTCCGCAGAGATCGTTCGGCCGTGGCAGCAATTCGACATCAACGTTCTGATCGCTCTGCGTGGAACGAACATAGAACTGAATCGCATGCCGATCGGCTCGAGAGCGAGTGTTGTAGCCATTCTGAAAACCGGCTCCGATCGTGATTGAACCGTCTTCGCTCTGCACTTCGAACAGCGATCCAAAGTTCTGGCCAACATCGGTTCCTCGATCGACGGTGACCTGAAATGTTGTTGAATTTTCAGATTGCTGAAACACCACCGGAGCGTATTTCGCGATCAATGTTTCTCCGCCACTCTGAATGTATTCCGGCGTGCCATCGTCATTCAGATCGAGCAATCGTTCTTCGATGGAAATCGGAGGCAACACCAGCCCGGTATGCTGCAGTGCGATGCGATCCTGAGGGGGCCGATAAACATAGCTGCGGAAGTTGTCGCCGGCTTGAGTTCCCACCACGACAACTCGTTCCTTTTGTCCGGGCAGCACGATCGACTGCAACTGACCGTGCAGGTTTTTGAAATCCGGATGAGTATGGCCGATGGTCTCCAGTCTTTGCAGCGGAGACAGGATCGGCGTGTGATCGTCTGTCTCACCTTGGTTTCGGACGAAATAAATTCCGCTGCCGGGATTTGGATCATTGGCTCCATAGGTCGCTCCGGCCAGCACAAGATCCAGTCGCCCGTCATGATCCAAATCCAAAGGAGCGGCCACAGCGCGATGATGAATGCGAATGATCTCTCCACGTGTATCCTTCAGTGGCCCGAAGGAGCGGAATTCGAAGCGATCATTTTCTCCCAGAGGCTTCTCCAGTCTCAGCAGATACAGCCAGCCCTTGTCGGTGCCGACGACTAAATGCTGCTGACCACTTCCGTTATAGTCCCATAACGCTGCTCGATGAAAACCCCATCGAGTCATATGCTGGATGTCCGTGTCACCGTCGACCTTGAAAATCCCGTTCTGATCCAGAAGTGGAAATCGTAAGGACGATAACTTCGGCTGTCCGTCAGCAATCGTTAACTCGCGGAACATCCAGTGCGAATCGTTCTCCAGTAGAAAGCGACGGCCTTGAGAATCAGTCAGAATCTCAGTGAAGTTATAGCCTCGAGTGGGAACGTCCGTGCCGCTGATCCAGCGTTCAAAACGAAAACTCGGAACTGGTCCAGGCTGCTTCAGATTTCGACAGACAGCCAGGTCACAACCGCGTGAGATCAGCAAGTTTGGCCAGGGTCCGTCACCATGCACGGCCAGCACCGCGTGATAGTTGTAAGCGTCGTAACCATCGTCTGGAAGATCCTCAATGGTCAGCTCTCCGAGATCACGAAACACGGGCTCGTTCTCGGACCCACTCCCGGCTCTCTGCAGGTAACGAATCTGGTTTCCGTTCATGCCGCTCAGCACGATCAGGTCATCTGAGTTTGTCTCAGCGTTGTGGTACATCACTGGTCGAGAAGCACCGCCCGGATAGCGAATGCCGTTCTCCGTGCCTTCGCCGATCAGCAGTGTCTGACCATTCTCATCTTTCAACAGGTGTTGCGGTCTTGCGTGCTCAACGGCATCTCGCTTCTTATAAGCGACCCCGGCGAACACAGGCAGCCCGTGGTCAGTGTCAACATGCGGCAGCTGCCAAAGCACTCCGCCCCAGTCGCCAATGATCAGATCGGCTCGCGTCGAATTCTTCGGACGATAAACAGTGGGGTACGTGTAATTGAAGTTCTCCGGCCAGATCGATTCCGGATGTTCGGCCAGTCGATACTTTGGATTGACGAACGGGATGTTGAATGACAACCCTTCTTTCGTCCGCAGCGGTTTCGCAGCAACCTCCAGCGTGATGTTCGGAAACTCGCCCACACGTCGCAGGCAGGAGATGTTTCCCTGTCGATCCGTACCGATGACTTCTTCCCGTCCATCGCCGTCCCAATCGACGGGCTCAATCATCAGCACAACATGCCCAAGTTGGTCGCACAACCGAATCGGTTCACCAATGGTTTGCAGGTCTTTCGAAGGATAAAGATAAACACCATCCCACAGCCGAGCAATCAGCAAATCCTGCGCATCGGGGGCTGACCACGAGACAACATCGGCGCTCACGATGGTTCCGAACGACAGGCGCCCCGAGTCCGTTCGCAATTCGGTGAGCGAACCAAATTCCACGTTCGACTGCGCTTGGCAGACAGCGATATCACCGAGGCATGCCACGATGGCAAGCAATCTCAATAAACGATTCAAAGAGTTCATGGATGGCTCGCGAGTGGAAAAAGAGACTTACCTTTTTCGAAGAGCCATCCTGCAGTCTGAATCAGGTGGCACTGGTTCTCCGATTCTCTCAACAAGGTGGTTGAATAAATACTGCCAGACCGCTTCATGCAGGAATTTACCGGACGCATCTTTTACCGCAGCACCGGTTGGGGCGACGGAACGGTGAGCTCGCTTCTCGTCATTCCTGATATCCGCGTTCGTGATCAGACGCCTCGAATTCCCGAACGGGGCCGGCACCTGATCGCCATTGATAATTGGGCCGAACTTTGCCAGCCCCGGCCGTGGCCAGCTTCGGCAATAGTGATCACCACGCCAGCCACCATCGAGCACAGGACTGAAGCCAAAGAATCGATTCGCTTCGGTGGCTGCCTGCAGACCCTGCCAGCTTTCATGCTGATCTTGCGGCCCGCAGAACATCACAACTCGGTCAAATTTCTGGTGTTTTGCAAAGCGGGCAGCCGTCGTCGAAACATGCGAACTCCCCGCCATGATCACTCGCACACTCACACCGACCGGATAGAATTCTTGTCTGTAATTACTGTGGGTGTCCCTGTTTGCCCCAGCGGGGCTCGTCCGTTCACCTCGCTTCGCGCCCCGCCCAGTTGCAATCTCCTTCGCCGGCAATAGACTGCGACCACGTGAGACGGACCGGCGATGCATCCGCAGAAGTGGCTAAAATCTTCCGCAGCCAAGCATCTCAGTTCAGCGCACAAACTGTCCGTCCGAGGACAGGCGGAGAGTTTGATATTCTTTATGGTCTTACAGAATCAGCAATAATGAGTAAAACAGGCGTGTGTCAAAAGTTTAGTTTGTGGTGTCTCGGTCCTGCGTTTGTGTGTTTGTTATTGACCGACACGTCGGCAATTCGCGCCGATGAGGTGATTCACTGGAATGATGTGCTATTGGACTCCGTGCGTGCAGAGAGGACTCCGCCTCCGGCCGCGTCGCGCAAGATGGCGATTACTCATATTGCCATCTATGACGCGGTGAATTCGATCGTCCAGAGCCACGATCATTACTTGTTCTTCATGCCCGCGCCGGCCGATTTACCGCTGGATGCCGCGATTGCGGCGGCCGCGCATGCGACGTTGATCGAGACGTTTCCGCAGTTCCAGGCGATCTACGACCTGGAATTGGCCGACTCATTGAGCCTAATCCCAGACGGCCCGGACAAGAATGCGGCCGTGTGGCTGGGGCAGGCTGCCGCAGATGCGATTCTTGCCGAGCGAGCCAGTGATCCGGCTGGGACAGTGCCCTCCGGAAGTCCGCCCGCGCCGGGACCCGGCGTTTGGAAACCGACGCCGCCAGCATTTGCCCCCTACCTCCTGCCAGGCTGGGCCGACGTGCCTCCTTTTGCCATGCTCGTTCCGGACCAGTTTCGCAGGCCCGGGCCAGCTCGGCTGAAATCGGGAGAGTACACTAAAGACTTCGATCGGGTGAAGAGGCTCGGGAGGAAGTTCTCGACGACGCGGACCGCCGATCAGACGGAGATTGCGCTGTTCTGGGCCGACGGTCCTGGGACGGCTACGCCGCCTGGCCACTGGAACGAAATCGCTCAAAGTGTCGCCGTGCAACAGCACCTGTCCTCTGCCGAGAACGCACGATTGTTCGCCCTGTTGAACATCACGCTGGCGGATGCCGCCATCGCCGCGTGGGATATGAAATTCGAATATTACCTCTGGCGACCGATCACCGCCATCCGCGAGGCCAACTTGGACGGCAACCCGAAGACCGAGCAAGACAGCACGTGGGAACCGCTCATTAATACACCACCGTTCCCCGGTTATGTCAGCGGCCACAGTACTTTCAGTGGCAGCGCTGCGACTTTGTTGAAACGCTTTTTTGGAACCGATAAGATTGCTTTCACCACATCATCAGACGGACTGCCCCTGGTAATGCGGAATTTCAGCAGCTTCAGCGCGGCCGCTGACGAGGCTGGCCAGAGCCGGATCTATGGGGGAATTCATTTCGACTTCGAAGACAAGGATGGTCAGCAGGCGGGAAAACAGTTGGCCGATTACGTCTTTTCCCAGTTATTGAGGCGTGACTGAGCCGCAAGCTGATCTTGCGCACTAATCACGGAGGCTCCGGATTCGATACCCAGCTGGACAGCGTCATGTCTCAGGCGGTCTGTTGACATATGTGGTTGACATATGTGGTTGGCACATATCGTTTAACGGCAAGCCGCAGGCGTGGGAACCTCGGGGACACACATGTATGAAGCAGCGTTCGTGAAGCAGCGTTCGTCAAGCAACCGATCGATTTTCTAGTCGCGGGGACGGCATCATCTGGGAATTGAGTCGGTCCGAGGGCTTTGGCCATCCTGGGGCGTTCACGTCAACTGGCTCCGCAGCATTGCCGCATAGAATGACAGCCAACAGCGCAGCCGCGAAACGGGTTCAGTGCGGTGCGGATCGTTTGCATAGCCGGGCTGAACGGTCGCCGCGCTACACCGTCGCCAACAGCTCGCGAGTTACGCGGCGAGCACGATAACGGCGCGAAGTGCCCCTCGCGCGATGTTCGACAATTCGAGACGGCTGACCGGCGACCACGCTGAACAGCCTGTCGAAATCTTTCACAAGACGACACCAAATCTCGGCTGAGATCCCCAGACGATCAAACAACGGAGCAAACTACTTCGGCGTCGAACCTCGCTTGCCCGTTTTCGTTCGTCGAGCCGTCCAGTCCAGCAAACTCAGATAATCCGCCGTTGACATCGGCAAGAATCCCTTGTTGCTGCATCGAGCCCCCTGCTTGTTCGTACACGGCCCAATCGTACTCGCCCCGCCTCGCAGTTCGACCGGAGCCAGATGACGACTGCCGTTCCGTCCCTTCTCCCCCGAATCGGGGGAGAAGGTGGTCGACAGGCCGGATGACCGGGGATTCTCGCCTGCATTTCCTGCAGGCGAAACACTGGCAACTGAGCACTTGCGTTTCAGATCGCAACATCGCTTCTGAGCCGACGTGAAGTCACGGCCTTCAATCGTCTCCGCAATCGCCGCTCGAATCGGATTCAAATCCACATACGCCGCACACGCCAGAATTGCGGTCTCATTCAGAAGTCGAACGGCTCGATATCGAGACTGCCAGAATTTGCCAATCTCACTGTCTTCCCTGTTGGCCCGTTGAGCAATGTTCTGACTCAGCAATCGCAAACACTTCCACGCGTGCGAGTCGAGCCATAAATCATCCCCATCTCCAACAGCACACGACCTCAAACAGTCGGCAAGAGGGCACAAAACCAAATCGGCCTGTCAATAAACTGCTGTGTCCCCGTTGTTTGGGGATCGAGACGACGTCACTAAAGTCTTCTCCGGTGGCCGCTTCAAGTCGGATCTTCTCAAGGAAATACTCATCCTCCGGCGCAGGCTCTTGATCGAATTTTTCGAACCAGCCATTGGCATAATGCACCTGAATGGAATCCACTCTCGAATCCGAAAAATGCTGTCTCCTCATTCGACGCCGACGATCGATAAGCCTCGGGATTCAACAATGGCCTCCTGCTGTCTCGATCTACTAAGAGTCGTTGATATCGATATTAAACACGTCGCCCGGGACATGCCACTTCCCGACATGCAGCACCTGCATAAACCTCTGCCTGTCAGACAGGATCGACCACAACCGCTGCTCGGATTCGAGCTACAGGAGCGATGGCTCAACTGGTGACAATGTGTGATAACGGAGCCCGTTGAGATGCTGCCATGACTAACTCAGGACGCGCTCGATCTTTGCAGAAAAATCTCTCACGGTAAACGGCTTGGAAATCAGTTCGGCAACACCCGCTCGAGCCGCGCCGGTTCGCAGTTGATCGTCGACATATCCCGATATCACGACGACTGGAAGGTCGGGACAGAGATCTCGCACGGCGGCAGCAATTTCAAGGCCCGGCATGACGGGCATGTTGTAGTCAGTGATGACAATTTGAAACGCGGTCGGATCGTTACGAACCGCATCAAGTGCCGCGAGCGGATTATCGTACGCACTGACGGTGTATCCCATGCGTTCCAGCATCAGCCTTGAGATCTTCAGAACAGACGCATCATCGTCGATTAACAAGACATGCCGACTCTCTTTGGGCGTGGGTCTGTCAGCTGCGGCTACAAAACTTGCGGCTACAAAGACGGCGGCCACAGTATCAGTGGTCAGGGTGTGCTGAACGGGTTCATTCTCAAGCGGCCGGTCAGGAGTATCGCCCACGACCTTCGGGAAGTCGATGCTGAACGTCGTACCCTTGCCCGGCTTGCTGTCTACATGGATGGAGGCGCCATGCAATTTTACGATCCCCTGAACAACAGACAAACCGAGTCCTGTTCCTTCACCGATGGGCTTTGTCGTAAAGAAGGGTTCGAAGATTCGTTCCAGAATTTCCGGCACGATTCCTGGCCCGTCGTCACTGACGGAGAGCCGAACAACTCGGGAGGAACAATCAGATGGACCTGCAAGCCGAAGACTAGTAGCCAGTTCTCGGGCATTTGTGTCAATCAGTTCGACGCCGATATCGATCGTACCCGATCGACTGCCAATCGCCTGCGCGGCGTTAGTGACGAGGTTGATGATGACCTGCTCAATCTGTGTTTTGTCAGCGAGTATCCAGAATGGTTCATCTGCACAGTGAACGGTCAACGAAAACCTGACCGGCACCGTGGCTTTCAGCATCGCCATCGCATCATTAACAATTAACGCCAGCGAGTGACGACTCAGTTCTGTCGGTTGCTGTCGGCAGTAAGAAAGAATCTGCCGCACGAGATTTCGGGTGCGGGTTCCGGACCGATAGATTTCCCCGAGGTACTGTGCGAGTATCTCGTTTCCACGGATTTCCTTCTGAGCCAGTTCTGCATTCCCAAGGATCGCGGCGAGAGCGTTGTTGAAGTCATGTGCGATGCCGCTGGCGAGCGTTCCCATGGCTTCCATTTTTTGCGATTCACGCAGTTGAGATTCCAGCGATTCTTTGGCTGCGTCCGCCTCCACGCGTTCCGTGACGTCGGTGATAAATCCATGCCACAGAACGGAACCATCCGGCTCCCGTTCAGGTGTTGAGTTACCAGCGAGCCATTTTTCCTTGCCGTCGATCAGGATGCGGAATTCGTGAGACCACGGTGTCATATTGCGAGCAGACGCTTGAATCGATTCCTTGATTGCCGCAAGATCGTCAGGATTTGCTTTAGCGATGATGCCAGTGGCATCCTCCCGAACATCTTCCGGAGCAATTCCAAACAGATTCTTCAGCCCCACGCTCCCGTACGGAATGGAAACACGACCATCTTGATGAAGTCGAAACTGATAGACGGCCCCTGGTATTCGGCTGGTGACCTTCTGCAGAATCTGCAGGGCCTCATTCCTGGCTTCTTCCGCTTGCTTGCGTTCTGTAATTTCGATTGCAAGAACGAAAAATCCGATCACGTTTTGTTCTGCATCAAGGTCAGGAACATAGTTCACAAGAGTCTGGTTAGTCTTGCCATCCGGAGACCGATAGGCACTTTCAAATGTGACTTTCTCGCCCGCCAGTGCCCGGTGAATAGAAGGCTTCACCTGCTGAAAGAGATCATTTCCCAACACATCGATCATTTGGTGGCCAATCACCTGTTCATGGGATTTTCCAAAAAACTGTTGATAGTGATTGTTGGCAAACAGATAGCGCAGATTTCTGTCGATTCGAGCCACCGGTCCGGGAACATGATTCGCCACCAGCATAAGTTCGCGGCGGCTTTCTTCCAGAGCCAGCTCGGCCATTTTTCGATTCGTCACATCCTGATAACTGACAACCACGCCCGATCGAAGCCCCAGCAGTTGAGCCACTTGCACTTGAAACCAGTGATTTTGATTCGGCGAATGACACGCATACTCCGTTGAAAATTCTGACTGGCGTCCTTCCAGAACCGCTCGTATTCCTGCCAACAACGGAGCTGAATTGGTATCGCTACATTCCCTGCCAGGCAGATTGCACATCTGCAGATAGTTGACCCCAATCGGATTTGCCAACTCAGCCGCACCACCGTTGTCTCTGGAAAAACGTCGCCACGCTTCGTTGACGGCAATGATCACTCCGTTCTCGTCAAGAACGACGATATGCTTCGACAGGGAGTCAAGTATCGAAAGATGAAACTCTTCACGTGCTTGCAGTTCCGATTCTGCCGCCTTGATCGCAGTAATGTCCGTCACCACAATCCGCTGCAGAAACGCGTCGTCTGCGTCCTGAGCAATGTTGGAGTCGAGCTGAACCCAAGTCGTGATTCCGTCCTTGTGACGTAATCGCAATTCACAGGATTCGGATTTGCCAGAGATCAACAACTGGTGACGATGAAAGTAAAAAACATCCTGATCTTCTGGCAAAATGAATTTACTAAATCGCGTCATTGCGGTCGAACTGCGAGTAACTCCGAGCAGATTGCAGACGGTCAGATTGGCTTCCAAAATCAAACCCTGGACGTTCAGCGTGCAATACCCGACTGGGGCAAGATTATAGAGATCGAAATACCTTGAACGGGACAGATCCAACTCGGCCTGTTTTCGTCGGAGTTCTTCGTTCTGCAGTTCCAGTTCGATCTGGTGGACTCGCAGTTCATGAATCAGGGTTTGCATCTGCTCCAGAGACATCCTCTCGGCGGTTCTGGCAATCACCTGAGATTCGTGGCGAACTTTTTGTTCCGCATCATGTCGCAGGGCTTGCGTATCGAGAACACGTACTGGACGGTTCATTGCGGATGACTCCCATGAAATGAAAACACGAGCAGGAACTCGGCCGAGGTATTTCCGACGTTGAGAGTCAACAGGTGCTAGTGCAGATCAATACGAATCGAATCAGCCGCGGGTCCGCAGCGGATTGTCGATTTCATCGTTTAACGGCAAGCCGACGGCGTCCTTGCCGAATGTCGCCTGCGGCTTGCCGTTAAACAAAGAAGCAAATGCCTGATTAAATCAACAACACGCCGGCGCGTTCCGGCTGACACTATCCATCCACCTGCCAGGGAGACTGTACCGCTTACTCCCCCGTTTCCGCAATGGACTTAATCAATCGCTCGGTCGTTGAGGTCGCGTAGGTTTGCCCGGATTCATTGACCAGTCTTGAAATCGTGACCCAGACATCAAGACTTCTGCCATCCTTCGTCATGCGTTTCGTTCCCAATGGCTGAAGTGTTTCTTCGCGACTCAGAGTGGAAACCCTCGCGGAAAAGTCTTCGAGCGACAATTCAGGCACACAGTCCCGAATGTTCAGCAACAACGCTTCGGCTTCACTCCAACCATACATACGAACTGCAGACGGATTCCAGGCGATAATTCGACCATTCAGGTCATGCACGGTAATGGCGTCACTGGAATCTCGCACAACAACCGCCAGGCGAAGCTGGTCGTTCGCCTTGGCGAGTGCTTCTTCAACGCGTTTTGGTTCGGTAATGTCGACGAACGTAATGACGACACCTTCGATCACATTGTCCAGAGTTCGGTAAGGTCGAATCCGCATCAAGAACCAGGAACCGGACGTCGTCTGCACCTGCCGTTCGCGAGATTCCAGAGAGTCAAGCACAGCCTGAGCATCAACCAGCAGACTATCGTAACCCACGAGATTCGAAACAATGTGACCGACCGGTCGCCCCACATCACCGGGAATCAGATTGATCAACTGAGCCACCGTCGGTGTAAATCGAAGAATTCGCAATTGCGGATCGACAAAGACCGTTGCGATGCCCGTACCGGATAACAGGTTGTTCATATCGTTGTTGGCACGAGACAGATCCAGCACCTTCGCCTGCAGCTCCGCATTGACTGTCGACAGCTCTTCGTTGATCGACTGCATTTCCTCACGCGAGGTTTCCAGTTCTTCGTTCGTTGACTGAAGCTCCTCATTGACGGACTGCATCTCTTCATTGGACGACTTCAATTCTTCATTCGAACTCTCCAATTCTTCCTGAGCACACTGCAGATACTCATCGCGAGCATGGAGTTCTTTTCTCAAAGCCTCTATGACGGCCTCGGCTTCCGAAGACGCCGCCGGGGCTTTGGCCTCTTCGCCAGAGAAAGCCGCTGGGGACAAAGCAGTCGATGGCTCCGCCGCCTGTTGCAGAATGATCAGGTACAACGACACGTCCGCAGGGGCAGCGGCCTCATCGACTCCTGTTAGCGTCGAAGAAATGACGGGGCAGACACTGAGCTCCACTCGAGTAAAATGGCCGTTGGTTTTAACAGACAATTCCGGAGCGTGCACGATCTCCCGAGTCGCCACGACCCGCTGCAATGACACGGCAAGGTCATGCCTCAGTCCTTCGCGAGCCATCTTCAGAATGTTGTTGGTGCCTGCTTCACCCGAACTGGGCTCCAGATACAGGCCCGTGCGACCATGCAGATAAAGAAGGTCGCCATTGGCTTTCACCAGTGCGGCCGAGACACCAAGATGTTTCAGCAAAGTTTCTTCAACAAGTTCACGAAGAGGACGTTTCACAGTGCCGGCAACCTTTCCGGAGATCTTTAGCATAGTCGTATCAATTGCGTACATAGGTGACAGATCTCGTCCACGGAATGAGTTCAGCAACTTAGCTTCACCAACTCGTCGCTGATAGAGCTTGGCTTTTCGATCGACCGTCGAGAACAAGTCGTTGAAGTCACTGATTCCCTCCGATGAACCCAGAAACAGAAAACCATTCGGTCTAATTGCAAAGTGGAACAAAGGAATCAGCTTCTTCTGTAATTCGGCCCCCAGATAGATCAAAACATTGCGGCAACTGATCAAATCAAGCTTCGAAAACGGTGGGTCTTTGTTGACGTCATGCTCTGAGAACACCAGCATCTCTCGAATGCTTTTCTGCACGCGATAGCCGCTGCCATCTGGCTCCGCGATGAAAAATCGTGACAGCCGCTCCGGAGTCATGTCCGACGCAATACCCCTGGGAAACACTCCGGCCCGCGCTTTTGCGATCGCTCGACTGTCGATGTCAGTCGCGAAGATCTGAACCGAGATATTCCTATTGCTTAGATCCATCTGTTCGCGGAGCAGAATCGCGATCGAATAAGCCTCTTCGCCTGTCGAACATCCGCAGATCCAGATTCGAAGGACTTCTTTTGATGGAAAATCTGTCAGCGACCTGGCAGCAATGAGTTGCCGAATCACTTCAGCTTCAAGAGCCAGAAATGCGTCGGGATCCCGAAAGAAGTTCGTTACCCCGATGAGCAGATCTCGAAAAAGTGCTTCAATCTCTGCTGGCGATTGCTGCAGGTACTTCACATAGTTTTCAATGGCCTCAATCTGATGCACGGTCATCCGCCGTTCGATGCGGCGATAGATGGTGCTTGGCTTGTACTGAGAAAAGTCGTGCGAGGTCTGAGATCTTAACAACCCGAAGATCTTCCTCAGAGACGCATCCACTGCAGGTTCAGCCCCTGCAGCGGGTCGCGGCAGCTTTCCAAACAGTTGCGATGTGTAGGTCATCAGTTGAGCGATCATTTCTTCCGGCGGCAGCTCATAATCAGCCAGCCCCGTCGCGATAACACTGCGCGGCATGCCGTCGAACTCGGCGGTTTCTGTCTTCTGAGCGATGACAATTCCGCCTTCGCGCTTGATGGCTCGAACGCCAAGCGTGCCGTCGCTGCCGGACCCGGACAACACCACGCCAATGGCTCGCTGATGCTGGTCCTGAGCCAGTGAGCGAAAGAAGAAATCGATCGGCAGTTGATGTCCTCGCGGCTCGGTCGGTTCCAGCAACTGCAGAGTCCCGTTCAGCAGGGCCATGTCATGACCGGGAGGAATCACGTAGACATAATTCGGCTGAACTGCCATCCCGTCTTCGACTTCAACTACGGTGAGCGAAGTCGAGCGTCCCAGAATCTCCGCAAGAATACTCTTATGAGTAGGAGCCAGATGCTGAACCAGTACGAAGGCCATTCCCGGATCAACACCCTCGGGAATTCCAGACAGGAATTTCTCAAACGCAGCCAATCCACCTGCCGACGCACCAACGCCGACGATGGGAAAGGATGGCATGGATGATGGTGCTTGTGAAGATTCGACGACGGGCAACATGAACAGGTCCTGCGCCAGGAGCACTTGGCAATGACGATTCGAAAGGCTGAGGCATCTTAGTTGGCAGCGTGTTGAAAGAGAGTCTGGAACACTCCGGCGTCTGATAATTCGCAACGTTTTATTGCCGCCCGAATGCTTCGTAAGCGGCAACCCAGTGGGTTCTGGCGAGACTGGCTGTTGCGATGGGAAGCCGACAACAGTCGGCTCGGCCCCCGCCCGACCCTGCGTCGGCGGAACCTGGGTTTGGAAGCTACCATAACGATGGAAGACTGCGTGATTGTGAGGGACTTCCTGAAAGGACGTGGGTAATGATGAGCCCGGCAGGCAGGACCTACTGGACTGCGTACACTTGAATTCGCGGTCTGCGGTTCCCATAGTCATCGAGAACTGGTCGGCGATTCGAGCTGGAATGAATACACATCCAGAAAGTCGACCTCGCACAAAGGAATCACCATGCCGCAGCGAAACGTCTCTGTACTTGCGAGATTGATGGTTCTCTGCCTGATGCTCTTTGCGACGCCATTAGCTCACGCTGATGATATTGCGACGCCGTGGGAGCAGTCGTATGACGGCACCAACGCAACTGGCTCGCACGTGCTGGGGTTGTGGAAGTTTGATTCCGAAGACGGCGTTGATTCCTCGGGAAAGAATCCCAAAGGAGAAATCCGCAATGGACGATTGGCTTCCGACGGGAGATACGGCGGTGCTTTGGAGTCGTTTGCGGGATATCCGGAAGCCGATCAGTCTCACGGCTTCGTTGTCGCTAATTCGCCACGTCTCTCACCTGGCGGAGCGTTCACTGTCGAACTGTGGATAAAACCCAAACCAGAATTCGCGCAGCGCGACTGGTCGGTGTTGATCGATAAGAAGTACGCCGGTCATGATGACTATCAGCTCTCAATTGGTGCGACCGATGGCAAGCAACAGCGGCAACTGACTTTGTCCCTTGGCTTTTTTTCTGAGTCACAGAACTTCCTCTCCGAACCCGCCGCGTTCGTGATCGATGAATGGGTTCACGTAGCCGCCACTTACGATGGCAAAGGCAAGGTCCGTTTCTTTCGCAATGGGGAATCACTGGGTGGTGCCGATGCTCCTGGGCGAGGCGCGATCTCGGCGGGTTCCATGGCTCTTTCAATCGGCGATCGACTGGGCAGCAGTTTTCCAGGCTTTCCGGGTTACATCGATGAAGTCCGACTGACCAGCGGCGTTCGTGAATTCGGACAGGTACTCATTCAGTCTGAGTGGCCTCGAAAGGCTTTCGTGAGATTTGAGCCCGCTCCCAAGTGGACCGCATCGATTCGTAATCTGAGTCCCAAACCCATGACCGGAGCGACGTTGCAGGCCATCATTGAAGGACACGCCGTTCAACAGGCTGCGTTGCCGGAGATTGCTCCTGGCTCTGTGCACATTTCAGAATTCACGTTCGATACGGCTCTTCGCCCCGACACATATCCCGTGATGCTGAACGTGACGGTTCCTGGTGAGCCGTCACGACAGTTCACAGAGACCACGACAATTCATCTCGTGCCACGTCAGTTGCCGCACAGAATGCCAGTCGTGATGTGGGGCATCGGCGGCGTAACGGATGTCGTGACTGAACTGCCGCGACTGAAGCGGATCGGCTTTACTCATTGCCTTGGCGGGGAAGTGGATTACAAAGCGGCGACCTCATCAGACGTTCCGGTTTCGATGTTAAGTCCGGAACGAGTTCCCGCAGCGATCGAAATGCTGGATACCGCGCTGGTCAATGACTTTCGAGTTCTTGCGGCAACGTCGCCCTCGTACTTCGCCGGTTATCTGACGGAACACTTGCAGGTCGATCGAGAAGGCAAGACTTACAAGCGAGAAGCTTTGACTCCAAACGTCCCCAAAGTGCTAAAAGCGTTCGAAATGGCTGGCGCTTCGATCGCGAAGACTTATGCAGATCATCCAGCGTTTGAAGGAGTGCTGGCGAATTCAGAAATCCGCGATGAGAGTGAAGTGTCGTTCTCCGAGTCCGATCTTGCGGCTTATCGTCAGGCGTTCGGTCCAACGGCCGAGTTTCCGGAATGGGTCACGTCGAAGTATCCTCCGAGTTATACAACTCTAAAGGACTTTCCTTCCGATCGAGTCATCCCGGAGGATCATCCGCAACTTCAGTTTTATCGCTGGTGGTGGTCGGTTGGTGATGGCTGGAATGCTGCTCATTCGGCTGTGCATCGAGGCATGCATGCACAGTCGCAGCGAAAAGACCTGTGGTCGTTCAATGATCCGGTGGTGCGTTGTCCTCCATTGTGGGGCAGCGGCGGCGAAGTGGATGTTCTGTCGCAGTGGACATACACCGATCCAGATCCTCTGCGAATGTCATTGCCGGTTGATGAACTGTTCGCCATGGCGGGAGGACGTCAGCCTGCGGCGCGAGTGATGAAGATGACTCAGCTCTTCTGGTATCGCTCCACCACGGCACCTGCGGAAAAGTCACCCCGCGATGGGGATTCGCCAGCGAAGTGGGCTGACAAGGATCCGAATACGAGCTTCTTCTCAATTCATCCCCATCATCTTCGTGAAGCGTTCTGGACAAAGATCGCTCGGCCGATCGAAGGCATCATGTATCACGGCTGGAGTTCGCTGGTGCCCACTGACGGCAGCCACGCTTACAAGTACACGCACCCTCAGTTGCAGCATGAGCTGACTCGACTGATTCACGATGTTGTGCAGCCCCTGGGACCGGCATTGCGTCAGATTCCGGCGGCGAAGAGTGACGTAGCGTTTCTGGAAAGCTTCACGACCTTTGCCTTTACTTCGAAGAGCACCTGGGGCTATGCCGGCGGCTGGCAGTCGGATGTCTACTTTGCTCTGCAGCATGCGCATCTGCAGCCGGAAGTGATTTACGAGCAACATGTGCTGCGGGATGGGCTCAAGGATTACAAGGTTCTGGTTCTCTCCGACTGCGAAGTTCTGACTCAGCCCGTGGTCGACGAAATCCATGCGTTCCAGAAGTCGGGCGGCATCGTGATCGGTGATTCGAATCTGTGTCCGGCCATCCAGGCGGATTTCAAGCTGGTGCCGTTTCGACGTCAGAAAGACGCAACGGCCGATAAAGCTCAGTTACTGAAACTGGCGGCGGAAATCCATCAATTGCTGGAAGGTCGATATCAGCCAGTCGTTGAGACCACATCACCAAACGTGGTTCCTCATCGTCGCCATGCAGGTTCAGCAGACTACGTGTTTCTGGTCAACGATGCTCGTGAACCCGGCGACTATGTGGGGCAGTATGGCCTCGTTCACGAACAAGGTGTCCCGACATCAGCCGACGTGCGACTGCGTTCGAATGCAGCCGCCGTCTACGATCTGGTGACTCATCAGTCAGTCCCGTTTCAGCATGATTCAGCCACTGGAGATTTGAGAATCCCGGTCACACTCGGTCCGTGTGATGGCAGATTGCTGATGGCCGTCGAAAAGCCAATCTCGAAAGCCTCTGTGACTGGCGCTGATGAAATCGCTCGCGGAGCACAGTGGTCGGGGGAAGTTCAGATACTGAACGCCGATGAGCAGCCAGTTAACGCAGTGATTTCCGTCCATGTCGAGGTGTTCGATGCGGAAGGGCGACTTTCTGAATTCAGCGGCTACCACGCTGCGATAGAAGGGCGTCTGACTGTGACGCTTGATATCGCCTCAAACGATCAGCAAGGTATTTGGGAAATGCGTGTTCATGAGCTGGCTTCAGGTCAACGAACACAGCATTTCTTTCGCGTCAAATAGATTGGCTCCAGTGCAATAGAAGACTGCGTTTGGAGCCAAACTGCACAGCGACATGTTTGAAGAGTCGGATTCACCGAAGTTGCCTTTTGATCAATGTTCGCCGCGTGAACGAAGTCCCTTCTCCCCCTCGGGGGAGAAGGTGGCCGATAGGCCGGATGAGGGGGTGATATGCCGCTGTCCAGCTAACTTTAATTCTTCTGAGCGTGCTCGATCCGCAGCCGCTTGTAGTAACCAGAATGCCAGTTGGGAGAGGTTCCGATCAGCCAGGGACTGCTCACATGGCTGGGTACTTTTGAATCCGGCAAAGGATAGGATTCTATGTTGAAGAAGAAATCCTGCTGAAGAACAGCTTCAGCCTGTGACCCGATGGTGGCGTCAATATCAGACCAAAGAAAGCGGAGTTCGCTGGTCACACGGGCATCGGTAAAATGTCCCGCCGATTGGCTGTGTGCCTTTCGATCTTTGACGACCCGCAGTCCACCGTTTTCATCGTAGTCGTAGTAATAGGCGTTCAGTGATTGGGGGCCGTTGTTTCTCGCCGAATACAGCGACAGTTGAACGCCTTTGCGATCCGCCCCCATCAAGGTGACTCCGAGATTTGCGGAAACCTGATCAGCAGGCTGGTCGATTCCGACGTAAAGAGCTTCTGGTGTCCATGCGAGTCGAATGCTGGTCGGATTATCGTTCGCCTGAGTTGGATCACGCGGCACCATTCGAGCTGGTTTGCTGAGCTCCCAGAATGCTTCGTTCAACTGACCATCGAGAGTGACATCGGCATCAGTGATGGCCACGGGCCGATGTTCAAATTCGGTATCCTCGATCTTAAGTTTTTCCATCAAAGTCAGCCCGTTCTCGATGAAGGGCCGTGCGAGTTTCTGACCGTCTTCATTAAAG